>Ga0247741_1002344_pt1 | contig 10538 bp, 4 predicted proteins | sample UWRJL213509R2_FD_180945 | JGI IMG/M metagenome (GOLD analysis project Ga0247741, IMG submission 180945) | Plant litter microbial communities from Arlington Agricultural Research Station in Wisconsin, United States - UWRJ-L213-509R-2 | ecosystem: Environmental > Terrestrial > Plant litter >...
AATTAGAGCTTGAGATGGTGAAGACCTATTGTTATTTGGAGTAGCGCACCCGAATGCCAAGATCAAATGAGAGGCGAATTTCATCTGCCGATAATTCAACAGGAAAGTAACAACCGGAAATATGTGCCTGGCAAAAGCTGGCGCCTTCCAGTTTGGTGTTGCGGAAATCTATGCCGCGCAAGTCAGCGCCGCGAAAGTAAGCATTGCTTAAATCCAGGCCGTCGGCATCAAGATTACGCAAATCCAAGCCGCGAAAATCACCCGCCGCCAAAAAACCTTGGGTGGATTCACCCGCTGCTTTGCGTTTATTGAATTCAGCAATTTGTTCGGCTCGCAATAAATCGTAAAGCGGGTTGTGATGGACAATGGGGTTAGTCATATCAGTTCCTATTATTGTGTAGATGCTGCGGAAACCTGGTCGAATAACAAACATCTTATTTCTGATTGACTATAGCTCAGCGCGTCAATTTTGCGCAGTTTGGTACTCCTTAATACAAATTTTCATCGCCTCAATGGTAATTTAATTTTCCAGACGGTAAACTTGCATATCAGCTGCAACATAGCAGTAGCGCCAGGATTCAACCATAAGATATTCATAGCGCAAACCCTCGGTCAAATACCTCAAAACGCAATCAATTAATTCACCTTTCACTAGTGTGGACTTGGCTTCGCCGCCATCTTGAGAAGCGCCTTCAAAACAAAACTTGGGGCTAATATCGCCCTGAAAAAGACACTGAGGAATTGTGAGAATGCATTTTATTCACGACGATTTTTTACTCGATACCGAGCAAGCCAAAGACCTGTATCACAACTACGCCAAGCACATGCCCATCATCGACTACCACTGTCACCTTCAACCGGAACAAGTGGGCGATAACAAACAATTCCGCAATTTATCTGAAGTTTGGCTGGCAGGTGATCACTACAAGTGGCGCGCTATGCGCTCTAATGGTGTGGATGAACGCTACTGCACCGGCGATGCGAGTGATTGGGAAAAATTTGAAAAATGGTGCGAGACAGTTCCCTACACATTACGTAACCCGCTCTACCATTGGACACATCTAGAATTGCGCAAACCATTCGGCATTACCGACCGTTTGCTCGACAGCAGCACTGCAAAACGCACTTGGGAGCAATGCAACGAATTATTGGCAACGTCAGAATTTAGCGCGCGCGGTTTAATGACGCAAGCCAACGTAAAGTTAGTGTGTACCACTGACGACCCCATTCATGATTTGGCGCATCACCAAAAAGTTGCAGCTGATAAATCTTTCAAATCTGCAATGCTGCCAACCTGGCGCCCTGACCGCGCAATGGCGGTGGAAAGTGCAGATGCTTACAACAAGTATATTGATCGCTTGGCGAACGCTGCTGACATCAACATCAGCACCTTCGATGATTTAATTGCTGCATTAGATAAACGCCATGATTACTTCCATGCAAATGGCTGCCGTTTATCTGACCACGGTTTGGAAACTGTTTATGCAGCGGATTACACCGAAGCAGAAATTAAAACTATTTTCGCAAAAATTCGTGGTGGTAACGAACTGGATGCAATTGAAATTGAAAAATTCCAATCAGCAATGATGATTGAGTTTGCATTGCAAGATCACGCTAAAGGTTGGGTGCAACAATTCCACATTGGCGCCATTCGCAATAACAACCCTCGCCTATTCCGCTCGCTCGGTCCAGATACAGGTTTCGACTCTATTGGCGACCACAATTACGCAAAACCTTTAGCGAAATTTTTAGGTCGTTTGGATAACGAAAATCGTTTAGCCAAAACCATTATTTATAATTTGAATCCTCGCGATAACGAAATGATCGGCACCATGATTGGTAACTTTCAAGATGGTTCCTCCGCAGGAAAAATTCAATTCGGTAGCGGCTGGTGGTTCCTCGATCAAATGGAAGGAATGACTCGCCAAATTGAATCGCTCAGTCAATTAGGTTTGCTCAGTCGTTTTGTAGGCATGTTGACCGATAGCCGCAGCTTCTTGAGTTATTCACGCCATGAATATTTCCGCCGTATTTTGTGCGGAATTTTTGGCCGCGATATGGCGAAAGGTTTAGTGCCTAACGACACTAAAATGGTTGGAAAATTAATTCAGGATGTTAGCTACAATAATGCAAAAAATTATTTTCCGTTTACAGTGCCAGAATAAATCTGTAATCGCATAAGCGAATAATTTGTAATTGATAGTGAAAAAAGCCCAGCTTAGCTGGGCTTTTTTATTTTCAAATTAAAACTATTGTCTCCATGTGTAAGGTGGTGGCGCAGTAACTTCAGTAATGGAGCTCACGCCCGCCCAATCATCATCAACAAATCCATAAAAATAATTATTGGCTTTTGTTTTAGCGACAAATTCTAAATCACCCAACAAACTTGTAGTGCCTGTTGCTGATTGCCCGGAACCAAACCACCCCATGGGATAAAAAGTAGATTTCACTTTTGCCGAACCACTAACAGTAAAACTACTCGCGCCGTGTTGTGGATTCGAAGCAACGCCCAACAAGGTTAAAGCACCGACTGTACCACCAGAAACAGTTCCGTTAATGATGGTTGCTTGATCTTCAACGCGTGCTGTACCCGTTACACTTCCGCCAAGAATTTTAGCGTAAGGCCCGACAAACACTGTAGATGGTGTTCCAGCTGGCGCACAACCGCCGCCATTTGCGTGACGAACTGTACCTGTAGGACAGGCATCGAGCTGACCATTTTTAAATCCTTGCGGCCATGCCCCACTTAATTCGACCATATAGGGGTAACGATAAATGGAAGGATAAGCTTGCCCATCCGATGGATTATCCCAAGTAATTTTTTGGTATTGCGTTGGCGTTGCGACTACCACCAAAAATAATTTTTCACCCGGCGTTAAACACATACTTAACTCGCCATCCGTACCTTTTTTCAATTCGCTGTAACGTGATAAGGTCATGCTGGAATTAGTTGTCACTATTCCCCAACGCCAACCAGAATTTGCCGCTGATTGAATAACACCGCGAAATTTAACATTCACAGTGGTTGCTCCAGATTCCGGAAATAGTTGCGTGATGTTATAACCCCAACGTTGCGGTGCCCAATAATAGGGTGAAACAAAACGACGATTTTGCGTCCAATTAGTATCGAGTGATTCAAGCTGCGTTAAACGCAAACGACGCGCGGTGTAACTTTGCGGATCATCACTAATGCTTCCATAATTTTGACGATACACTGCACCTTGATCACTACCGTCCAGATTTTTGTAATCCCAGGTGACGTTATGCATTGCCCATTCACCGAAGCGATCATTTAATTGTTCAACACTCCAGTTTTGACTCAACATTAATTTCTGCCAGGGATCACGCTGACCATTTGGTGCGTTGTAAGCCCACATATTATTAACTGCACTTGGACACGATTTATCTTTGATATATTCAAAAAATTGCCAATTACAATAACGGTCACGCGTGTTGCCATAATATAAATGCGGCATGTTGGGCAGCATTTCAGAACAGTGTGGATTATCGCGGAAAATTTGATGCGGCATCCAATTCGCGTGTGACTCATAAATCCAGCAACCTACTCCACCGCAATCAGGAAAACCTTGCGTAGATGATTGCACACCGTGCATAAATTCATGCGCTAAGCCCCATTTGTCCGCAGCCGCTAATGGCCCAATCCACATGCCCATATAACTAATTCCATTGCGCGACCAACCGCCACCTAACAATGGATAATCGTTATCGAAATGCACAGCAGCTTTCCATTTCTGTGTTGAGCTGCAATAAGGTTCGGGGAAAAATAATGGTGAACCAAAATAACTCGACCATATTTCTTCCAACGAATTTGCTGCAGTTTGCGCCGCCGCTAAAGTGATGCTAGTTCCGTCTTTCCAGTAAATTGCAAAATGCGCTGTTTCCAAACGCAAAGCGCCACCATTTTCTCCACCATCTTTAGGCGCAAGCCAAGTTCCCGCCGTACAAGTCGGCGCAAGTGTTTGACAGGAGTTTGTTGTCTGCCATGTGTTATCTGCTTTAGGGGACGCACATGCAGCAATAACAGATGAACTGCTCGATGAAACAGAGGAACTTGTTGAGCTAGATTTACTACTTGATGAAACTACTGAACTTTTGCTGGAACTGTTTGAACTTAACGAACTGCTTGAAGTTTTAGTAGAGCTATTCGAGCTTGCAATTGAACTACTTTTTAATGAACTTGATTTACTGCTAGATGAAAGTGAAGAACTTTTTATACTGGATGAATTTATTGATGAGGATATTTTTGAACTTGACGAAACAGTCGCAGAAGATGCCGAAGAAAAACTGGAGCCACAAATACTTCCCGTCACAACTGGAATTTCTGTTGCGCCGCCTTTTTTATCCACCTGAAAACCAAAGCTGATATTTTGCCCCGGTTGAATACTGCTATTCCAACTTAAGGCCGTGGCAGAATAAGGATTTGTTTCTGATAGCGTTGCGTTCCACACATTACTAATACGATTACTGCCGGCATAAGTCCATCCTACCGTCCAACCATTGATAACAAGTGTACTTTTATTGGTGATAGTAATCGCGCCCGTTAAACCTGTACCCCAATCATTAGTGACTGAATAAACACATGTGGCAGATTGTGCATTTGCGTGGCTAGTTATACCGAGCAACAAACAGCAACCAAGCGCAAAGCCGCTTGAACTTTTAAATACTTTCATAAATATCTCCAGCTTATGTTGAGATCCTTCCGAAATTTATTGCACAAGGTGCTTATAAATTAACGAGAAGTCGCCGAGATTTTTTGCCGATTTTTTACAATTTTTATTGTGATTTTTTTTTCAAAAAAAACCTTGTTACGATTTCGGGATCGTAACAAGGTTTAGTTAAAGCAACAGCTTATTGATTGCTACCAGTCAAACCATTTGCAAAACCTTGCAGTGCTGGTTTTGGCAAGAAGTTAATATCAAATAACAACGGCCAATCAGGTTCGCTTGCCGTGTTCAACCAGCTATCAGCATCCCAGATTCCCCACACAGTAATACCAGCGCGTTGTGCAGGCGGAACAACTTTCACGTAGGCCGCAACAATTTGGCGATAACGTTCTTTCTGCAAAGCAGCTGCAGCAGGCGTTAAGCTGGTGTAAACCGGCGCGGATGAGTTGTATTTATTATTTACACGCACATCCAATTCGGAAATTTTTACTTTCAAACCACGATCTGCAACTGCTTTCATCGCAGCTTCAATCGTGCTTGCGCTTGGCCAATCCAACAACACATGCATTTGGAAACCAACACCAGTGATTGGTACGCCGCGAGTTTTCATACCATCAACCAGCGCTAACAAATTGGTAGTTTTGGTGCCGCCATTTTCGATATTGAAATCGTTGTAGAACAAATCAGCAGCGGGATCTGCAGCGCGGGCATTAATAAAAGCTTGATCAATAAAATCGAGTCCCATTTTTTGATAGAACACAGAATTGCGGAAACCATTCACTGCAGCACCGTCACCATCTTCAGCCAAAGCTTCATTCACTACGTCCCAACTATCAACTTTGCCAGCAAAATGCGAAGTCACAGTTTGGATATGTGTTTTCAACATAGCAGCAAAATCGCCAGTGTAATTTTTCATGAAGTTTGGTACTTGATAATCAGAGTGCCAAATTAAAGTATGTGCATGAATTTTTATGCCGTGCTGTGCCGCGAATGCGACCAGCTCATCTGCTTGCGTAAATGTGAAACTGGTTTCTGACGGATGCAAATAGCTCATCTTCATAATATTGCCAGCAGTAAACTGACTGAAATGTTGGAAGGCAATTGCTTGTTGCTGCGTGGCGGTAGAACTATTAATAATGCTATCGCTTTCACTGCCTGCACCTACGGCAACACCAATTGGGAAATCAACCAGCGCTTTCAAACTCACAACTCCACTAATGCTACTTGCCACTGATGAACTGCTTATTTTTGATGAGGAGCTGCTGGATTTTATGGAGCTAATAACCGAAGAAATCACCGAGCTGGCGATGCTTGAACTCGCTACACTTGAACTTGATGGCTTAACACTGGAAGCCACGCTTGAAGAACTGCGTGAACTGGCAGCCGATGAAACTGAAGACACAGTGCCAACAATTCCGTAAGGAGCTGGCTGTGCGCTACAAGTAACTGCTGCAATACAACTTTTGTTATTTTCATAACCCCAACCACTTGGCGTGGTGTTACACAAAGGGTAAAGCGTTCCGTACCAATTACATTGCTGGCCGGTTGCGGTACTCGATGCAACACTGCTAGCCACTGACGAAGAACTTTTTACGCTTGAAGATACCGCTGAACTTGCGACGGAACTTTTAACGCTAGTAGCGCTGGACGCAACAGAAGATGCACTCGATGTTGTAGCTGAACAAACACTACCTGTAACCACCGGTTTTTCTGCGGCTCCACCATTTTTATCGCCCTGTACACCAAAGCTGACAGATTGACCAGGCTGGATAGTTTTATTCCAATCTAAACTATTTGCAGTGTAAGGATTTGAACCGCTTAGGGTTGCATTCCATGAACTGGTAATTTTGTTGGAGGTATATTGCCAACCAACATTCCAGCCGTTAATTGCCGTAGCACCATTGTTCGCAATGGTAATAGAACCTTGAAAACCCGTGTTCCATTCATTGCTGACGGTATAGGTACAAGTCGCAGCTTGCGCCGATGCCGTTAAAAATGCTGCTGACGTTAAGATAAATCCACACAGATATTGCACGCTTTTTTGAAACCGAGGTTTCTGTATTTTTATGGTCATGATTAAGCTCTCGTTAGAGTGATTGACAGTAATTGAAGAAAAGCAATCGGAAAAACAATCGAAGAAAAAACGCAGCATAAGACTTGAATGAGATAAATATTATCTATTCAAATACCCATACCAGAGCCAAGATCCAACACAATGATGTGTGCACTATATTTCCCATTAACCAGCAAAATACTTTGCACTTATTTATTATAAAAACTTGTCGACAAGTATAACCAATTAGGCGGGAGAGTAACTACAACAACTAAACGATTTGCTAATTAGAGCACTCTTTTTTAATGCAGAACGATTTTTTAAAAAAACAAAAGTCTAAATAATTTTTTTATATTTGATTAAAACTACAATAGTAAAATGCCCCGCTCATTGAGCGAGGCATAATTAAAAAAATTAAAGCTTTTTATTAAAAATAATGTAAACCATTACATTCACTTGAGCTTGCGTAACCACAAAACCCAAGTGAAGTAAGTGCTACTTATAAACCATTTTGGTTACCAATTAATGGCGCCATGTAAGGTTTAATGTATGCAAGTTTCCAATCATTAACGCCATTCCAGTCGTCCGTTAAAATACCACCGGTATCGCCAGAATTTGGATTCCAAGCCCAGTAAGTCCATGAGTAACCTTCACTGTGGTCGCCCATGTATTTAACGAACTCTTCAAACCATTTGTTACTTGCACTGCCAGTAACATTGTCTTTAATACCGAACTCACCAATTAATGTATGACCGATACCTTGGTTGTAAATGAAACCAAAACGATCTTCCCAGATATAACGCAAGTTCAATGGGAAACGATAATCGCGGAACCATGGTTGGGTATAAACTTCTGGGCCGTATTCGTGTGGTGAGTAAACCAATTTATTGTTGAAGGTAATATTAATTGGATTCGTTAACACGCCTTGCATGTTACCGCCCCACCAATATTTATTTACGGATTTAGAGGTTGAATTAAGAGCTTCAACACCTTCAACCACAATTAACGCGTTGGCATTAACAGTTTGAATAGCATTTGCAGCACGCTGTGCAGCTTCATTCCAGTTAAGGGCTGAATCAGTGCTGCCCCATGATGCAGTAAAGTGCGGTTCATTTTTCAAATCGAACGCGGCAACTGCGTCATTGGTTGCATAACGTGCGGCAACAAATTTCCAGTTAGCAATCCACTTGGCTTCGGGATAATAAGATGGATTCCACAAACCTTCGCTCAAGTAAGAATCTGGTAAACGTGAATGCGAATCCAGAATTACTTTCAGGCCCACGGTTTTAGCTTCAGCAATAATCGCATCCAATAAATCCAATGGAGTTTGTGTTGCAGTCAAACCATTCAATGCAAGATCAATATTCAATGTACCGAGAGTTAGTGAACCATCTCTTGATGCATCGAGCATGTAATCAGAGTAAGGAATACGCACGGTGTTGAAGCCCAAAGTTTTAATTTGTGCGAGCATGGATTTGTAACTGCGAGTCCATAAACCGAATGGAACCTGGTTTTTAGTTTCAAAACCGAACCAATTAACACCAGTCATACGCACAAGGTGGCCTTGGGTATCAAACAACTTGGTACCTTCAACATGCAACCAGTTTGGTTTACCAGTACTTGCCAATTGTGCAGCAGTTTTTGTTACTGCAACGGCTTGAGTTTTAAGCGGTGCAATAGCAGCTGTTGCAAAATTAATGTAGGGATCTGTTGCATCAAGTGCTGGTGGAACACCTATGGTTGTAGCATCAAATACGAATGCTGGATTTGGTGCGAGTACGCCAGTTTTCCATTTGAATTGCGCTAAACGTGATGGAGAAGTTTTCGCGTTAAAGAAGAATTCAATTTTCTTCACGTGAATATCAACTACTGCACCGTCTTTCGCCTGGAAGAAGAATTTGGAAGCAACACCAAGGTGCGGCGCTAAAGGTAAACCAGCAAGGCCAGAATATTTTTCACCTTCAAAATCGGCAACGGTGTATTTATAAATGGTTGGAGTTGCAGTCAATGTTAATGGAACTTTAGTCGCGTAATTGCCCCACTCGGTTGGCTTGTTAATATCGGTAGTTTCGAACATTACACCGATAGTACCTGAACCATATGCAGTAACTTGCACGTAGGCTAAATCCGCTAAATCAACGCCCGCTTCTTCGAACAAAATGTTAGTACCTACACCAGCATAACCCGGGTTAGTTACGTTCATTTTAATATTCAGTTCATGACCGCTAATGGCTTTACCAACGTTGTACGCATTGATCGCTAAACCGGTGGCATTTTTCAATGTTGTGCCAGTTTTGTCAGCGAATGTGTACCAGTAGCCACCACCTTCGGTGTAGTTTTCACCGCGATAAGTCGCGAGCGCGCCACCCAAATTATTCTGGTGGTCGTTATCCGCAAAATCATCTAGCACGATTGATTGATCGGTACCGTAATCAAAAATGTGCGGGTAAGGTAATGAATATTTGGTGCCATCACAGGAAACAACATAAGGGCGATTATATTCATCAACATTTTTGCCTTTCGCTACAGGTTCATAAACAACGTAACCCGATTTAGCCTGACCAGCACCAACGGGAATTGTTGGTTCCGCACAGTTAGCAAGACCAGTAGAACTCGCAGCACTTGAGCTTGATTTCACACTCGAAGAACTCGCTACTATAGAGCTTGAACTTGATTTAATTGATGAAGAGCTAACACCAATTGAGCTGCTGGATTTCACGCTTGAAGAGCTCACCGCAACTGAACTAGAGCTGGACTTCACGCTTGAAGAACTCACACCGACCGAGCTGGAGCTTGATTTCACACTTGACGAACTCACGCCTACAGAACTTGAACTCGATGACTTAATACTTGAAGAACTTACAGCCACGGACGAGCTTGATTTAACACTCGAAGACGTTGCTACCGAACTCGAAGACTTAACGCTTGAGCTGGACGATGAAACCGGACAGCTCGCGCCAACCAAACCGTAAGGCGCGGGCTGAGTGGTACAGGTCGAAGGAGCAATACAGCTCTTGCCGTTTTCATAACCCCAACCGCTGGTTGTGGTTGTACAGCTCGGGTAAGTGGTGCCGTACCAATTACATTGCGACGCGCAGGCAGCAGAACTTGGGCTGCTTGAACTTGTGCTCGGTGCGCTTGAAGAACTGCTGGTGCGAGAAGATGAGGACTGATGTTGTTCTAAACTCACCCACAGCGAACCGCTCTTGGTTGCTTCACCGCCACGACCATCGCGCACGGTCAATGTGTAAGTCACAGTGGCGGATATGCCTGAAGTGGTAATGGTGTAAGTGGGCGAAATTCCCGTTAAGGTCGTTCCATTAACATTCCACTCATAGGTCAGTGCATCGCCATCCGGGTCGGATGAACCAACTGCACTGAAGTAAACAATTGGTGATCCACTTATTTGGGTGCCGCCCGCAGGAGAAGCAATCACGGCAACGGGTGGGCGATTGGCAGCCACACTTGAGCTGGTGCTGGAACTGCTCACGGATGTAGAGCAAACATTGCCAGTAATCACCGGCTTTTCAGCCGTAGTTCCGTTTTTATCGCCTTGTACGCCGAAGCTTACAGATTGGCCTGGTTGAATGGTTTTGTTCCAATCTAACGCAGTAGCTGAATAAGGATTGCTACCGGTTAAAGTGGCATTCCAGGAGCTGGTGATTTTATTGTTGGCATAAGTCCAGCCCACGTTCCAACCATTGATGGCGGTGCTGCCATCGTTAGTAATGGTAATAGAACCCTGAAAACCGGTATTCCATTCATTACTCACGCTGTACACACAGCTTGCTGCTTGAGCC
>Ga0247741_1002345_pt1 | contig 10535 bp, 14 predicted proteins | sample UWRJL213509R2_FD_180945 | JGI IMG/M metagenome (GOLD analysis project Ga0247741, IMG submission 180945) | Plant litter microbial communities from Arlington Agricultural Research Station in Wisconsin, United States - UWRJ-L213-509R-2 | ecosystem: Environmental > Terrestrial > Plant litter >...
CAATTCGAGGTGGTTTTCGTCCTCTAGTGACTGGTGGTGCAGCGTGTCGAGGCGGATGGTCAGCGAGGCGGCACAGGAGCGCTCCATATATGCCATCGTACATTCCGCTGAGCTTGATCGATCGATCTGGACGAAACACCATAGGCCGGGCGTTGCAAGTGCTACCTTGCGAGTGTATGAGCAGATTTGAGCGACAAGCAATTCGAACGGTTTCTTCGGCTGGTCGTCGCCATCCAAGAGGGCTCTATCCATGACGGTTCCGGCTTGAAAGATTTCGGAAACTATTTCTGGAGGCAAGGTGCAAAGACCGAGTGTCTTGCTCATCGACGTTAGGCTTTCTGTCGACACACTGTCAGTGCCATCGCTGCTCTACACACTGGTATCAGTTTGCGAATCTTTTTCAGCAAAGCGACTCACAAGCACGGCTGGCCACTGCGATACCATCCTTCTGGAAGCTCAAATAGGCACTACGCTAGCGAGAAATTTCGAGTAAGGGTTTTTTGATTGAAGGCTCACTTTATAAACGAGAGAATAAGCGCCCAACTCTAGAGATAAGATCTGAGTTCCAATCTTTGTTATATCGATCTAGATTTTTCCTCCGCGAATTTATATACTCGGCCTCGATTGGTCTACGAACTTCTTCCCGTCGAGGATCGTCGCAGTTCCAAGAGTTTCCATATGGAGAAATGTCCATATATATCTTAAGGATCTTGCGGAGCATACCCACGGAGCTGATAACTCGCGCCAGAGCCTTAGCAATAAGCTTCTGCCTGAATCATCCAATCTGAGTTCAAACATTCAATGTGAGACATGTCATCTCGATTGATATAGTCAATCATGATCTTCAGCGGAGGCATTTTCGAGATATACGCGACCTTGAATGTATTGTGCGCAGAGACTCTTGAACGCTCAACAAGTATTGTGGCATTTCCAACATCCAAAACCAAGCCTTCCTCACAAGTCAAGGTCGCTGTGACTCAAATAGTATCTTGGCTAGAATTCTATCCGACAACTCAGGTTATTATGTGGGGCTGGGCTCCGGTAGACCAAAGTGAATGGCTTGCGCGCGCGTGCACCGACCTGGGGCGGTCCCTATTTATCCCCATTCTAACCTTGTTGACACGAGCATTCATATCGTAAAGATCGATTTCAATTGCAAAGACGGGAGGAAGACAAGCTAACTTGAACGAAATCAAGTGTGAAACCGACAAACACTGAGCATGAACTACAAGTAAATGGGTACTAATTTTTCTCGTGCAATCCCTGAGTCAACTGGATCTATGAAGATGCGCATGTCAGATGTTTTATGCAAGTTGCCCAGACACAAAACTCACCTCGTTTTTCGTAATGGTCCGGAGTTCGCCGGGAACAGCAGTCTTACCAGTTAATGCATCGACACCTACTTCGAGAGCCCGTCCAATCTTTCCTTTGGTGGCGTACCAGTAACGGATCTCATCGGGGACTACCTCGATGATCGACACTCGTGGGTCATTCGCATCGCCTTTGTGAACACCATCTTTCAGGTCACCGAACCAAGCGGACGTTCTATGGCAAAAACATTTATTCAGCGCAAATGCGGTCTCGTAAAGTGGACTCTTACGTCGATGACCAATGTCTCTTGATGAGCTCACGATCTGTTATAATCGTCGCCTTTCCCGAAAAGCTGGGTCCACGATAAATTTAACTCCATATTTACAAAGGTATTTTCACTCACGAGGCCCAAGAGGTAGAGGTGGGGTTCAAAAAGCTGACGTTCACATGAGAGTCGTTCTCGATTTCGTCGAACTTGTGAGACACATTGTTGCCAATGAACGTAAGACTTAATTGTGTCTCTGAGTCGGCTACCGGCGAGATATGAGCCTGTCATGCGCACCACATGAATGAACCAACTCACGTTTCACCGGAACCATGGCCCGTGAGTGTAGCTGTCCATCCGATGAACGGGTCGTAAGCATCGCAGTCTGCGTGGATGCGATTATCTCCTTGAGTCCTGTGATGTTCGGTTACAATTCTGCCCTTCGGTGGTAACATACCCCATACCGGTGATTTTCTCCTGAGGAGTGACATCGTGCTTCTCCGCCTCAGCGGTGTATGGATCAAGGGGAGCGTTGGAAATGGTGGAAGACATTGTTTGAGAGTAGGAAATGGACAAGATTCTGGTTAACAGTCATTTATACGCTTTGGAGACAAGACCTGACGTAGGAGCGCGCCATGTGCATGACGTCATTTTTATTCTACTCTCGATTGAATCCTTGAATCGAAATATTAGAATCGAATTGATACCATGGAAGGTTGGGCTATTCATGTAATGATTATGCAGACTGGACTTGATCGAATCTTGGTGTATCAGCTCCAGGGCAGTGGATCATGGATGGTGGCCGTTGACTATCCTCCTGGGTGTTTAGACTTCGCAGTGGAAATGACGCTTGGTATGGTGCATGTATACTTGGGGTCATCGTTGATCGGTCAATTTAGGTTTTCTTTCAGATAGGCAATGCAAACATGCTCGAAGCGTGAAGTCGGGCTCAAGATGTCCCGTAGATCAGGAACGCAAGAAGAGGAAATGTCGTTGGCTGATTGGAAAGGGTCGTCCTCGAGACAAACGGGACATAAGCGTGCATCTGCAATCTAGACTCGTTTCGATGCTCGTAAAATTCTTGAGCTGGAGCAACCTCCAATAGTCTTGGGCGGACATGTGGGTATCACTCACCTATTCGTGTTTAGGACCGACTTGCAGCTCGTTCACAACATAAATCTTGTATGTGTATATTAGCAGCACCTGCGAATGCGTAAAACAGATGATTAGAGGTATAGTTGGTATTCGCAGGCGTTTCTCAGACCAGGGAGCATAATTCGCGGAGCGATGAGTGGAGGATGGCAATATATAAGATAGTATGAGTAAGTCTATTATGCGCCTGGTAGCGGCGAAGCAGTTCCCGGCGGTGGTGTCACTCCAGGTACTATCGGGGAGGAAAAGTTAATAAAAGTCAGTGCCAGAAGAAAAAACACGTACATGGCGCCATTTGAGGCCGTTGACCCTCGCTGAACACCCGCGACATTAGTACTCCGACTCCCTCGAAGACACCTAGCAGGATTCCACAAGCCACGGCGGAACCCAAAGCAGAACGAGGCCCACCTATCAAGAAAGAGCTCGGATGAACATACTATGAGGTGGAACCAGGGAATATTCACTCACTCCGCAATGCCAAGCAGCCACCAGTCATGAACCCAGAAATGATAGCGTTCCAGGCGTCCTCTTTCTGCCTCCAGCCTTTGATAGCACAATCAAAGGTCGAAAACATGCCACCCCACACTCCGAAGTTGCCTCCGGTGACGGGTGCCCGTGCTTTTATTGATGAGATGGCGCCAACGAATCGCTCTCCCTGGATTTGACAGCTCAGCAAATAGTGAGGGATTTCGAAACACCGCAAACATACCCTTGGAGAGTTTCGAGCGCCTTTTATGCCGTACCAGATACCACCGCCAACGGCACCCATTGAGAATGCACCACCGAAATCATTGAGAATCACCCAAGGGCTAGTAGACGCGTAGTCAGCGCAAGGTCAAGAGCATTGGTACCGTGAGCATTACCAGGGGTCCCGTGTATGATCAGCGCTAGCGGCCATTGCTTCGAAGAGGGTGCAGAAAAAGAACGAAAGAACGGCGCAGAAAGAAAACCAACGACGAAGGACGAGCGCAAAAGCGGAGACTTCGAAGTTCCCCGACCATTTTTACTTACCCAGAGACACGTGCACTGCTAACAGTCAGCCACGTGATAGAGTCGCGTTGAATATTGCTTTGTTTGCAGCACAACTCTGAGCTTGCTTCTCTTGCTCTCGAACCACCATCACCAGCAATGAGCTCAACGCCCAGGCAGCACCCAGCGATACAACGACTGAACAGAGCTTACGTTCAAGTTCCGCCGTCCCCTCTGCTTCTTTCTGCCCGTCGCGTCTCCGGAAGCGCATTACACGTTGCGGCGAGCAACAAGTTGAAAGAAAACACGCCGCTTCGGCCTTTGCAGACATCCATGGCTCAGTATTCTCCACCGTCCACGTCTTTAAAGCGTAAATTATCTGACCGTGAACCTGGTTCTCTGATTTTCGATGGAGTGGTGATGCCTTTGAAGAAATCCAGATTATCTCCGTCAGACAATAGTGCCTCATCCAATAAGGGCGTTGAACCACCCAATGAAATTGATTCCGAGTTCCCAAATGGCTTTGCTTACTGCCACCAGTGCAATAAGAAACGCGACATTGATGGTGAGTGCTTTGTGCATGACATCACTCCCAACCCTGCTTCATGCTGTTCAATAGCCACAATCGTCTGCACCGTCGTTGCCCCACATTCAACGAGCTCCGGAAAAGTCAAAGAGAAGAGCTGCAGAAGTAAATACTGCAAAAACTGTCTAAAGAACCGATATAATGAGGACCTCGAGGCTGCCAAGTTTCAGAGCTCACAGTCGGGTTTCAAGTACGAGATGCATTAATCCCTTCATGTATGCATGTTAAACGTCTCTATAGATGCCCACGATGCAGAAATATCTGCAACTGCCCAAAGTGCCGCAAACTGAAGGGTTTAGAACCTGTTGGGTACGTCGACGGGACCTCGACCCTCCCGGTTCCCGAGCTGACAGCAACCTGTAGAGTGATTGGAAACCCTTGGGCTAAACTTCTATCGAAGGATTCCAAGCCTGCCCCGAAACCAAAGGAAAAGGCAAAGCCGAAAGTCAAAGAACCCGACGTCGTCCACGTTCAGCAGCTTTCAAAGGTGAAGCAGCGAGACCTGCCCAAAATCGACTCGCGACCGGTCCCCGTCAATTTGAACCGAGATGAGGTTGACGAACGAATTCTTATCCGAGAGTTCCTGTTCCGCTTTGGCGATTTTATGGAAACACCCATTGCCAAAACGCACTTGGAGGAATTGGAGCTAATTAGTGGCCGCCCTCGAAGACATGAGGATGAGAACGACCAAACTAGTGGCTGGGTTAGTGGCGCTTGCGTCAAAGCCCTCATTCTTGGTCTTTTGGGACTCTTGGCTAAAGATAACGAAGATGACGTTGGAAGAGTAAGCTTATTCGGGTTGTTACCGTCAAGCAGACGCTGACAAGAATGCAGGTAATCAAAGGTGCCTTCAAGGATATCCGCTCAGCAGGTGTGAACTTGAACAAGTTCTGGGTAATCATGGCTTCAATGCGAGACGAGATCGCCAACCTCAGCTCTTCAGATTCTGGGTCAGAGTCTTTAATGGTCGAGATACCATTAACGTTCCCGGACCCAGCACCTCCTCCTGTTGCAGCCATAGCCAATGCACGCAGTCTTCGCGGCACACACCACCCGGACCACCTCGTTAATGTTGTCCAATCATCCCAGATGATTCCTGTGTTTTTGTCTCTCATCCATACCTCCCTCAAGAGTGCAATCATCCGCGATGAGATCGAACAAGGGCTGAAGGACAACAGGGACGTTACTCGTGATGCTCGAGAGGCGACAAGATTAGAAAATGAGCGATGGGAACAGGAGAGGAAGAGTATGGAGAGTGCAGCCAAGGACAAGGCTCTGAAACTTGAAGTTATTATTTTGCCTTTTCCTTCTGAACCACACCATACTTACGCATTTGTGAACAGAATCGTGCAAAGCGTGCCGTACATAAGGAGCAAATGCTCAACATCGAGAATGCCTTGAAGATCATGGCGTCAAGCTTCGCACCACGGTTCACGCCCCTGGGTACTGATGAAGATGGGCGCATATATTATGCCCTTTCGCCTGGCGTTGCCGAACGAGAGGCGGCTCTCGAGTATTTAGTGGTCGCTTCCAGTGAGAAGCAAGCGAAGCTGAAGAAGAAAGGGCGTGTCCTGACGATGGAAGAACGTGGTGACATGCAAGAGTGGTCCTGGTTCGTGGCTGTTTGGGGTAAACCTTACCCGAAAGCTGGCCGAACTGATAATTCTGACGAGGATGGCGACGAGAGCAAATGGTACGGATTCTACGAGCCTGAGGAGATCAATCGGCTTGCAGAGTGGATCTCAGTCAAATCTAACCTGGAGGACGAAGGCAACACCCAGGTTCCTCGACCTCGTACTGAGCATTTGAAGCGGTTGGTCGCTGAGCTCAAGGATTACGCCACTCTTCTGGATTGGAGGGCGCGAAACGACAAATACACCCTCGTCAAGCGCAGTACACAGGCCAACGACGCGACCTAGATGACATCGTATTTATACTATTTTTATGCGCACATCTACTCATGCACGGATCAGACTGGGACTCTAATTGCTACATGTAGACCTACATCATTATTCCATACTTTATCCATGTTCCTATATTCATCAAATTGTTTTGCGCTGGGCGCCTGTGCCTCACGATTGTTATGCCCATCTTCGCAAATTTGATTTGCAGCCAGTCCATGTACTTTGGAGGTTGTAAACACTCAGTATCCAAAGCACCGAAACCTGGAGAGTGCAAGGTATACCAGGGATATTTTTGGGAAAGGTAGTGAAGTTGGCATTGAGAGTACTGATGTCTAAGTTTGCATGTCTTCAGGCTCCGAGCTTGAGAGAGGATGTCGCTGACAGTACAAAAAGGCCAAATCGTCTGCCTTTGCGGGTCTTCGAGTCGATAATCCCATGGCACGGCTAATCAACGTCGCCAGAACATGTTTGCACTGCAGATTCCTAGTCAGACAAGAACGTTGTTTCAGGAGAAAATATAACCAGACCATTACGTGCGTCCCAGACATCAAGACGTTGAAAGTGAAAGCTGGGCAGGTACACGAATACGGGACCTGTGCGGTTTTCAAATCGACAAGAACAGTGTATGTTGTCGTCGATCCTAACATCTCATATTCTGAGTATCCCCAAGGTGTCTCGTAGTGGGTTACTGAGGTTGAAATTGATGTTAAGTCAAGCGCTAACGAGGCGTACAAAACACATACCGTTGTCACGATCGATAAGATCCAAAGCTGCTATGACGAGCTTTTCAGTCAGGATGGCTCCTAATTTCGAAAGTGTCTCGTCGGACACTGGAGTTGGCGTAAATTAATTCATTGTTTCAATCCACAGGAACAGATTCACATGTACTTGAATCGGGTTCAACAGTGTCGATGATGTCCTTCGCGATTGCGTAGAGATCCTGGAATGGCATCTCCCAATGAGTGGTAAGATGTAGGCAAGACTATGAGTTAACGAAGGGCAGCAACTTCTTGTTGCGTTTTCGCATTCGGAGATCCTATAGGTTGAAACTGTACCCTGAGTGCATGACAGATGGTCGAGTGGTTGAACAGGACAAAGTTGAATTCCGGGCCGCCCCTGTCTGGTCGAAAAGTTTCAACCCAACGTTGACTCCCGCTTTCATCATGCCACCACGATATTTATTCCACTTTGCACAAGCTCACAATGAGTTTCGATTACCTGAAATACAGTCCATTGCTGAACTACATGGCATATCTTACTTATTATCTGAAAATCCAGAGTTTCGCAATCCTACAAGACCATACATGGTTATCGAGATTGAAGAAGATGATGCACGCACTCTTGCAAAGCGATGTATATTGATCAAGTATCTCATGGTCTACTACCTTCACTATCGCCTGAACTTATCGTATAATTAGGGACATATATGAATTCTATGGACAGGGTGCCTCATACGACGAGCTTCACGAGGCTAACCAAACCTGTGAACCCCTCTGGAGACGCTATGTTCAAGATACTTCCTTCAGGTTCTTAGTGACCGCATATCAACACAAGATACCTCAATCTAGACAACGAGATGTCATTGAGAGCTTCTCGTATATGGGGTTCTTAGGAAAGATCGACATGAAGAATCCCGAGATCACGCTCACTTGCTTTGAAGAATGTGCGCATACTCCCCAAAAGTAATCTTTCAGATAGAGCTCACAAAAAATCCTTTAGACGAGGATCGTCATGGTACGACCCGAGTCAAACACGAAGGCGATGGGAATTTCATTCAGGTGTACTTTGGCAGGTTGGTATGTCTATCAAACGATCTGGGTTTCTGCTGCTTAACTTCCCTCGGTGTAATTTCTCGCAGATAGTGGAAGGGACTGCCCGTCCACTAATTCATACCTTCGACGTGAAAAAAAGGTCATACTACGGCAATACGAGCATGGAGTCAGAGATATCTCTACTCATGGCCAACCAGACTCTAGTGAGTAGGAGGTTGCATAGATTTCGCATCCTTCTAAGTGACTATCTGTAGGCGAGTCCAGGAAAGCTCATTTACGACCCCTTCATGGGTACAGGTAGCATGGCCTATGTGAGAGTCAGTGCAAGGACGCTCCCGTATGCCTACTGACTCTAGATTGTTGTCACCACACAGCCCACAGCCCATTTTGGTGCTCTTGTATTTGGATCAGACATCGATGGCCGTCAGATGAGAGGAAAACGTACGTTCCAAAAATTCCATGACAAATAACTTTTTTCATCCCATCACGATAGAGAAGACACCGGGAATCATTCGTGCAGCGACGCAGTATGGGGTCGCTTCGAGAATTATAGATCTGGCAACCTTCGACGTAACTCACAACCCATGGCGATGTGGAGAACTGTTTGATGCCATTGTCACAGATCCTCCATGTAAGATGGGTTGAACATGAAACTTACATCCTGATGAATAACGTATGCAGATGGGGTACGAGCCGGAGCCAAACGTCTAGGAAGGAAAAAGGAGCTTTCAGAAGAGAAGAGGGAACTCTGCTTGCAGCATAGCCTTGTACCACGGCCGTAATGTTTCGTCCACTCCTTCTGTATCCCTGGAGTCTGACGCAGTGACGACCTCAGAGACGACCAACCATACATACCGCCAACAAAACCTTACGAGCTCTCGCACCTCGCCGCAGATCTTGTCCTTCTCGCTCGATATCTGCTAAAGCCAAATGGACGCTTAGTCTTCTTTCTCCCAACTGTCACGGATGAATACGAAGAAGTCGATATCTATACCATGCTTTGTGATGGGATGGAAGTTATTTCTAATTCCTTGCAAGACTTCGGGTCTTGGGGAAGGAGGGTGGGTCAATTCACCACCATCTCCTAGTCCATTCTCTCATGCCCAAACCGTTATAGCTGGTGACAATTCGCAAGACGACAATAGAACGATATCCGCCGCCGACATTTGAGCCTGTAGATCTAGATGCGCAGGAGGAGACTCATATTCCAGCACATCGGGATTTTCGAGAAAAGTACTTTCAAGGGTTCAAAAAGGCGGAGACACCAGACGAGGATGTTATTCCCTGATTATTGAACTTCTGAAACCCGGCATGTCACTTGGATGGCCTTCCACAATCCTTCTATCCAAATTCTACTGCACGGGGATCAGTTAGGTTCCGAGCCTAGATAACCTTCGTGGAGCTATCTTACCTCTATCTTAACCATCTGTAATAAATGGCGCTTTCTGTACCCATTCTGTCTTCTCTATCTGCTCGATACAGAATGCAGCAAATGCCTTTCTCGAAAGCCCAACCCCCGTCTTCCCATCGCCCACATACCCCGCCAGCGTCAACTCGGTGTCGTTGTTGTTCAAAAATGGCACCCGGACGATCGTCCAATCCAACTCGTCGCCCTTGCCTCTCATGACCTCTCCAATTGCCACAATCTCGTCATAAGCGCTCCGTGCTGTAAGCTTGATCCCTGCAATAGTAGACGCCCAGAATAGACTTCGTTTATCGTTTGAATCGCGGAGGGTTGGGGTGCCGAGCACCAGGAAACGCTTGATCTGGTGTTTTAAGAGGAGAATGATGAGTTCTCCGTAGAATGTGGCGATGGGGTGGCCAGCAGGGTGACCGAGCCAGGGCCCGAGAGCTGAGACCACGGCATTTACGCCGTCCAATGCGGCTTCAGCTTTGTCGAGTTCATGTAGCTCGCCTTTAACGATGGTGACTGAGCGGTGCTGCGCGATGTCGTCGGGGAGCTTCTGAGGAGAACGGGCGTAGACTACGACGGTGCCTGCAGGGTAGACCTCGAGGGCTTTGTAGATGAGTGCCAGGCCGCTTGCGCCTGTCCCGCCAAGAATTAGGATACGCATGTCGTTGTTGCAGACCAAGTTGTAAGACTAGTGTGCATGATGAAATTGGATGATCATGAAGGGGACGGGATCGATCGCAATGTATTAGCGGCCGGGTGAATTGCTTGGTCATTGTCATATGACAGGCGGTATCGTACAACTAGATGCTCTAAATAATATATCGCTTTAAGAAATCCAAGAAATTCGCTCTCTGCATCTACTCCATATCCTCGTCTACATCCAACCCCTCCAAAGGTAAACCAACAACCGCACGAATCACATCAGCAAACATCATCCTATCCTCATCTTCATTATTCCCCAGAGGTCTAAACAACTCATCAACCAGGGCCTTTAGTGACCCATTAGCAACTGCCTGAAGGAAAGAGTCATCGGGCGCATCTATCCGAGCGGCCGCAGCGAGCTGCGCGGCCTCTCGACGCTGCGTCTGTGTAAGCGCATACGCAAGCAGCAGTTCGAACTTTACGCGCAGCAGGAGAGAATGAGTCGCCCAGGGTTTGTTGG
>Ga0247741_1002346_pt1 | contig 10521 bp, 14 predicted proteins | sample UWRJL213509R2_FD_180945 | JGI IMG/M metagenome (GOLD analysis project Ga0247741, IMG submission 180945) | Plant litter microbial communities from Arlington Agricultural Research Station in Wisconsin, United States - UWRJ-L213-509R-2 | ecosystem: Environmental > Terrestrial > Plant litter >...
CTGTCTCTTATACATGGCAACGTTCGTAAAGAGGGTCTTGGTACTCCATGGGTGCGTCTTTCGGAATTGGTTAGCGACTGGACCATATTGTGTTAACGGCTGTACTACCAGGTACGCCCAGAATGCGATCATCCTCAATAAACGAGTGAGCTTTGCTTATTGGGCCTGCCAAAAGATGAGGAAGGTTTCCTAAATCCTTATTCGTTAGCTTGGCGCTCTTCGCAAGGAGTGCAAGGACATCGAATTCGGTAAGCGACGTCTGGACTAGGTATCCACCTCACCTTACCCTCGGACATTCAGTATTTGTGAACGCCCCACATATTCTTCTTCCCTCTGAGCTCCATGGCTCCTCTACTGCCCAACTGGACTCAGATGCTTCCACCGTTGCAGATACTGACCCGGATACGGCAGCTCGAGGTTGGTGGAGGGCCAACAAGGAACGCACAAAAGCAGTGGGCATAGAGGAGTCGATTTTGACTATTAGAGATATTCTACGAGGGCAGAGGTTTGATGTGAGATTCATTTTATCTGAATCAGATGTTCGATTCTGAACTTGTTGCAGGGCGTTTTTGGTTTTAGGCAAGTTGCCTATTGTGCCACTACGGATTTCCGTGTCTTATACCGGCTATCTATAGCCAAGGCGCAGCTTTTGCAGCCTTGATTTCTGCCATGGTAAGTACTATCTTTGGGTCTGCCATGTTCAAGGGGTTCAATTGATCGCTCCACTTATATAGCTGGAAAAACCTCATCTGCATCCTCCTTTCCTCGTCGATGGAGAACCCCCACATCCTCCCTTGTGAGATTTCAAAATCGGGCCTTGCCTTTTATTTTCCTGCTGATCAGAGGATGTGTTACAGCCAGTTCTGTGTCGCCGTCTCTGGATTCAAAGTTCTCGATCCATTCTGCGATCCATTCTTCTATAAAACGTACATAACACCGACGCTCCATGTTATCGGTCGCACGGATATCGTGGTGGTGGAAGAGAGGTCTCGACAACTCGTGGAAGTCTCCGCAAACGCTAGGGTAGAGGAACATGATGGTGGTAGGGATTTTTACTGCTATTCAGGTGCTTAACTCAGGCGTTAACACACTTTTATCAGGACATTTCGTGCCATCGAAAACCAGTTGGCGCAAATTTTTGGCAGCGTATATGAGAGATTCTACTGTGCCGCATCCATCACCCAGTGCTGTTCCAGAGTCTGGGCCGTCCTCTGGGACTGCCACACCGACGGGTGGGCTTGATTACAAGCACGCGGTAATGATGAAACTTTAGAAGGGTTGTCTTTGCAGATACATTGCTTTAGAGCTGCGTTGATACTTGGTTAAACCACCTCATTGAGACGTGAGCAGTTCATTTCTCTTGGTATGTGTTAACCTATTATCGTTTGGCTTACCTCTCCTGAACATCCACGTTCCGTTCAACAGATGTAGACCCTTGTAGACTGCATATATTTGTCTTGACATCATTGGCGGGCCAATCGCGATTATTACTGTCGGTGTTTTTATCTGACGACTTGTACGTTGTGTAGGACGATGAATAACTGAAGCTACAGACAGTTTTAGGTCCAACTCTCCTGACTCATCATGGATCATATCAGTTCCATCGATCTATGACCCCAAGCTAATGATTGATATGATCATTGTAACTGTCTTCGACATGCACGAGGTCTTTCAATTACACGTGCCTTGTGTTTGCCGCCAGGAGAAAGCCTCGACTACTCTTGTGATCTGAAATGGATGCGGGTTACTAAGAAAATAGAGCTACAGTCTAATAATATCAATAAATTCTTAAGAGTAGCTCTACGACTCATTGCTAATATTCCTGGTGGTCTTTCTATAGATGACATATCAGGTAAGCATTTAACGTTGTGGTCGAGGACAGGATCAGACAGTCAGCGGTGTGACCGATGTGACAAATATGGTTGATGGGACAACAGATGTCAACACACTGTAGGCGAGATTATTGGCCTGAAATCTCCAACCATCCTTCACCCACTTCGAATCCTTCTCCCTGAGCCTTTCCTTCCTTAATACGCGTATTTTCTCTTCAAAATGACTCCTTGGGTCCCACAACCAGCGGGCCTCCAAGAAATCCTTTCGACTATCCATGAATCGACCACGACCAGCGCCACTGTGCAGCGCAGTATCACAGAGGTGCGTGCTGATTGATGTTCGAATGACTGCGACTCCCAAGGTTCGCTTCAAAAGGAATTCGCGCTGATTTTACCCCGCAATCGCAGAAACTAAACCAATTCACGCGTGCACCCGAATACATTGCCTACCTCGCGTACATCTTGAGTGCCATGCCCCAGGAGGATGATCGTATAAGAACGATTGCTGGATATCTGCTCAAGAACAATGCACGCCTAATCCTCAGTGCACCAATCGAGGTCGCAGAATTTGTAAAGTCGGCTGTTCTCACAGCCTTTAATGACACCTCGGTCATGATTCGCAATGCTGCAAGTCAGGATATAGTCGCCTTTCTTGGTGTCCTTGAACCAAGGAACTGGCCGGAGTGCCTCGAACACTTGGTGGCAGCGCTTGAGTCTCCTGATCTGGATAGGCAAGAGGTATGTCCCATTCATAATTAGCTCCCACTCTCGGCAACCGTAGTGGTGTTGTGGCGTTGTCGCCAATGGCCAGCTTCTTGCGAACTGCATATCGTGGCTTCGGGTCATTGCCCATTCCCTGGCTAGAATTATAAGCATTTATTTCAAAATCTGACCTGAGTTCTGTTAGGCTGCGTTTAACGCGCTTGAAAAGGCTTGCGAGGACTACCCCCGCAAGATGGATATCGAAATCAATGGGACGCGGCCTCTAGATTTCATGATCCCGAAGTTCCTCGTTCTCTCTGAGCATCCCTCTGCCAAGATGAGAGCACACGCGGTAGCCTGTCTTTCATATTTCGTCCCCATTAACTGTCAGTCGCTCTTCGCACATATCGACTCCTTCATTGCCTGCCTGTTCAAACGGGCATCAGACGAGGATCCTTCGGTACGCCGACATGTATGTCAAGCTCTGGTTCTCCTCCTAGCCGCCCGACCGGAGAAGCTCATGCCCGAGATGTCAAATGTGGCTCAATACATGCTTTATTCGACGAAGGATAAACACGAAAATGTCGCTCTCGAGGCTTGCGAATTTTGGCTCACATTTGCGGAAGATCAGGAACTTGCTCCGTACCTGCATCCCCTCCTCGACCAAGTTGGTCCCACTTTACTTGACTGTATGATCTATGGGGACGACGATCTCCTTTGGTTGGAAGCCGATGCTGTAGAGGACAATGCCGCTGTTCCGGACAAGGAGACTGATATCAAACCACGTCACTATGGGGGCAAAACTCATGGTCTGGATCGTGAAGGCAATGAAGAAGAAGCATCTGACGCACCAAAACAACGAATTGGCGCGTACGGTCAAGAACTTCTCGACTCGGACGAGGAGGACGACTACGATCTTGATGATGAAGATTTTGCAGACGAAATGACAACAGAGTGGAATTTGAGGAAGTGTGCTGCGGCGGCTCTCGACGTTCTCGCAGTGAGATTTTCAGGCGATCTTCTGAGGGTTCTGTTAGGCCCTTTGAAGGAAAAACTATGGAGCACTGATTGGTTGCAAAGAGAGAGTGGTATCCTGGCTTTAGGCGCGATGGCTGAAGGTTTGTGCTTTCGCGATGTCGCCAAGCCCAGTGATTGAATCTTCTATCAGGGTGCATCGATGCTATCGAACCACATCTACCTACTTTGATCCCTTACTTGATCAACACATTGAACGACCCAAAGGTTTGTTACGTTCAAGTTCTGAAGCCCCTTCAGTTTCTAACTGCAGTTTGTTTAGCCCCTTGTTCGGTCGATCACCTGTTGGACTTTGGGCCGGTATGCGAGCTGGTGCACACAACCTAAATCGGAGGAACACAAGAACCAATACTTTATTCCGACAATGGAAGGAGTATGTTATCCGGATGCTTTTTTCTATAAGACCTACCCGTCTGATTCAAGCTGTTTAGCTTCTTCGAATGGTGCTAGATAACAACAAACGCGTGCAAGAAGCTGGCTGCAGTGCATTCGCGACTTTAGAGGAGGATGCAGGTCCTGAACTTGCGCCATACCTTGAGCCCGTTCTAAGGAACTTGGTGATCGCATTTGACAAATATCAGCACAAAAATATGCTGATATTGTACGATGCCGTTGGTACTCTCGCTGATGCCGTGGGGCGAGCTCTACAAAACCCCCTTTACGTGGATATTCTCATGCCGCCGTTGACGAACCGCTGGTCGAAGCTAAAGGATGATGACGATGATCTGATTCCTTTGCTCGAGGTATGCGACATTTTTTCAATCCAAGCCATGTTTCTGATGAAAACTATTCAGTGTTTGGCTTCGGTTACCATTTCAATGGGCCCAGCATTCCTGCCTTACGCAGGACCGGTGTTCGAGCGCTGCAACAACATTATCCATCAAGCCTTGCTCCAATATCAGCAATTCCAACAGAATCCAGAATTGGACGAACCGGATAAAGCATTCCTCGTCGTTGCACTCGATTTACTCTCGGGTCTTATACAAGGCTTGGGCATGGCCCTGGAACCTCTCATCGGGAACAGCTCACCAAACCTCTTGCAGTTGTTGACAGTATGTCTCAAGCACCCGCAAGCAGCAGTTCGGCAATCTGCTTACGCACTTGTGGGCGATTTGGCTATGGGATGCTTCCCGCTGTTGAGACCAGCAATGCCTGGTATCATGCAAGAACTTATTTTACAGCTCGATCCTGAACCCAAGTTCGAATTTGTCAGCGCGTCGAATAATGCCGCTTGGAGTGTTGGAGAGGTCGCTCTACGATATGGACGTGGTTCGTGTCATAGTTCCCTGTCCTTGATAACTTGGCTCATACATCTCTAGATGAACCTGAATTCCAGCAATGGGTCAATGCGCTCATTTCGAGGCTTATTCCGATTCTTTTACATCCCAAAGCACCAAGGAGCCTTCACGAGAACGCCGCAGTTTCAATAGGTCGCATTGGTCTCATGCATCCGGCTTTAGTTGCGCCGCATCTACCGGAGTTTGCACAGGCATGGTGCCAGGCTCTCTACGAGATTCGGGACAACGAGGAGAAGGATTCTGCCTTCCGAGGCCTTTGCACTCTTGTCCAGACTAATCCGGCCGGGATGGCGAAGGTGCGCATCGTTCTCGTCTTTACAGAGCAGAGTATAACCATCTTTTCTTCAGAGCCTGTTGTGGTTTTGCAATTCCATCATCCGCTGGAATCAACCTTCCCCCGAGCTGAACAATATGTTCCAGACATTGCTGCAGGGCTTCAAGCAGCACGATGAAGCGGGTTGGTCAGCGCAGGTTGCTTCATTCCCGCCTGTAATCCAGGAGCGGTTAGCTGCTCGCTACGGAGTATAAAAACTCCAGACATTGACGCCTCCACGCAAACTCGGGCGATAATGGATACTCAAGATCCTTCGCATTTAATTGTCGGCTCGCTATGAAATGAAATTTCTCTCAACTTACTCAATCTATGTCCATCCTTGTTCTCAAAGCTACTTTTCTTTTTCGTCTCTTGCATTCGGATCTTTTTAGTAGTAGTAGTTTTTTTACAACCTTTTGTAGCTAGTATTTTCCACAACGCTTACCTCCACTGTCGTCCTATCCCTTATTGGGTAGTACTACTATGGCTCCATTTCACACTCATGACCTATTCATGCATCCTCCATGACCCCAAGCCGAACACCCAAACCACTGTCCACCAAGTCAATATCTCATCCACATTTTACGTAGCATTAGCATTCAGTAGTTACATATTGTAGTGTAGTTTTTCTGTCCATCAATCCTGCAAGTAGATACAATTCTTTTCCCATATCTCTCTCCATCCGTTTCGTCTCGCTGCCATCACCGAATCCACGACCTGTGGATAAGCAAACTGTAGTATTTTAGAGGGTTTTGTCGATAAATGTGAACGAATGGAACATAACCCGCCTCGGAGGAATAATGAGGATATTTTGTTTTGTGAATTGTCAGCGAAGATCAGTGGAAGGCAATAGGGTATTCTTCAATCCTAATGATTATTGACAAGAATATTGTACAGAGCCCCAGTCAAAACCTAACGGATCAATATCTCTTTCCGCCGTAGATGTCTCCAAAGCCATCGTTGATACCAGGTGTCCTCATACCGTAGGCCCCGCCAATCCTGCCGCCGCCTCCATTTCCAAAGCCTCCGTACCGCTGCCTCCTCTGATATTCTTGCCACCCGTAGTAACCGCCACCCACAACTCCGGCAAGGAGGAAAAGTTTGAAGAAAAAGCCTAGCCACGAGCCAGAGGCACCATCGACATGAGGTGAGGAGCTAAAGAAGGATGTTTTCTTGTGTTTGTTGGGGGGAGAATCCGGCTGGGAGAGAATGGCTGAGTAGGACGTCACAGATATGATGCTAGTGATAATGTCAGCCTTTAACAGGAAATTATAGAGAAGGCGCATACTCATGGGCGTCGGAGACATCTCCTGTCATGGCTGAGAACCCTAGGAAGGGATTAGTAGGCAGGTTGACTTTCTCGACGTAGAAACAATCAGTCCAGTCATCCCCTAATGTAACCAGATGCATCAGGAACACGGCGGAGCGGACAACAGAAGCGGGTGCTTACAAGCTTTGTACTGAATCTTGACATCAAGGAATGCGTCTTTCACATAAGTCACCTTGAGCTTGGTCGCAACATTGGTGCGTCGGAAATTAGCCTGGAAGTTAGAAATCCATTCAGGCTAATGTTGGACATTTGAGAAGGAATGGAGACTCACAGAGCATCCTCCAATAGCTTGCTCATCTCCGTCGTTTCCAAAGTCGTATTTTGTCTTGCCATCACCCATTACACCAACAATTCGGGGGAAAGCATATGAATGGCGGGCATTGGCGTATCTTTGAATTTCAAATAAAATCAGGATATACGTTCAATGATGCGGTGCCAGAAGCTTACGTGTCGAGAAAGATGCCTAGACCTGTGAACTCATCTGCAAGGGAAAGTCAGTCATCTGTCTAGTCTCCAGGTAGTGAATCATTAGTAGGCGTACCTTTGCTGCCAAATACCGGACCAGGTTGTGCACGCTCCTTAGTCAACCACATTGCCAGTCCATCTCCGTACAGGTGTGATGAGTCGCCTGAAACCTTGAATTCGACTTCAATGACATAGTTGTTGGGCGTGACTGCGAGTCTGGACCAGAGCCAACCCTGGAAAGTGAGGTAGCATTAGCGTACAGGTCTAGGAATACTAGGTATGAACATCGAGTACCATTTGTGAAGGGGCATTTCTTGTTAGCCGTATGTGTTTATTCGTGTTCTAAAGGAAGATTCATTGGCATGTGAAGCATTGGATTCATGAACGGTGACTCGTACCACATAGGCATCAGCTCCGAAGTCCCACCACCTGGAAGAAGCTTAATTGTCAGAGGGGAATGGCTAATGGTTGTTCAGACAGACCGATTTTGCAGGTCTTGGTCAATGTACGGAGCATATACCGAATGTGTACGCAGTTGCAGTGTCTGAGCAAAAGTCAGGGCTTCGTTATTCTATAGACTTTGTTTAGAACTTACTCTATCGATTGTATGGTTTCCCAGCCGTGTTTTATCGTCTGCAGCGGCCTGCACCCCGAATACCAAACGTGAAAGCGTCAAAGCAAGGATCGTGAGACCGAACATATTCGTACAGCGCGAAAGCATCTTGCGGTGCGCCCAACTTGTGTATTTACCCAACCTTCTCCTAATATTTCAGGCAGAGAGGAGAGCCCAGAGGAGACGGTAGAGGTGATGATGAGAGTGCTGTGACCGCTCAGCGCGCCAAATTCCAGTTGCCACGAAAGCGGCCAGAACACGTGATCAAATCATCCTCGCTGTTCTTGCAATGCTTGAGCTTGATGCTTCAACTTGAATGTTAACGTTGCAACGTTGAACTTCAAGCTTGTTGCCTAGCTAAGACCGGTGACGGGTCTTCTTGCCCTTCACAATGTTCACACTGGCTTTTCAGAGAGTCTCCTTTGCTAAGACCTATGTGCTATACTCTATAACGCCTTTCGTTGCTATGAGCTCCATCTTCTCTTCGCCAAAGCAACGCTCTCCAAGTCCAAAGTTTTTCGTTTTGTTTGTTCTTGACGTTTCCCACATTTTCGAGTTCCAGCTGTAGCGAGGTCGTCGGAAGCCAGGAACTGATTCAATGGAGCCCAGACCAGCTTTCCGAGTTTCCGAACCGGCGTTCTAAACCCTCTCTCTCAGCCCGCATCGCCTCAATCTCCCAAACGGACAGGGTGTGCAACCCATCTTTCCTTGGTGGCAGCAAAGTGCTGTGAATGTCTCCTGATTACTAAAATTGGATCAATTCATATGGTCATAGCACCATACGATTCCTCCGACCCGCTTTGTTATGGCTGGGAACCTCAATTCTTGTGGAAAGCTCCTTTGACAGCCTGATCGCACGTGGGGATTGTATAAGACGTTTACGGAGGCGCACAGTGGATCGTTTTGGACCTCTTCCCTTCTTTTCTGTGCCATAACACAGTACAAGGTGTACTTAGCCTGCTGCGCTCATTTGCCACTGATACGTGTATATGGCCTGTCATCAGCAGCGCTAAAAGCTGTGAAGAGACACGTTATAAGACTCAACCTCTGCGGCTTCGGCCAGCGTCAAATCGTATAGAACCAATCCCCCACCCTTACCAGTCCCTTGACAACGCCTATCCAATTGCACACCGAAGGCACCAGGTCCCCCTTCCAATTCGAGATAGCTGAAATGCACCCCATGATCAGATCAGTCTACAATGATATTGTGGAAGAGAAAAGAAAACTCGCAGTGTACTTACTGTCTCATTCATGGATTCCACCAATTGATGATTTCCGAACAGGTCCATCGAAGAACGGAAGAATATTCAGTTCCATAGTGAGTAGATTGGATTCTCAAAATGCCTTCGGTGTCCAATGGATTGTTCTAGTTGCTCAAGTAGCAGGCCTTCCGCAGCAGGTTGGATGGCAACCTAAGGCAAACACTTACATCTATGTCGATATTCTCGGCTCAGAGATATCTGCATCCACCGAATCGAAGAAAGTCTCATCCGGGGTGACAGTATGGGCTGAGAATATGCCCATGTACGCCGAAAACCCACATTTGTGTAGCATCTCTCTGACTCAGCTTGCGTAGACTGGACCTGACGGACTCATCGCGGATTCGATTCGAAGTAAGACACCAAGCTATATGGAACAAACACCCATCGGTGCTCGGACAGACCGACTATTTCAGCCTAAGTCAATTGTTGGATTTCCAGAAACAAAGTGGAGATGATCTGAAAGCGGGTAAGCGCTCTTGTCCTGTAAATATCATCAACGCTAACCGAACTCTTCTAGTGGTGGATCTTACCGTAACTTTTAATCCAAATCCTACTCGGGTGCAGGCATCAGCTAAGACGCCTAAATCACCGAAGGCAACTACTTACCGCAGGCATTCACGATCACTGTCAAGTCCGACGATCTTCTCTCAGCCAAGTACGCCTGTTACTCCATCATCGCCGGTCTTCCCGAGCATTTCTCTCAAGACGACGGGGACCCTGCGGCTGAGTATTCGCGAGACTGCAGTCGCTGACTACAATACTCGAGCCACCGCCGCATTAATTGAGGCATTCGCAGAGCAAAACCGCCGGGAGAGCTTGAAGGACTTGGCTCAAACTATCGAGATCCTCATGGGTTTGCGGGCTGCATGTGCGGAAACCAAAGTACGTTTCCTTTCTTGCCTATCTAGCTATCGAATGTGGTACTGACCTGGGACCAAAGTACACCAGCTTGATTGACATTGTACTGGGAACCCTTGAGGGTCTTCGAAAGTTGTTCATCTCCCCAGACACCAAGAACGCGAATCGCAACACCTCGGAGACGATGAAGGTGCTCAGAACCGTGTTTGTCCCTTTCCAAACACTTTCTGCTCGGCAACTGGCGAAAAGAGGAGAGAACTCTACGGCCTTCATGCATGAGATGCTATTTAGTGTAATCAGAGCACTTGGTTGGGTCCAAGCCTTTTTGGTCGTGAAGAATGATGGTACGTCAGAGTTTTGATGGGCTGCGCCACACTTTCCTCACTATTAGAATAATATAGCGCTGGTGAAAGACAGATTTGAACTCAGGATGTTGGCTTGGACGAGGTATTTTGAAAATTGCGGGCCATACCTCGTCGGGAAGACAGACCAACGTCCAAATTATCCCAGTACTATGACATCCAGCAGGCTTCAATGTCCGATTGCGATGGGTTGGTGCAGGTGTCATCGTCGGATTTTCAAAGCTAACAAGTTATTTATTCACTCCAGCTCCCCATCATGACTTACCACGACACAACATGCTGCCGATGCGCCTTCCTGAAGTAATCATAAGTGAACAATACCCCAACATGGAGCCTATACGGCGTATCGCTGAATGGGTGTTCTCGCCCTCCTCTCGGTCTATTATGACCAACTCTAAGGCCACTATATCTCGCAACCAGAAGCACAGACCGACATCTTTGAACTTGGATT
>Ga0247741_1002347_pt1 | contig 10521 bp, 9 predicted proteins | sample UWRJL213509R2_FD_180945 | JGI IMG/M metagenome (GOLD analysis project Ga0247741, IMG submission 180945) | Plant litter microbial communities from Arlington Agricultural Research Station in Wisconsin, United States - UWRJ-L213-509R-2 | ecosystem: Environmental > Terrestrial > Plant litter >...
AATACCTCTCCGCCTTATTCTAGACCTAGGAACCACCAAATCTGCTGGATTCTGGTGATGCACCAGATCTACCCGCCCGACCGAAAACAGCCGCGAAATCTCCTACCCCTCCACCTGCTACGCCACAACCAAGTGCTGCTGAAATTGACGAGCAAGCTCGGATGCTCAAAGAATATGAAGACAAGCAAGCAGCTTTAAATGCTCAACGTCAAGCAGAAGAGCGACGACGTGCTGAATTGGAAGCTCAACAGCAACGAGAATTCGAACAGCGTCAACTCCAGCAAGCTGAAGCTCAGCGACTCGCCCAGGAACAACTCATGCAGCAACAGATGTATAACAATAACCAGCAGAGTCAGCTTGAACAAGAGTTGCTCGCGATGCGCGGCCAGTACGAGCGGGATCAAATATTCCTTGAGCAATACGACCGAGTGAGCGACGAATCAGTTGGCGACCCACACATGATTTTCTAATTTGTTCTGCAGCGTGTCAAAGCTCTGGAGGCTGAACTCAGTGGCATCAACACCCATGTCAACGGTCAACTGGGGGCAAAGGACGAACTTATCAAACAACTACAAGATCAAGTAACCCTGTGGAGGAACAAGTACGAAGCTCTTGCTAAACTCTACAGCCAACTCCGCCAGGAACATTTGGATATGCTTTCCAAATTCAAGCAAATGCAGTTGAAAGCGAACTCTGCGCAGGAGGCTGTCGACCGTATGGAAAGAATGGAACGTGACCTGAAGGCGAAGAATCTAGAATTGGCAGATATGCTGAGAGAAAGAGACCGTGCTCGCTTCGACATTGACAGACAAAAGTCATCCCACAAAGAGGAAGTCGATCGCCTTCGCCGTGAACTTAACTTTGCCAACGAGCGGGCGGAGGATGCCTCCCGCAACAAGAGCTCTGAGGTATCCACTGTCATGTCAAAATATAACAGACAGTTGTCAGAGCTTGAAGATTCGCTCCGCGTAAGTGACACTCTTTATTTTTTCTTGTGTATTTCTCTCAAATTCTTCATCACAGGCTAAGCAGATGCAAATCGACGAGCTGCTCATCAAGCTCAACAACGCTTCAGGTGACCTTGAGAGGCTTAGAGACGAAAAGGATCAAGAAATCATGATTCTGCAAGCTGGGATGGACAGCACGATCGAGCAATTGTCAGAAGCCCAGCAGGTGCTTGAAACTCGTATATCGTTCCCGATTTTCTCTAACTATCTTCCAGAATCAAGGATTGGTGGACGAGACAACCAATGCTCAAATTGACACCCTCATCCTCGACAATCGCAAGAAGCTTAACCAGATCATTGGTGAGTTCTTTCAGCGTCATTAACCTCTACAGCTGTATTGATACTCTCTTCGTAGATTCTATCTTGCAAGCGTGTGTACACAAGGTGGACGACGCAATTTACGAGCTCGAATCTCCCACTCAAGCCGGGAACCTCAACTCGACACCCGAATACACCCTGTCCATGATCGAAAAGTCCCTCAATAATGCTACCGACTTTGCGACCATCTATAATCTCTACCTCGGTGGTGATGTTGGAGGCGACCATGTCGAGGTCATCAAATCTGCGAACGACTTCGCCCAATCGTTCGTTGACGTCCTAATCAACACCAAAGGTATCACCCGCCTCGCAAGTGACGATGACGCTTCCGATAAGATCATCGGCGTTGCAAAAAATGCAGGAGATGTTGGACTTCGATTCTTCGAAAATCTTCAATCGTACAAGCTGGATTTACTCCAACCTTCTCAGCGTAAGGAGGTCTCCATGAGGAACAACAGCCAAGCTCGTACTGCCCTGAGCAAACTCTCTGAGGTTGTTGATGGCCTCATTCCCAAAGGAGCCAAGGCTGGTGCTCTTGCCCGAGCAAACGGTGACATCGGTGATATCGTCGAGAAAGAAATGTTAAGCGCTGCCCAAGCAATTGAGGCCGCAACTGAGCGCCTACAGCAACTCATGTCGCGCTCGAGAGATTCGTCCCGCTACAGCGCCGTCGATCTTCAAGTACACGACTCTATTCTGTCCGCTGCTATGGCCATCACAAACGCCATTTCCCGTCTCATCAAAGCTGCTACCGAATCACAACAAGAGATTGTTGCTCAGGGCAAAGGTTCGAGTACTACACAGCAATTCTACAAGCGCAACAACCGATGGACGGAGGGTCTCATATCAGCTGCCAAAGCCGTCGCTTTCGCCACGAACCTACTCATCGAGAGCGCGGATGGTGTTCTTTCCGGGACGCATTCGCTGGAGCAGCTCATTGTTGCCTCCAACGAAGTTGCTAGTGCCACTGCGCAGCTCGTAGCGGCATCCCGTGTCAAGGCCAACCTCATGTCCAAGACACAAGAGAGGCTCGAGCTTGCAGCAAAGGCAGTTACAGCAGCGTGCAAAGCTCTTGTGCGGCAAGTCAAGGCGGTTTCCGCGAGACAGGCCGAGGAAGAAGACGTTGATTACAAGAGCATGGCGGTCCTGGAATTCAAGACACGGGAGATGGAGCAACAAGTCGAGATTCTCAAGCTTGAGAAGGAACTAGGTGCTGCCCGCCATCGTTTAGGTGCCATGAGACGCGCCGGTTATCATACAGAGGAAACGGATTGAAGGGTTGCAGTAGCCCATTGTGGGAGCTCTCAAGCATCTATGTATTGTTGCGTTTCGGAGCGTGGAATATAAATCGCTATGATACGTATGAGACAATTATATGAGGTCGTGAGTTGAATGAAGTGAGTGACTATGATGCCTGATTCCAACGGTAGCTAAGTACGTATCAACCGTGTGCATGAGAATATGAATAGAATAATGAATAAAAAGGAGTCCAAAGAGCACACGACCATGAGAGGAATTATACTGTAAAAATACAAACAACTGTGAATGAATGAGTGTGGGTGGGTAGAAAAACAAACAGAAGTGAAGAAAGCGAATAAAGTAGACTGGAGCTTGAATCCAAAAGGCATGATTGTGTAACCCAAGCGTCTTATAAATCAGTCCGCGTAGTATCGAAAGACTCTCTAGCAAGGTCCAGGAAGCTTCCGCCACCTCCAATATCGATGCCAGAATCTATGCGACTATCCGCAGTGACACCAGACCGACCAGGTCTAACCTCTCGATTTACATGGTCTCCCCAATCTTCAGCGACTTCGTCATCGTCATCATCGTCGTCGTCAATATCCAGGAATGACGGTTTGCGCATGATGGATCGTCGATGCATTTTCCGCTCCACTGTTGACCTTGTACGGATAGGGGTCCGTACAGGTTTCCGTATTGGTGGTGGACAAACTCCGGGAACAGGGACAGTGGCCTCAGGTATAACGGCTGTGCTCGCCAGGGAGTTGAGTGTGTGCGTAGAAGTAGAGGACGGCGCCCGCCCCAAAGATCGTAGACGGGGCCGGGGTGGCGGCGGGAGGCTAACAACAGCTGGTGGTGAAGGTGCGCGCACTGTTGTCTGGCTGGCAACACTTGGCAGGTTAACTGGCTGATGGAACAGCTCTTGCGTAACTGTGTCGTCGCGCTTGATGGCAGGACCGCGTAAGACCGAGTCGGCAGTGGCTGGACGTATAGCGCTCATCGAGGACTTCCTTGATGAAATCGAGTTTGAGCTCATGCGGCCAACTGTCTGTTTTAGAGATGGTCGAGTGGCGGGAGGCGGGGATAGGCCAATAGGAATGATGTCTGATTCTTTGTCCCAATCTGACACCGTCGTCGAGACCGATAGCAAGGAGAATCCCCTGCTCCGCATCGAGCTACCCGAATTATCCACACTGGCTTCCAGTTCTGCTAACGCATCGCGGGACAGAATAGCCTGAGGTGTATACTCTGAGTTGGATCGAGTCGGGCTGCTCGGTGTGATGTCCGTCGAGCCTTCCTCCCAAAATGACGAGGAAGGCTTTGGATATTGCGTTGTTGTCGACCAAGGTTTGTAAGGAGTGGTATGGCTGTCATTCTCGGATCTCAAACTGAAGACGGAGAATGTATCATCCTCGGCTGCGTTAGTAGGAATGCCTTGAGAAGTGGATGGCCTAGTTGAAGAGCTCGAAAATAATCGCTTCCGTCCACTAGACGCTTTCTGATCTGTAGATGTGCTTTGGGTACCAGAAGGAGCTGTAGAGTTATGTGATGAAGACGGTCGAAGTGAAAGTGGGATCGGTGGTATGGGCAAACGAGGGTGGTTTCGGGGCTTCCGTTTATCGGTTGGCAGTTCAGGAGGGGTCTTCGGTCGAGTTGGAGATATATTTCGCCTCAGAGAATTGTGTGAGAGCGCCTTTTTGAGCGTTCGAGGTGTCGAAAGAGATAATTTCGACTCTGACGGCGGTGATGCAATGTTTTCGAGTGCCTGCTCCATAGTATTTTGCGAGAAAACGCTAGGCTGAGAACCACGGCGATCAACGTGGAAGGGAATAGCAAACATATCGTTTGCTAATGATATTGAGGACGTGCAAGAAAATGCAGAGGATGTAGACCCAGATTTGGAAGCGTCTAATCCCTTTCGAGGGCTTGAAGAAGGTTTTGGGGAATGAGGGGGTGGAGGTAGGCTCTGGGTAGGTGGAGCACATGGTGGTGGAGACTGAAGACGTGATGAAGATGGCTGTCTAACGATGACCCGGGGAGAAATCGTTGCCTCTACCGTCGTGACATTTGGTTTCTGAGAGAGCTTTCGTAAAATTGGTCGTTCCTCAACAAAAAAGCCGGCCTTCTGAGATGGCCCAATGTCCGTCAAGCCTCTTGCTCGCATCCTCGGACGCTGAGGTGTGCTTTCAGAAGGAGTGGCAGACAGGGATGAGCCGAATTGCGCAACTGGTGTTACTGAAGGCGTAAAGGAGGTTTGGCGCGAATGGGGATCGGGGCGCATGACCTGTAAACTGCCTGTAGAACGCCTATTATGCTTGTCAACAGAGTTTCAGGGACAAAATGAAAAATAGGACGAACTTTGTATGAAGCCGCTTCACTTCCAGAGCGCCTTTTGATGGAATCACGACACCGACGGTAGTAATCTCCGTGCCATAGTTATTAGACGTTGAGGAGGCATACGAGACGCGGTCCGTAATGCGAGTGTCATTCTTGTTTGGTAGAATTTCGGTTACGGAAGGATTAGAGTAGGCCGATAAGCGGTTAGGATCCGTCGGAATGTGAGGGGCAATAATAGGACGACCAGCGAATGGGTCGGTGTCTGACAAAGTCAAGAGTGACCCGCGCTTTACACCATCAACTGGAGTACGAGGCTCGATGGAGTCAACCCGGCTGCGTGTGGACGATGCTGTTTTGGATGGCGCCCTCGAGATGTCGGAAAGCGGGGAGCTTGGGTCGGAGAGGGGCACACCCAATGGCGACGGCGGCTCCTGGATGGCTAACGAAGGATGGTGTTTCTTGGACTTGAAGCCAATAGCCGAAGCAAATGAATTGAAATTGAGGCCCGAAGTCTTCACGGTCTGAGGCGGCCTGCGCATTCGCTTTTCCTGGCTATAATCCTGGCGAAGGTCCCTGCCACTGGGGGACTTTGGAAGGGACCACCAGTTGCGATGTTGCTCACCGATAGTGGTGGGCATAGATGGTGGTTGTTACCAGAGGGTGGTGGCGGCTGAGCTGTTGGGAAATGTTAGGAAATGTCCCGACCTGGCGCACCCACGGGGACTAACCCCTTCTGGTTAGGCGTATTAGACCCTGACTGGCTCGTGGCTAAAGCAGCCGCAAAATAACCATCATGGCCGTATCCAGAGCAATATTTGTATCCCGTTTCACTTCCCAAAATCCATCAGACTTTCACGAAGTCTTCTTATCATACCGAAATGCTCCCACCTGCCTATTATTATGTAGTTTACTAGATACCCCTTTGAAAATCACCCAAGCTCTGCCCACACATCCTCTGTGTCTCGGTCCCGTGCAGCTTGAGCAGCACGCGGCATCGGTGTAAACCCATTTGGTTGTTGAGGCCCACGTTCCTGTCCTGCGTCAAATACTACAGGGTTGCGCACAAGTGGCCGGCTGAGCTCAGCATCACCCTCCTCATCACTTTCGAATTCCAGGTCGATGAAGCCAGCTCGGCGCGCAGTATTGATGTCTATCGGTTTCGGTCTCGAAAATATAGACTGTCCGGATCTATCAAGTATGATTAACGGGAGCCCTTCGAACAGAAAGAAGGGATACATACTGCCTCATCACAGCTGCCAGCCGCCCAAATTGAAGAACGTTTCGAGCTACCAGCAGCAAAGTATCGAAGATTTCCTCCTCTTTGCTTCCGGCGCCGCATTTTGCGAAAGCCAAGACGAGAAGAGTCAGGGCGCAGAATATTGTCAGGACTAGGTCCAATGTGTTGAATGGAGATTTCCAAAATTGCTGTTTTAGACCAAGGGGTGAGATCATGACTTCTCCCACTAGCATCATTCCACGGACCTTGCCCAAGGCAACAAACCGAACTCCCACTTCCAAAATCATCGCAGTATTAATGATAACCTCCAGCACGTAGAACGCAAGGCCAGGGCACCCATCCGTCAGGCTCAACACAACAGTGGTCACAGATAGTGCAGCCATTCCGAGATAAAGGAAGATATATGTTCTTGAGTGGACAAAGCGGTTGGCAACCCCTCGGGTAATCTCCCCTCGAGTGAGGGCGTAGATGGACTTCGTTCCTCTGGACAGTCGATGAGCTTTTCGCAACGTACCAGAAGTGAAGTAACTCACACTGGGGGCTCATGGACATCCCTATTCAAAGGCTCCTGTTCCTCCCCATATTCTAAATCCCTGTTGTTCGCTAACGACGACATGGGAGGTGGTGGACAGTGATCATGTAGCCGCCGGACGACCGCTGCGCGGCCATTCCGTCAAAGTCATGTGATGCTTGCACCGCCAAACAACGTCAAGCACATTCCCATTGTGGGCGGCACCGAACTGCTTCTCTCTCCACCAACTCACCCTCGCCGACTCAGTGCGATTCGGGTTCCCTTAACCATTTCCACCAGTTCACCCTCCAAAATCTTATCAAAATGGGTGGTGGAGACTTGAACATGAAGAAGAGCTGGCATCCCCTGCTCCTGAAGAATCAGGAGAGGGTGTGGTTGGAGGAGAAGAAATCGGTAAGTGAACCAGCTCCCTTCACTAATATTCGTCATTAATTCCGTTTTCTTTAGCTCGAGGAGAAGAAGAAGCTTGATCAGCTCCGCAAGGAAAAAGAAGAGGAAAGACAGCTTCAAGAACTTCAACGACTTCAAGAAGAGCAAACAGGAAAGAAACGAACAGAGAAACTGGAGTGGATGTATGCAACGCCTGCGACGGGTAGTAGTCAGAATGCCAATGAATTGGAAGACTACTTACTCGGCAAGAAACGAGTCGACAAAATCCTCACTGCTGATGAGAATGCGAAGGTGGGCCCTAATTCCAATACTTCAGTTATTGATTCTGACACGATTATTCAGCTTGGAGCTACCCACAAAAGCTTTATCGCCGTCCAGAATGCAAATACCGCTCGCGACATTGCATCGAAGATCAGGGAAGACCCACTTCTGGCTATCAAGCAACAAGAGCAGGCCTCATACCAGGCTTTGCTGTCAAATCCCCTACGCCTCAAGAAGATGCAAGAGCAACTCGGTGTCAAGCCGAAGAAGAGCAAAGAAGAAAAAAGGAAAGAGAAAGAAGAGAGGAAACGGTTGAAGCATGAGCGCAAGCACCGCAAAGACCGTAGCAGGAGCAGTGGTGACCGATACTCAAGGTCGCTCAGCCCACCGTCGAGACGGCATGATCGAGGCCGTATATCTGTTGACGACCATCACTCCCACTCCCGCAGCCATCGGTATCGCTCCTCGTCTCGTTCTCGTTCCCCTGGCCCTTCCGAGCGCCGTGATGAGGAGCTGCGTCACGTACGCAGCAGGAGTAAGAGCCCTAGGAGAGATGATGATCGCTATCGTGCAGGTTCTTCTCGTTCCAATGGATACCATGATAGGCGTGAAGAAGATCGGCCTCGCCGCTACCAAAGTCCTCCTCGAGCCCTAGAGAACGGTAAACGATCTCGCAGCCCAAGTCCTCGCCGCAGAAGCCCACCTCCCAAACGTATTCGCCATTCCCCTCCTCCACCCCGTGCCCAGAACCCACCATCAAATGGTGCGAGCCGTGCTGAGGCTGATCGCGCCGCTCGTCTCGCAGCTATGCAAGTTAACGCCGGATCGATGTCAGAGGAACGCCAGCATCGACTTGCTGCCCTATTGGAGAAGGAAAAGGCCGAGCTTGCGGCCGATGAACTTGCGAGGCAGAAGTCAAAAGGCATGTCTGGATTCCTAAGCCAGGAGTCGAAGAAGGTCTTTGGGGGCACTGGTGGATTGGAGGACCGCATCAAGCGAGGGCGTGGTGGAATGGTCGTCGATGCCGATTAATGGCCTGAATCCTCGCAGTAGCATTTGTATGGTGTGTTGTTGAACGACCTTTACTTCAAGCCCATCTCAGTTTTTTTTTGCCCCGTCGTTTGTATAGTACTTGCTGTTTTCTCCACCTATATTTAGCACTCGCCTGCCCTATATGAGTCTCTATTTGGTCGATGCTTCGAATTGCGGACTATTTATTCTGGTCGCGCCCGTCCTGACTGCCAACCCTCCTCTTCATATTGACTGACATGCCCCCAAGACGCGCCCCTTCTGTGGGCTCTGCCCCCCCGTCTCGCGCCGCAAGCCCCACTGGTGGAGAAGAGGAAGAGGTAGGCTTCTTCTGATTGCACATTCACCTTTGTAACTCTTCGACCAAGGTTCAGTTCTTCGACACGGTTGATGAGCTTCAGCAGCACGTATGGTCACGTTCTACCCTCCATCTTTCACACTTTCGCCGACTCTCAATCTCAGGGTATTAATGTTCAAGATATCATTAAGCTGAAGGCATGTGGTCTTCATTCACGCCCGTCGATTCTGTTACTGTAACTCTGGATTTCATCTAGTCTGCGGCCATTCACACCATATTTGGTGTCAGTATGACTACCAGACGCCAGATGCTCAAAATAAAGGTTGATATATGCGCATATATTCGGTCTTCTGTTCGACGACTAATGTTTAAATTCCAGGGCATGTCAGAAGCCAAGGTCGAAAAAATCAAGGTATAAACCTAGAGCGCCGCATACGTTTGGTGATCGTACATATCTAACTGGGCTCGGTCTGTGAAGGAAGCCGCAGCTAAGATTCTGGTGCGTGAAATCAGGGTATTCTAACTCTCCCTATGATCGTGCCTCTTTTCAGGGGTCGTCTTTCGCTACTGGCGTCGAGATTCAGGAGAAGCGCAAGCGTGTCAATATCATTAGCACAGGAAGCAAGAATGTTGACGGTATTCTTGGAGGTATGCAACTTGATACAACGGAGACTATTGACTTAACTTGTCAAGGTGGATTGATGTCCCAGTCTATTTCCGAGGGTAACAGGTCGCCCCAGTGTGGTTTACCTCGTTGATATTAATCTATCTACCCGTAGTTTATGGTGAATTTCGGACTGGAAAGACGCAGCTTGCGCATACAATGAGTGTCCTCACTCAGCTACCTCCTGAACTTGGCGGAGCGTCCGGAAAAGTAGCATATATCGATACCGAAGGTGAGATATTTGTTGCTGTCGATATTACGCCCTGCTAAAGTTCGTCAACAGGCACATTTCGTCCGGATCGCATACGTTCTATTGCAGACAGGTTCGGTGTAGATGGCAATATGGCTCTTGAGAATATCCTATATGGTGACCTCTTTCGTGATTTTGTGTTCCTTTCATATCCCTGAGCTTCCTCAGCACGGGCTTTCAATAGCGAACATCAAGTGCGCTTAACTTCTCTACCTCGAGGAGCTGATTAACAATCCTGGTTTTAACTAGATGGAACTGATTAACGAATGTTCTCTTCGATTTGCTGAAGATAAAGACTTCCGACTGCTGGTAAGCGATGGACTACACCTGTTCGGACAGCACTCAAGTAAGCTTGTAGATCGTTGACAGTATTATGGCACTCTTTCGAGTAGATTTCTCTGGAAGGGGAGAGCTGAGTGAACGCCAGCAGAAAGTGTGTGCCGTCTCTCCCGATTATCATTGTTGCTGATAGTTTTGAATAGCTTGCTCAGGTACACTAAGTATTGTAAATATCTAGTCGTCTCCTGAAATAGTTTCTAGATGTTATCGAAACTGACAAAACTTTCCGAGGAGTATAACGTCGAGACCCTTACTTATCCCATCGTGATCTATCGCTGAATGAATTGATTTTCTAGATCTCAATTCTACTCACAAATCAAGTTCAGTGTATGCATTCTCGTTGAAGACCCTCCTACAGCCGCTGATTTTTCTCTCTAAGCCGATCCTGGAGCGACTATGACATTCGTCGCAGGCGGAGCTCTCAAGCCAATTGGAGGACACATTTTATCGCATGCTTCGGCTACGAGGCTATTTCTGAGAAAGGGTGCGGAGCTAGCCGAGCATGCAACTATCGACCATTAACAATTGTTCCACACATTACAGGTCGCGCTGAGGAGCGCGTCGCCAAGTTGGTCGACAGTCCCGACCGGCCAGAAAGTGAAGCATCCTACAAACTAGAT
>Ga0247741_1002348_pt1 | contig 10518 bp, 11 predicted proteins | sample UWRJL213509R2_FD_180945 | JGI IMG/M metagenome (GOLD analysis project Ga0247741, IMG submission 180945) | Plant litter microbial communities from Arlington Agricultural Research Station in Wisconsin, United States - UWRJ-L213-509R-2 | ecosystem: Environmental > Terrestrial > Plant litter >...
GGCATCCTGAGAGGACATTCAACGTTCAACGGCCGTCTGTGTATTAGAATCTCTAGCACCACCTGAGAGAGACCAAGGCGGTTATATACCCACCTACCATATGCATGCAATAGATCCATATGCACTTGTCGATTGAAATCAAAGCTAACCTGACATCCTTCCGCCCACCGTAAGATCTACTAATCCAGCCGAGTCGTCTCACACTGAATCCTACCCCACAACCCTGACCACGCGGCCCAGCCGGAGGATATCTAATCTTACCGATTCGGCTGCACGCAGTGCAATGTGCTAGCATGGCGTCTGATACTAGTCAGTGCAGAGTCATGCTCTGGCCAAGTGCTGCTGTGCGTTCGAGTCATACCAAAGCATGTATGCCAGTCCGTCAACTCACTGAGTCTAGGTTTGGGGCACTGGAGCTTGATATTGAAGACCTGTCACACCAGAGAACTTTCGACAACTAATCAATAGCATTGTGTTATATCCCAATCGTAACGAACGCGAGCGAACCCAAAGTAGAGTGAGGAATGGAGAGGCTTGATCGAGAATGACCATAAAATAGCGAGGCGGGGATAATGTACCGTTGGGTGGGTAGTGATAGATACCAAAGACAAGGCAGAATGTATGGTAGAACAAACAACATGTGGGTGGTAGGAGTACAGATGTGGTGATTGGTGGTGGAGTACAAGTACAGTATCAAGTAAAAGACAGGATGGAAGTGGAGAGCATAGATAGAATATATACAAGGAAATGGAAGAGGAAACGAAAAGAGGAATCTCGCGAGTTTCCCCAATAAATTTAAGCATAAAAGCAACGGTGGAGCGGTGAAGAAATCCAAAACTGAAAGGGTGGCCCAAAAGGAAAGGAAAGATGCATAGCAGAGTCCATCTGTTGATTCCGAGTTCCGGAAAGGAGTGTGATAGTGTGGTCCGTGACGAGACGAAAAATAGATAGCGAGCTGGGCCAATGGCAATGTCTAGGCGGCGCAATCAATCATCTCCCAGTCCTCGCCCTTCACCATCACCCACGAGGTAGTCAGCACGGGTGGAGCAACGCTCCCACACAACGTGCTATTTGTATTCGTAGCATTGGTTGGTGTAGGCGCTGGTGTCACTGACGTTGCAGGAGTGGGGGCAGGCGAGGGCGCTGTAGCATCTCCCATAACGACATCCAAATCGAAATCCCGCTCCTCGACATCACTCACCAACCTCTCCAGATCTCTCGTCACACGCACAATATCCTCCGTTGCCTCCATGATGGATAACGCGAGTCTCGGACCCAGATGAAGGATCCGCTGACCCTCGGGACTTGAGAGCATGCGCATCTTGATGGCTGCCTTGTAGAGATCTGGTTCGGCCTTTGCCTTGCCTTTGGGCCTAGTGGGGAGGAGTGTGGTGCGTATTGGAGTGCCAGAGAGTGGGGATGTTGTGCGTTTGGTGAGATGAGTGGTGATAGGGGATGAGGTGGAGGGTAAGATGACTTGGGCTGGAGCCTTGGGGGTGGGTGGAGCGCGCTTCGTCGTTGAAGTGGACGACTTGCGCGTCCTTGGAGCAGCGGAGAGCGTAGGGGCTGCGCATGATGTAGCCCGGGGGTTTGGGTTTGGCTGGCATTGCTGCTGCGGGGCCTGTGGCCCTGGTATGGTACGAAGGGTGATGCTGAAGCCGTCCTGCGCGAAGACAGCCTTCCTCTTGAGACGCTGCTCCTTGTAGTACTGCAGCGTTCGGTAATATGGTAATGGGCTCGTCGGGGAAAGTGCATTATTGACCATGGCAAGCGCGGGGCTGTGTGCGTGCATCTGGGGAAGGACGAGCATGGACTCTGAGCGACGGAGAGAACCCATACGGGGAGCCTTGGGTGGACGAGGGTCTGGGTCGAAGGACGGGGAGGAGAAGGAGGAGGTCCGTTTGCGAGGGGCTGCAACACACAGAGACATGGCGGCTTAAGAGAAAGAGGGGTGGCCCACAACAAAAGCGTCACTCCTCAGGGAACAATGCCGTCACAGTCACGCAGTGGCGGTGTCTCCGCCTTCGGTCATGACTCCGTCCAGTTCATCACTCCAGTGCCTCCGAATCCAGCAATCCTGATATCTTGATCTCTCTAATTATATCTGAGCTGCTGAATTATCGCAACTCAACCTTCACATTTGGTTCCGCTTTCTACCGGGGGTACGAGTTCACATGGGGCTTGGATATCTTGAATTCCGGTGGGGTAAGCGGAACTCGCACCCCGTGCGGTGCGTGTGATTCCGATACGCGTTATAGATTGTGAACGTGTGCGCACTTGAAGCGCATCAACTGACTGACTCCCGTGAAATGTGAAGGCGCCGCACATGCGTTGTGGCTTATGCCCCGGCCGGCACTGTGCACTGCAATGGCTAAATGAGCGCAGCTCGGTAATCCTACTGCGCGTCTGAGTCACTACAGCTGGTGGCCTGGAGGTCTTACGGAAGCTGTGAGAGAGTGAAAGGGCTGCAGAATAAAGGAAAATTAAAAGAATAACGACTCGAATGTACTGGGCACGCTGAGAACAACAACTTCGGTTGCAGGTGGCGTCTTGAATTGTTTTGTTGAAAGAAAAGAAAATGCCCGAAAAAGCTAGCTCAACGTCACCACTCGGCTTTGCGTCCTGCGCCTATAGACCCTATTGTCCTTTGTGAGGACAAGGAGCTAGTGTTGCTAAGAGCTGAGCCCAAGCTAGCTTAAGTTCACGACCCTGTACCTTAAGTCCAACTTGAGCTGGCTTAAGCTCGATTCCTAAATTGGTAGCCAAGATCGCACGCTTCACACCCTCCTCAACTTCCGCAAGCTGTCGGCGCATTTCCTGCACTCTAGTGTTAAAAAAATGGATCAAAGACCGAGAGACTTTAGATAATGAAATTAAAATGGTTTGAAGCTATTTTCCGGCCAACTTTGAGACTATCTGTTGTCGCAGCGGTCGTTTGCTGCACCTAGATGTTCATCTTTGGGCCGTCGCCACTGTGTAGCTCTATATACAATCTAAACGAGATCCACATAGTCAAAAATTCGTAAATCGCAGATGAATCAACTTGTCGGTGGGCGGCCTAAATCCGCATGTGCGCTTACCTGCAAGTTTAAGCATGCATTTTGCGTGCGCTGCTTGTGTGTTGCGCTTGCGAGCGCGTCGCAGCGGTCGCAACAAGATTGCAATAAATAGGACACCGTCGAGTTTTCGCTGAATTAAGGTTGCAACTTAATGATTATCAGTAGCCCACATCCGACGAGAAATGAATATAGTGAACATACTTATACATGAGGAATACTTCATTAGATTCGATACTCTTGATTTACTTATACCTGTTCCTAATCATTGTGGACTGCTCAGTCTCAATAAATGATCAAGGGATGAATAATAGGTATTAAAAATAAACAAGCACATATGATAGATCACAGGTGGGCTCAGCGAAGGCCAGCAAACCCAGAGCGCTCATCGAAGGGATGGTCCGTGCGGGATCACAACTGGCAGATGTCAGCGATCCCGAACAGGAAATTCGTCAGGCACCAGCTCAAGTTCAGCTTAAGCTGGGCGGGCTTAAGTCACCTTCAGGCGCTGAATTAGGCAATCCAGGAACTTAAGCTGGCTTAAGCCTTAAGCTAGCTCAGCTCTTAGCAACACTACAAGGAGCCCACAATGGGCTCACCGGAAAGGGAAGTCACAATTAGGATTCATGGTCAGGGATGAGCTACCATCTAATCTTATCACGCCTCGGCTAATACAGAAAAGGGTCAACGTCCCTGCTCTGAATGAAACCATGTGCTCCGGAAAGGCGAAGTAAAACACAGGGTACACTTTCGGAACAGCAATTCAGATCTTTGATTAGATAGTTGCGAAACGCCTTGCTAGTATTGATAGATCCAAGACGTATTGAACACTGATTCTTCAAACAAATTTGAAATTTCTAGTCAGCTCCACATAAACTACTCGCCAGGAATGACCCCCTCCTTCATATAAGTAAGGTTGACGCGACCTCTTATAAATCATCTGCCGTACAACTAAAAGTCTGACCGCAGAGAGCCAGATTGGGAAACCCAGCAGCTAGAAGCAAGACAGGACAAGCTCGAGAGGAAGGATGTGGACAACGGTTTGGAGGGGGAACGACCCTGCTTATGATAAATAAAGGGTTTGTGTGGATGCCAGTGTGTTTACTCAAATTTATTGGGAGCCTTTTGGACAGGAGAAAATAAGCACAACACGATAGAGACAAGAAAAACGTTTTTTGTGGAAAGGCTCAAGGGATACTTCTTTCACGCACGAGGGGCAGGATACTACATATTTGCTAAAATTTTACTATGAGCTACGTCGTGGTCAGATTGAAGTATCCTCAGAACGCAAATCCAGATACAGCGAGCTAAAAATAGCTCAAGGGCCTGCTTCCCCTAAACAATTTAAGCGCGCGTGATGAAAGGCACACACGCTGTTTAAATACATAATACTGTACATCGAGCGTAGATTGGTACATATATGGTACACATCTCCAGTTTTACTTGGCTTCTTCTCCGTCGCAGGCAACCTTTGCCGAGTCCAAGTCGTGGTTTTCCGCGTTGGTGCAACGCATCAAAACAAATTATAGTTCTTTGAAAGCGGCAGCACCTTTGCTGGCTCAATATCCGCAAGCACTCCGTCTGCCCTAACCTCATATTTCTCCGGATCGACCTCCATTTTTGGCGTCTTATCATTCCACTTCATGTCTTTTTTACTTACCGTCCTGCACCCTTTCACGCCCACGGCCCTCTTCCGCAGACCGTACGAGGCCATCGTCCCACTCGTAATCGATATGTTGGAAACGAAGACAACGCTATTAAGCGCTGCGCTTCCAGGCTCAGCACCCCACATGGGTTTGGAGTAGAATGGTTGGACTGAAGGGATGGAGGCGTTGGCATCTCCCATTTGCGAGTAGGTGATTACGCCTGATTTGATAACCATTTCGGGTTTGGCGCCAAAGTTTTCGGGTTTCCAGAGTACGAGATCAGCGAGCGTGCCAACAGAGACGTGTCCTACGACGTGACTTATTCCGTGGGTGATTGCCCTGTGAGTTCATATAGTACGCCTGTCAGAGAGGAGGGCTTTTGCATTAAAAGAGGTTCATACGGGTTGATGGTATACTTCGCGATGTAACGCTTCACGCGGCCATTGTCTCTTCCTTCCGCATCTCCCAGTTCAGTCAGAGGTCCTCTGAACTCTCTGAGTTTGCTCGCAGTGCGCCACGTCCGGCTAACCACCTCTCCAACTCGGCCCATGGCCTGCGAGTCCGATGCAATCATCGAGATAGCACCCGTGTCATGAAGTACATCTTCAGCCGCGACCGTTTCAGCTCGAATGCGAGATTCGGCAAACGCAAGGTCCTCTGCGATCGATCGGTCAAGGTGATGACATACCATCAGCATCTAAAAACGAATTGGACATCTAGCAGAGTGTATCACGGGGTGGAACTTACGTCCAAATGTTCGTCGAGCGTGTTACTTGTGTAAGGTCTTGTAGGGTTGGTTGAAGAAGGAAGTACATTTGGTAGGCCGCACACGACGATAATATCCGGGGCATGGCCTCCACCTGGAGTAGAAGGCGCGAGTCAGCGTATGTTCACTGTCCTTCACGATAACACCGTACCAGCTCCTTCACTGTGGTAGGTATGGATCGTTCGGCCCTCGAAAGCAGCGATTGTACTCTCCACGAAGCCGCTCTCGTTCAATGTATCCGTATGGATATTGACCTGGACAAAAATTGGCACCAATACAATGCAAAGGTCCTCTGAACGTACCTGAACATCAAACCTCTCTGCAACATCAATACAGCTCCTTATAGCAGCTGGTGTGGTGCCCCAATCTTCGTGTAACTTCAATCCGCAAGCTCCGGCCATAATGATCTCCTCCATTGCACGATGTCCCGCATCATTACCTTTGCCAGTAAACGCAAAGTTCATTGGCATTGAATCCGTCGCGTGCATCATATGCTTTAAATAGAATGCGCTACTCGTACAGGTCGTTGCGTTTGTTCCTGCACTGGGGCCTGTACCACCACCGATGAAGGTCGTCGTTCCTACTGCAAGGGCTTCAGTCACTTGTTGTGGGCAGATGTAGTGAATGTGTGCATCAATGGCGCCGGCGGTGAGAATAAGCTTTTCTCCAGCGATGACCTCTGTTGACGAGCCAATGATGAGGGATGGGTGAACGTTCGCCATGACGTCGGGATTGCCAGCCTTGCCAATTCCTGCAATGAGTCCATTCTTGACGCCAACGTCTGCTTTATAGATACCTGACCAGTCGATGATGAGAGCGTTTGTAATGACGAGATCAAGTGCCTCATCCGAGGAGCGATTTGTGGCTTGGCCCATTCCTTCACGAATGCTCTTTCCTCCACCAAATTTGACTTCATCCCCGTATACGGTCTATGTAAAGTATTTTGAGAAGCAGTTGTCAAATACAAGAACCTCAGCACGGACCTCATCATGTTCAACTTCAACCCAGAGGCTAGTATCCCCGAGCCTTACCCGATCGCCAGTCGTTGGTCCAAACATGGAGATGTAAGATGCTCTCTCAATCTCGCTGTCCTCCTGCACAACCATCGCTCCTGGCTCCGGTGTATGTGCGAAGCCCTTCTGCAACAATGCGGTCACGATTCCATCTGTCCTGGCTGGGTCGAATGGTCCAGAGGCAAGGCCATTTCCACCAGATATAACACGCGCACCGCCGATGGCCACCAATGTGACGGTTTTGACATCTCCAGGTTCGAAGCGCACAGCCGTTCCTGCAGCAATATCGAGTCGTTTGCCATACGCCACCCCACGATCGAAAGATAGTGCCGAATTGGTTTCGATGAAGTGGTAGTGAGAGCCAATCTAACATGGTACATTCGTCAGTCACAACTTCGAAGCACGAGAATTGAACGTTCTGCAGACAGACACCCAAACAAAAATCGGTAACGTACCTGTATAGGGCGATCACCATTATTCGTCACGCGTAGCTTCACCCTCTCTCTACCTTTATTGATGACGATTCTGCCCTCGTTAACAGCCTTGAATGGTACAATTGCCCCAGGAGATTTCTCCGGAGCATACTCCGCCACATCGATCACCGGGAAGGCGGACTGAGGCGGTATGGGAAGGAACGAGCCATAAAGAGCTGCTTCGAGGTTTCCGTCTTCAGTACATATGGGATCATGGACTGTCACTAGGAATACACTGTGGAGATAATTTTCATATCATTTGGGTTACCCGCTTGTAAAAGAATGTCCTCACCCGTCAGGAAATGTTCCTTCGACTTGGATTTCATGAAGCAGTCCTGGTACACTTGAAAGTACGTGTCTGCGTCCAAGCAGTGTCTTTCCGTGCTGCATGAGCTCAGCAACGGAGTGCTGGCCATCTCTGATGCGCTCCTGTAGCTGTGAGGCTATGAGAGAGATTGCTTCCGTCTGGTTAAGACGCAGTCCTCGCGCAAGACGCTTTTGGGCAAGAAAGCCCGCCTAACGAGTGTGTGAACATTGATCAAACATCGTTTCAGGGATGTGCCTCAGACCTGGTGAAGGAGGAGCTTTGCCTCTTCCCTCGGCAAAAGATGCATGGGGTATGTCTTGGTGGTTTCGTGGTGGCAAAAGGGCAAGGGAGGTGCGGAGGCGATAAGGTGAGTTTCCTTGGTTTGTTCGATTCTAATATTAGATTACGAGTGTCTGTGTATAGCTTCCGAATTTGAAGTCGTACAAAAAGGTTGTAATCTTATTTAATTCCCAAGTCGAACCCACACGCTATATTAAACCCACTGGCAGTCCTGGTCACTAGCCTTACTCGCTCATGTCCAGGAATGATGCCGACGGGTTGCGTTTCGCCTTTCTGTATAGCTTTCCATCTTCCTTCGTCTTGGTGATCTGACACTTGGGGCTTATTACTCTATTGCCGCTTATAGCACTTTCTAAGGAGGTAGATGCGGGAGACGGAGCGACCACAGGCACCTTCGAGTTATATCGCGATGGAGGTGTTGAAGTGGTAGGCGAATGGACTTCGTCCCCAGAATCATTTCCGCTCACATCGATGGGAACTGTCTGAGAGACGTTTCCGAAGTAGTCTTCGGTTTGACGATGAGACACCCAACATCCATGCTCAGGCGTAAATAACCAGGTGGGGCTAGTGGGAATATGGGCCCCGATGCTGACAGACGCTGGGTCGGTATCGGAGGAGGGTATCTCGACGAGCAATATTGAGGGCATGGTGCTTATAGCTGTGATAGGAGGAGAATTTACTCTTGAGTCGAGTCTTCTGTCATCTTTTTGGATGTCACGGTCCTTCTTTCCGAGTAGCTCTCTGAGAACTGGGAAGTTGCTATGACTTGCTTTCTTCTCCATGGTTTTTGTGTCTTTCAAGCTCACCCTGTGCCATAATCAATACTCAGCTCAAATAAGATTGTATTTAATACGCACCTCGAAAGGAATTTCCTTAACTTATTGCGGTTGTCTGGTTCTCCTTGAATACTACCCGTACTGGTGGACGACGCACCGGTAGACAACGAGAGCGACCATGAGGATAGTGACGAATTCGTGTAAACGGATGAGGGTGGATCATTCTGCTATACTCAAATAAATAACTCAGAGTTACAATAGTGCCAGTTGAGATACTGACCAGTGCTTGTGCCGCATAGGAAATATGCCCCTCCAAATGACTACTGGACAGTGTAATGCCACAGATAGGTTCGTTGGGCCCCAGACACGACACAGGTCCGCTGCCACCTTGGCCCGTTTTAGCTATGGGACCATCTTGATAAACGTGACGATTCATCCAGTCGAAACAACCTGGGAGAGGCTAGAGGAATTTTTCGCCTTGGTGTATATGAGAAAGCTTCAAAAAGTGGTATAACTGATATCCATTTATTTATAGTTGGTGGTGGCCCCGAACCTTGAACAAACGCTCCTTCGCTCCTGAGAGCAGAGTTACACAGTGCGCAAATTTAGGCGAACCTCATTTTCTATCTGATCGTAAGACTAAATCAGAGTGATTCGATTTGAACACAAATTTTAGGAGAATTCCACTACAAAATGCATTCACTGGGTCGCGCCATCGGCGCGTTGAGCTCCCGATGGACGCGTCCATAACACGACCACACACCACAGTCACATGGGCGACATGATCAAACTTAAATATTAAAATATCTGGGCCGCGTCACCAGCCTTCTCGAAGCCCGTCATGAATTCCGAATCATGATAGTCACCCAGAAGGCGTCTCAGCCCCTTGGCTGACTCTGCATAATGGAAGAATGGCATTACATAAAAAAGGCCGCTCGTTCCTTTTCTTGGCGCCAGCCCTAACTCGTGAGCGTCAGATTCATAACCCACATTACTATTCACTATAGCTACATAGAGACCAGGCACTTGACGTCTCTTCGGACGACCACATGGGGCTATGAAACCATCGGAGGTAGCTTCGGTGGTCGGGTTCAATGGAACCCTGTGAAAGATTAGCCGCAGCTCGTGGCAGGATATAAGAACCGCCCAGCGAAATGTTGATTTTCAAGCGCTGGCCGCCCTCATTCCCTCGAGACAGGATCTCATATAATCTCTCTATGAATGCAACCCCCAGCGTTGAGACCGAGAATGAGCTATTTGTCCGTTTGTACACTGATAATCTCATTCCGATGTATGTGGTTTGTGGGTAGCTTTGTATTCCTTGATTTGGACATGGGAGATTAACCTGTTCTCGCAGTGGCCTCTCTCATTTTGGTAATCTGTGATTACTGTACGTGGCATCCGTGAAGACTGTTTCTAGTGTAACATTTTGTCAATGATTTAGTCGCCACGCTGGAGGACGAGGTGTGTGATTAGTTTTTCTATCTTTCACCTTACTGACAAAAAATACTCAGGTTCGGTACATGTGGGTTAGTACCCGGGTCGAACAGCTCGTACTGCCGGCCCCTGACAATAATATCACAGACACAGAAGCGTGGTTGGGGAAAAGCTCTGTTTTTTTGGGTGAGTGTCTTAGCGAAATGATATTCCCCACGAACTGAAAAAATGTATCGTAGATACGATACTACACGATTTTCCTCGTAGTATATGATACGCTCCAGATCCATGGGTTTGTTCTCCTGATGCCAGGAATTGTTAACCACTATGGGTATGTTTGAAGGGCTTCCCAGAGAGTTCAGCTCACGCTTGAGACACTAGGAAATTGCGAATTTGCATAGCCTCAGACTTGACGTCACGAATACTGGGAGGGATTTGCCTGTGGTCTGTGGAAATCATCATGCAATTGAGGATCTATGCTCTTTTCTATCGCAAAAAGAAGGTATTCATATTCTACTTCTGGAACTTCACAAAATTTGGGCTCATTGCGCCAGATTGCCGCTTTCAATGCTTCCCTCTTTGCCCTTTCGATCGCTTTCTTCATTGGAATCATGATTCTCAATGCGGGGAATCGCAGGAAGCTCATTGAGCATGTACTTCACATGCCTCTACCTGGATGTCCGGCTATCAACGGTGGGATCCAGTGGGCACTCTGGGTTCCAGGTGGGTCTTACGTGCTTTATC
>Ga0247741_1002349_pt1 | contig 10516 bp, 10 predicted proteins | sample UWRJL213509R2_FD_180945 | JGI IMG/M metagenome (GOLD analysis project Ga0247741, IMG submission 180945) | Plant litter microbial communities from Arlington Agricultural Research Station in Wisconsin, United States - UWRJ-L213-509R-2 | ecosystem: Environmental > Terrestrial > Plant litter >...
AGAAGATTTAACCGGAATATTCGAGGAGATAAAATGTCGATTCAGGATGTGATTGGAGGATTGAGGGCGTGGACAAGGGATGCGGATCCAGGATTTCCCGAATATTGAGTGTAGGAATACTGATACATTATTTTAAGTTGTACTTCCATCTTCTTTCCCCGTCTCACTGGGTTCTTGATTTTTTGAGTAAAATGTATCGGACAAGAATATCAAATTCCTGAGAGGTATCGGGCGTCACGGCTAACCGCGGTCTTTGTTCGAACAGCATCTCATTGGTGGCCGTTGGCGCCTATCCAAGACCCCACTCAATCGGCGAAGCCAGATAGGTCAAAAAGATCTAGTGATGTTTCGGGAGAACTTAGGTATAGTGCCTCGTAGTACACGGCTGACACTGTGAGTGATCCTTGACTATTTAAATGCCCAACGGATTTGCCCGAGGAAAGAAGTACATCCCGGAGACCCCATTTCGACCAGATGAATGTTGCGCAATATATGACGCGAAGGTGAATACAATATCTCACCTTACCTAATTCGCATCTTGCTGTTCTCCGTCACATGAATGACTGCTGAGAAGAACAGTGAATCTGCCCAGCATGCTCTCAATGCGGTGTCTTCTTTGTGTCATTCGTGATTATATTCGACCCGTCCAAAGTGTAGCGCGCGTGCGGGATGGTTATTCATGAAGGTTACGAGTTCCATTTATGGAAATCGTTCTTATGAGAGCGTGGTACAGTGGGGTCTTGTTAACGGTACCAGCGCCGGCAAACGCCGGGACCTGTATCTGGGGTCCCTGCACAGCCTTTCTGTATCAGACAATGAGCCGGATCAGCATTCAACATTCAACACTCGACGACAACAACAACGACCTACCACACCCTCACCAGTGCACCTTGCAGTACTGTAGTTCACAACAGCGATTGTCGCCATGTAAGCTGTTGCTACCAACACTGCCAGCTCACCTAGGACGCCCTGCATCACCCGACCAATGTGACGAAAAATCGAAGCCTGTAGTAGTGCACTGGGAAACCACAATCTCGGTATGTACTCTACCCTCTGACCACGAATCACTCTAATTCTCGTTCCAGCCTTCAAACACTTCTGTACTCTCCGAATTCGCCTTCATCATCACCAATTCCAAAGTTTGCCAACTCCCCCTCTCACCGGCTGTGAACGCAGTGGGCACTCCTCCACTGACGAGTACCTGCCTGACAACTGAGCACTGTATGCACAAAGCAAAGCAGCCACTGCCCTCATCCCTGTTCATGGGGGTATGCAATCGGTGCCACCACCTTCTTGCTCGCAGGTGGTCTGTCCTCCATCTTACCCTCGACATGACTGCAAAACCACCCACCACCCATATTGGAACAGCATGGAGAAGTGAAATTATGCTCCGACAAAAAATTGAACCTGCAGGAGGGCCGTTAACATGAAGGCGGCTGTGAGGTGAAGTGAAGGGTAGTCGGTTGGCTTGAGCCTTGAATGTTGCGATCAATGAGGTGTGGGGGGTTTGTCCTCCTCCCCTTTTGCGTTCGATGGGGTTGTGTACAAGTTACCGCCTCCACCTCCTTTTGCTTGTGTCTTGCATTCAATTAGGCTGTGCGCCACCTCCATCTGTTGTTTGCGCCTCGTGTTCAATGGTGCTATGCCAGGCACCACCTCCGCCTTGTGAACTATGCCAGCCACCACCTCCACATCTTGCGTTCGGTGTGCTGTGTTAGTCACCACCTCTCGTTCGCATCTCACATTCAATGGGGGTGTGCCAGCTGCCACCACATGTCTCAATGCGTGTTGGACCACCACCTCCAGCCGTTTTTCGGGTCTCGTGTAACAAGAGTGAGGCTGGATCCTGTGTTGGTGTTCAAATATCCATGTCCATCGACAATAACTGGGTTGATCAGGAGCTTGAAAACAAACAAGTGAGTTGACCTTGACCTCTCTTTCACTCATACATGTTTCTCACCCAAACATGTCAACAGCTATTCTGTGATATTTGTCCCAACAACTTCACATCTCATGTCGGCTCAGGAGGGTGTGGACTCAAACAAGTGGGGGCCATTGAATGCCAGATTTGACAGGTAATTTTTTTTGCGCATGATGGTGGACGTGTGGTACCTAGGTCTTCAAGCTACCAAGCACAAAACTGCTATCATGTTGTAGCTAACAAACCAATAGTATTTTCGCTCATGTGTGTGACAGGGAGTTGATAATTTATAAGCATCTAATGGTCGCAAAACAAAAGTGAACTCGTACATGCCGCGTACTATGACGGCCCTCAGTTACACGTAGATCTCATCGGGATAAGACCAATTGACTACAGACTCGTAGACACGGTGCTGCGAGGCAACCCAGTGATTGAGTGGATTCTGAGAGTATCTTCTAATAATACATGTGAGGTTTGCTTTCACAAGCTGCCAATCAAGGAATGTCGAGGGTTTATCTGTCCAGTGGTAAATCAGACGGTGATCTTGAGCTTCTTCAATTGATCCCCTTACTTCAATTGGCAAAAGAGATGAAATGTAAGGTATCCTACCTCCCAACGCACGGAATTCAACTCGAAAGCAAACACAATTAGCGCCCAACACCCCAATTTGGATACACGCATCAAAATTGCGCACAGATTCACCGACAACCTCACAATCAGCAGCCCCTACAAGCCCAGACCCTCTCGACTGACTGGTCTCCATTTCTATCTATCTTTCCCCCTTATTCACGACACGATCCGCATTGGTTTCCTAGTTATCATCCTTTTTATTTCAATTTTCAATGATTTACTGACTTCCTCAACATCTTGGACAATATTTCTATTGTGACTATCAACTGCGGACCCCTTTCACCTCTGGCTCCTGATAATTTATACCCCTGAATACTAGCTACAAGTAGGTATAAAAACTATCTTGTATCGTAGGATAGCTTCAGTGAATCCCATGACCTTCACTCACCAGCCCAAAGCACGACGAACTAAGTTAAACCAAGTTCTTACGACAAGAACTCAACAAACGCAACTCGAACACACGATTTGACGCCCTGATGCCTCCCTGATGCCTTATTCCCCCTTTTGAACATATCCGCTCAATGATCGGACCCTCCTTGCCACTCACTTCCTCACCCGTTTCACAGTCTACTTTTGGACTCGCTCTCACGCCTACGGCAGACGACTGCTGCTGTACAGGACCCCTGGCATTAGCAGGAGAACCTTTATACTGGAACTGGGTTTATGTCCGGACATCCTAGGCCAAAATTTGTCTGGATTATATCTAGGTTTCCAAAAAAATTTCCGAATTTGTCCAGACTTGCGGATCTAGGTCTAATTTTGCTCCAAAATGTCCAGATTATAGTATCTAGCTTTTGTTTGGGCTTAAAACTAGCGTAGATAGCAAAAAAAAACCTCAAATTTGAACATGCAGACCAGCCTCAACCACACATTGTGGTTTGAGAACCTCCACGACCGGATTCGTCGCCCACCCGCTCCAGGCTAACATCGCCACAAATGATAGCACATCGCCACGAACGTAGGGACGTCAACACAGTGGCAAACACTGAAGGAACCACTAACGACCACCTCCACGCTGACACCATTGCGAACGGCCATGTGACCCGCATCGCGAATGCCCATACCCATCCACTTAACAACATAGGCCAATGCCTCTGCATGAGAGCAGCACCACCACTCATGCAAGCCAATGGGTGGTTATCAATAACCACTTTTTACGACGTCCGCCACTACCCGACATCCAGCTAAGTACCCTCCCAGATAAGTGGCAAACACCTAAACAAATTCAACATACCCACCACACAACCTCCCTTGGCCGACACCGCAAACGACGCACCACCTGGGAACCACCAAACGATGACGCCCAAATCGACAACACCACAAGTATTGCGATCGAACGCCAGGAAACGCCGCGAGCAACCAAAATTGCAAACATCAACGCTGAAACAATGCCATCAGCAACGACACCAGTACCACTGTATACGACCCCACCATGGATCTACCCAACCGTCCGCACAATCGTCACGTCAGGCGCTAAGATATGGTTCATGCGTTCTGGTGGAATTTACGTAAGCCGTCACAGTTGTGACCCAGCCAAAGGCCCATTCGCCTCTCGCTCACCTCCAAAGCAAAGAATGACCACAGTATGTCGCTATGTATAATAAAGTATTAGATTATTGTATACTAGGAACACTAATAGTTTACTGAAGACTTAGAATATCTATCTAACATTAGCTTTCTCGAGTTTAACTAAGTAGTATGGACTCAGGAATTACACAATGACCGCAGTACTTATTTCTTCGAGGCCGCTTGCGTGCCCATCATATGCTGGTAGAATGAGCTATAAGACGTTAAAACGACGTGAAATTCTGTAAGCGCACATTTTCTCTATCCTGTCTTCGTTGAGATCACCGCCTTGATTCTTGAAGCCTCCAAACCTTCTTCTCCCCTTCTGTCTTCCTCTTCTTGGGAGCACTAGCGCACTCTCCAAGGTTTTCAATGACATTGTAGCACCTTTTACGTCGTAGCATGGCGTATACTGTATCGTCGGGTGAATTTACTGCGAGTTGCAAGGCCGACGCGTCAACCGTGTCGCGCTGATGCCCTTAATTAGCAGGTTTTGAGACTAATTGTCGTTTTATTTACTCCTCACACTACTTTTGGAAAATCCGTTCGCAACAAAAGTTTCTAATTGTAATTCTCTACAATCTCTTGCGAGCAGATTTCCCAATTTATTAACTATGAGCGGGAAAACTTGCAATTCGTGAATTTTGGTCAAATGTCACGCCTTGATTACGTAAATTCCACCAGAACGCATGTACCATATCTTACACTCACAACATCCCTTAGCCAACAACACCGCAAGCCACGCGCTACCTGGAGACCTCCGTGGTCCTGAATGACAACGCCCATGTCACAAGCATCATGGCGGCCGTACCCCACCACGAACGTATACGACCGTTCGTGATTAACCTCAAGGGATGTGTATCGAGCACCTATAGTGGCTACCTGAAGACATCAAACCTGGCAAACTGACCAATGACCCCATGTCTTCAGACCCGGAAAATTACCACTTGGGAAACTTCCCATAGGCACCCAGCAGCCTTGTGGGGCAGCTGGATTTGAGCCGGGTGCCAGCTGTGATGGGCGGGAATAGTAAACACATGTAAACATCGCACCAAATGGTGCTTAGGATGGTTTGCTCGTCGTTGCGGGCGGTAGGGGCACATTTTTTGGGGGCGGGGGGTGCCAATAGGGTCCTAATATTATCCCTGATTTTTTGCGCCATTCAGCGCCACCTACGGGGGGCGGGACGGGGTGGATTAAGCAGGGGACATTTGGATAATGTTGCAATAAAAGCGCGTGCATGCTAAAAATAGATTTGGCAGGTCCTGTCAATCACAGATCCGCTCCCGGGATTCGGAACACTCTGTTCTGGGCCAGACACCATGACGTCACTGCTGTCAGCGCTCAAACTGGGCGCTTTTGCCCGCTGGTCACTGTTGGGCGCTTATGCTCACCGTTGCGGCCCGTTTGATGCGAAAATTCAAGGTATATCCTGTTCCTAGGGTATGTATAGTCCCATCTGGGATGTCTTGGGCGTGCCAGTGGGAGCAGTATATGGCGCAATCGAAAAACCTGGTAGTGGCAGGACTCCGGGACCCCAGAACCCCTCCTGAGTGCCCGTGCTGTAAGCGAGCGTCTGGCGCCCTGGCCTTGCCTGTCGCGTCCACCTGAATCATGCATGGTCTATACATTGGATTAGTGCTACTAAGTGGCATCATTAAATAGTAATACAATGATATCAGACATCCCTAAATGCAAGAAATGAGTTCTGAAATGCACTTTCGAGACCTTGAGTGCTCGAATTCAACAATTGCCTTTTCAGGAAAGGTCGTTTTTGAACTTGTCGTTTTGGTTTTGAGAGTGGCATTCTGTGGGCTGTAATCACATATGTAGCACTATGAATTTAGTAGACAGAGTACTCATATATAACAGAAAGTAGGTTTAACTTATCTATTAGAAAACTTTCTGACATGACCTCTCCTGGGTCAAGGCTTGGTTTTGCAGGACGAATGCATTTTCTCTATCTACTGGTACAAGCAAGCTACGTACAAGTTACCTATGCACAATCTAATATACTTAGATAAGTCCGTGTATCTATTATCGAGCACGGAATCTGGCCTCTGCTACCCGCTCGCCGAATGGCACAAGTTCATTGAATGTGATATGCGAACGAGCGGATGTGGTGGCTAACGCACTCCCATTGAACGCAGGATATGAACGACAGGTAGAGATGGCAACCAGTACTCACCCATCAAACAACAGGTGAGGGTGGTGGTCGCCACAGCATAACCTCACCGAATGCGAGATGCAAACGAGAGGATAGTGGCTGCCCACCCAGCTGAACACGAGACGTGAACGACGGGTGGAGGTGCTGCCCGGTATGGCACAACCTCACCAAACGCGAGACGCGAACGACAGGCAATGGTGGCCGCATACCCATCAAAACCCAGATGCGACAGGTGGAGGAGCTGCCTGGCACGGCACAACTCCTCACCGAACGCAAGACACAAGCGATGGCGAATGAGAGGTGGATGTGGCTAACACACCCTCATTGAACACAATACGCAACCGAGAGGAAGACGCGGCTGGCTCACCCTCATCAAACGTGACATGTGGACAAGAGGAGGATGCAGCTGGCTCACCCTCATCGAACGCGACACGCGGACAAGAGGGGGCGCGGCTGGCTCACCCTCATCAAACGCGACATGCGAACGAGAGGGGGGCATGGCTGGCACACCCTCATCAAACGCGACATATAAGTGGGGGTAACACCTCCATGCCCCGCCGAGAGAGAGACAAGGAGGTGGTGGTGCAGCCGTTTCCTGTCGATGGTCGATGGTCATAGTGGCGAGGTGGCAACATTGTAGTTGACTTTCCGCCATTAGTGAGGGAACGGCGGAGGTGGTGGGTGCTGTGGGATAAGAAACCACCCGCTTGGCTTGCGCGGGTGGTGACGCCATCCTCACATCCCAACAAGAGGGGAGGTGAGTGGCGGCCTTTCTTCGTTGTTTGTGAGCGCCCGCAGTGGTGAAAACCCAGGCCGCTCAGTGAAACTCGTCGAATGATCGACGAGTGTGATGCTTGGTACCTGTAAAGGTTGTTAGTAGCGCATGTAATAAGGTAAGAAATGAATTACTCAACTTTTTTGGGGCCCTGGGACCCTGGGACAGACGCTGAAGCAGAGAGAGGAGGAGGTTGTGGTGGTTAGGGACGAAAAGTCGAAGACCAATGATGACGAGGCATCTTTGATGGACGTGCATAGCTGAGCGGTCCGGTGGTCCGGCTTGTCCGAAACGCCCTGGACATTGTTCGAAACGTTGCCACTAGGCATTGAGAATAAAGATTGATAAATTAGCTGGCTAATACATATAAGTTAACTAGATATATACATTCAATAATTAGGGTGAGTAGAAATAAGGTGGGTCCTAGAATCTGAAATCGAGCTATGCAAGGTGATCGACGTCGCTTGACGCATAGCACATCGCGTATTTAAGCCTCAAAGCTGTGTCGATCTCTATTATTTCTATATATCTTGAAGTTAGAATATAAAATATAGATATTCCAGGTATTATTTTGCTGCGGTGTGGCTCAGCTCTGAGGAAATAAGAAGTATCGTAGATATGTGCCCATTTCGACTTGATTACCTTACTCATCTTTTTTGGGGATCCTTACAGACCTCAGGTATAATAGAATATGATTAAATTAAGCTACATTACATCTATATACGACAGCATAAAGCTAAATACAATTTACATTACTGGCGTATAACTCGCAATACCTTTCAACGATGTCTAAAATGATGTTTGGGCATCTCGGAGGAAGCGGGCCGTCGGCCCAGACCAAGTCCCACAGCCACGCGTTGCCATCAACGATGGTTCGGTCTTCCTCAGCAACCACTACTGCGTCTCCCACTCACTCTGCCACTCCCACTCTGCCTCTCCCACTCACTCTGCCCTTTGTCCACCCCTCAGGGTTATTAAAAACGAGGTAAGTAAATTCATACTAGTATCTTACTGACAAATATAAGTGTTACAGGCTCTGTAGACACTCGTCGACGATGATTGACAAGTGTCTACTTCTTTCTGACCTTTTCCATGGTCCATCACGATCGCAACCGGACTACGAAGCAATGTCGCCCTCCAGGTCCATCCTCTGCCGCACATCCAGGCAATGAAGAACAGCCGCCGTACACCTCCCCTCTTCTAGAGATACGATGGCGGGGCCACCACCCGTGCAAGCTGAGCGAGTGGTTGTACATCAATGCGACATCTCGGATAGCGAAAACAAGCCCCCACCGCCCTCCTCCTCTCGCATAGGGATGTGAGAGTGGCCCCACCACCTGCATGGCTCAGCAGGTGGTTCTCTCCCGACCTTACTTCAAGTCCTGCATTGACACCCAGCGGGACGACCAGAGCGCTCATAAGAGGGATGGGGGCTGACGTGAGGCAAGGGGTAGTAGTTAGTGGGGGTGTTGATGCCATTGCAGGATGGAGGCAATCGAGGTGGATGCGGCCAACACCTGTCGTTTGCGTCGTGCGTTCGATGGGTTTGTGCTGTGGCCTACATTGGCATCGCCATTGTCAAACACCACAAACGACACACTAAGAACGTAGTGAACGACACCCACAACTGTCTACGCCAGCACCACCACCATCACCACCCAATACCACGTCAACGCCGCACCTCCTCGTCTCTCTCGGAGGGCATGGAGGTGTTACCACTACTCATGTGTCGCATTCAATGAGGGTGTGCCAGCCGCATCCTCCTCTCGTTTGCGTATCGGGTTCGATGAAGATGTGCCAGCCGCATCCTCCTCTCGTTCGCGTATTGGGTTCGATGAATGTGTGCTAGCAACGTCCTCCTTGCTTGCCTATTGCGTTTGATGGGGGTGTGCCAGCCGTGTCCTCCTCTCGCTCGTGTCTCGCATTTGATGAGGGTGTGCCAGGCCACCAACACCTGTTGTTTGCGTCTCGCTGTCGATGGTAGAGTGTTGTGCAAACCACCTCCACCTCGTCCGCATCTTGCACCTGCTGAGGGTCTACTGACGCTACCAACCCCCCTCGTTACTGCACCGCTTTCTATGAGAATGTGCTGTGCCAGCCACTTGCACCCACATTCGCGAATTGGTGAGGGTGTGGCCAGCCATATCCTCCTCTCGCGTATCACGTTGGATGAGGATGCAACGGCGCCACTACCACCTCGTTCACAGCACGCATTTGGAGTGTGTTACTAGTGTCGCCCCCACCGCTCACTTGTGACTCTCATTGTGGACGTCATAGGATGTTTTTAAATAGAATTGAAGGTTTTAGCTGTAGAGCAGTGTGTAGAGTAGTTCGTACATAGTTAGAGTGTAGCTGTAGAGTACAATTGAATACATCCTGCACCATCTATATCCGTTGGCCTAGCATAGGTCATGTCACTTCAAAATTTTAGGAATTATAAACTAGATATTCTTTATGATACGAGATGTAAAGTCTGCTGAGATTAGAGAGCTATATACCAAAATCTAGCCTGTCCGACACCTACTCTCGAATTGAACACAACAAGTTGGAAACTGAACATTCCCAAAAAGGTAATTATCAACCAAAAATCCCATACAAGCTTTGCCGAGTCGATTTCCTTCATTTAAAGGTGTACTATATCTTTAAATCGTAATAGAAGTAATGCAGAATACTATTAAGCAAGCTAAGGAGCACCCACAGTGCAGGCGGACGCGACGCGCGAGGACAGGACAATGGGCGCTCGATTACTGCACGGGCGCTCAGGAGGAGTTTTTAAGCACAGCCATGTCGTCATCCAATGCCCGAGTCGTGCATCCACCCAATGTTGCTGCTATTCCAGGCAATGTAGCATGTATATTACTTTTAATGACATTTAATTCTTCTAATATACACGTTAAACGGACATAAGACCCAACTTTTGCACCATAAACTACAGGAATGGCCGAAACGGATATCGCCGATGTGCCCGAAAGCGCCCAGTTTCAATTCCAGAGTGCTGACAACAGTGATGTCATGGTGTCTGGCCCAGAACAGAGTGTTCCGAATCCCAGGAGCGGATCTGTGATTGACAGGACCTGCCAAATCTATTTTTAGCATGCGCGCTTTTATTGCAACATTATCCAAATGTCCCCTGCTTAATCCACCCCGTCCCGCCCCCCGTAGGTGGCGCTAAATGGCGCAAAAAATCAGGGATAATATTAGGACCCTATTGGCACCCCCCGCCCCCAAAAAATGCGCCCCTACCGCCCGCAACGACGAGCAAACCATCCTAAGCACCATTTGGTGCGATGTTTACATGTGTTTACTATTCCCGCCCATCACAGCTGGCACCCGGCTCAAATCCGGCTGCCCCACAAGGCTGCTGGGTGCCTATGGGAAGTTTCCCAAGTGGTAATTTTCCGGGTCTGAAGACATGGGGTCATTGGTCAGTTTGCCAACTTGATGGCTTAAAGTAGCT
>Ga0247741_1002350_pt1 | contig 10516 bp, 6 predicted proteins | sample UWRJL213509R2_FD_180945 | JGI IMG/M metagenome (GOLD analysis project Ga0247741, IMG submission 180945) | Plant litter microbial communities from Arlington Agricultural Research Station in Wisconsin, United States - UWRJ-L213-509R-2 | ecosystem: Environmental > Terrestrial > Plant litter >...
CGCCCGGGCACTGTCTGGCAGCGGGTTCGCTTCAAATATGGAGCGGTAAACATCATTATCCCTTTTTTCGAGGCTCGCCATCTGGTCCTGCAACGCCTTCACTTTTCCTGAAAGCAATTTGTAGTTTTCCATCATCGGTTTGTATTTCAGGTCGCTTTCCAGCTGGGTTGGCTTGGGGATGAAACGATTGTAGAGGTAGATAACGATGGCCGAACTCACCAATAAAGCACTCATAAACCCAAAAAACCGGAGCAGCTTCACCCGCAAAGGAGTTATGAGCTTTTCGTAACGAAGCGTATGTGTATTATAATAATATTTTATTTTTTTCATACCACAAACCTCCGGAGAGGCTTTTAAAATCATGCTTATTGACTAAATTTGCCCCTATTGAAAAATGGCAAGTATAATTTTCGGTGCCCGTCCATATACATTGTTCAACCTGTACAATAAGGCTGAATTTTTTACCGGGTCTACAAATATAACTCCATAAACATTATAGACAACCCATTCAAATAAATAATAACATGAAGACGGCTATCGAAATCAGGCAGGAATTTCTTGACTTTTTTAAATCAAAAGGACATGTCATTGTTCCCTCTGCGCCTATCGTGGTTAAAAATGACCCCACACTTTTGTTCATCAATTCGGGCATGGCGCCATTCAAAGATGCATTCCTGGGCAACAAACCTGCTCCTGCAAAACGCGTGGCCGATACACAAAAATGTTTGCGCGTAAGCGGAAAACATAATGATCTCGAAGAAGTGGGTGTAGATACCTATCATCATACTATGTTTGAAATGCTGGGCAACTGGAGTTTTGGTGATTATTTTAAAAAAGAAGCCATCGCCTGGAGTTGGGAGTTGCTGACAGTTGTTTATGGCATTCCTAAAGACCAATTGTACGTGACTGTTTTTGGCGGTGATGAAAAAGAAGGCCTGCCGATGGACCAGGAAGCCTACGATTTCTGGAAAGAACATATCCATGAAAGCCGCATCCTTCAGGGGTCCAAAAAAGATAATTTCTGGGAAATGGGTGATACCGGGCCTTGCGGGCCATGCTCCGAAATTCACGTGGATTGCCGCACGGCGGAAGAACGTGCCGACGGAAAAGGAAACGAACTGGTTAATGCCGATCATCCGCAGGTGATTGAAATATGGAACAACGTATTCATGCAATTCAACCGCAAAAAAGATGGTTCGCTGGAACTCCTGCCTGCACAGCATGTGGATACGGGCATGGGCTTCGAACGCCTGGTGCGGGTATTGCAGAAGAAAACAAGTAATTACGATACCGATGTATTTACCGGCACGATCGCCGAAACGGAAAAGATCACCGGTAAAAAATATACGTTCGGGGATGATAAGGTTTCTGTTGCATTCCGTGTGCTGGCCGATCATATCCGTGCCATCGCATTCACGATCGCTGATGGACAGCTGCCTTCCAATACCGGCGCCGGTTATGTGATCCGCCGTATCCTTCGCAGGGCAGTGCGTTATTATTATTCTTATCTGGATTACAAACAGCCGTTGATGTTCCAGTTGTTGCCGGTGATCGCTGCGCAATTCAAAGATGTATTTCCGGAGCTGGCACAACAACAGGATTTTGTGGCCAAAGTGATCAAGGAAGAAGAAGAAGGGTTTTTGCGTACGCTGGATAAAGGTTTGAAAAGAATGGATTCCATCATCACAGGCGCAAAAGATAACATGATCAGTGGTACAGATGCATTTGAATTGCTGGATACTTATGGCTTTCCGATCGATCTTACTCACCTGATCGCTTCCGAAAATAATTTAAGAGTAGATGAAGAAGGTTTTCATGCTGAAATGAAACAACAGAAAGATCGTTCCCGTGCAGCAACAGCATTGGATACCGAAGATTGGGTGATCGTGCATGAAGGCAACAGCAATGGTTTTGTGGGATACGAAAAACTGGAAGCGGATACCAAAGTTATGCGTTACCGCAAAGTTTCGGGCAAAGGGAAAACGCAGTACCAGATCGTGCTGGACCAAACTCCTTTTTATGCCGAAAGCGGCGGGCAGGTGGGTGATACAGGGAAATTATTAATTAATAATGAAGAATTAATAATTAATAATACTAAAAAAGAGAATGATCTTATTATTCATTTTACCGACTCCATTCCTGAAAGCCTCGAAGGTGACCTTACTGCATATGTAGATATCTGGCGCAGGAAAAATATCGCTGTTCATCACAGTGTAACGCATTTGATGCATGCCGCTTTAAGACAAGTGCTTGGTACGCATGTGGCGCAAAAAGGTAGTTTGGTAAATGATGAATACCTGCGTTTCGATTTTTCTCATTTTGCTAAAATGACGGACGAAGAAATTGCACAGGTAGAAAAGATCGTGAATGAAAAGATCAGGGAAAATATTCCTGTCGTGATCAAAAACATGAGCAAGGATGAAGCGATCGCCATGGGCGCTACCGCTTTGTTTGGCGAAAAATATGGTGACGTGGTTCGTGTGGTAGTGATGGACCCTGCGTACTCCATCGAGCTTTGTGGTGGCACGCATGTGGGCAGCACGGGCGAGCTTGGCTATTTCAAGATCACCAGCGAAGCCGCTGTGGCAGCAGGTGTGCGCCGTATTGAAGCCGTTAGCGGTGAAGCGGCTGATAAGTTAGTTGCTGCCGCTTTCGCGGAAATAAGCACGATCCGTGGTTTATTGAAAAATCAAAAAGACCTGCCGAAGGCGTTGGAAAACCTGCAATCGGAAAACAGTACACTCGGCAAACGCATCGAAAGCCTGGAAGCAAGGCAACTGGTGGTGCTGCGCAATGAATTGCTGCAAAAAGATGAGATCATCAACAACGTTTCTTTCATCGGGCAGATCGTGGAAGTTCCAAATGCCGATGCATTGAAAAAACTCTGCAACGATCTTAAGAATCAATTGCATGATCACCTCGTGGTCTTCTGCGCCAACATTGGTGGCAAGGCAAATGTGGCGATCGGTATCAGCGAAACGGTAGTTGCCGCTAAAAACCTGGATGCGGTGAAGATCATCAAAGACGTGGTAAGCCCATTGATCAAAGGTGGCGGCGGCGGACAGAAAACGCTGGCCAGCGCCGGTGGGCAGGAAATCGGCAATCTTGCTGAAGTAATCAATCAGGTCAAAGCTCTTTTATAAGTTCTTCGTGCAACTTTGTGCACTTTGTGTCCTGGTGGTTGAACGACGAATCCACAAAGTACACAAAGATGCACGAGGTGAATATTGATATAATTTTAAACCACGGAGTTGACGGAGTAAAAACACACAGAGTTGTGTAACTCTATAAAACTCTGCGGAACTCTGTGACAAAAAACTCCCTTAACTCTGTGGTTATTTTAGAAACTCCCCTGCTTACACTCCGCCGCTTCACCGAAGCCGATGCGCCATTGATATTCGATCTCAACAGTGATCCGGAAGTATTGAAATATTTACACGAATTTCCGCTGATCGACCAGAAAGATGCCGCAAGGGTCATCCGCGATGTGATCATGCCCCAATATGAAAAAAATCTCGGCCGCTGGGCGGTGATCGTAAAGGAAACTGATGAATTCATCGGCTGGTGCGGGTTGAAACATCGCCCCGAACTCAATGAGATCGACCTTGGTTATCGTTTTAAAAAAACTTCCTGGGGAAAGGGGTATGCTACTGAAGCAGCGAAACATGCTTTGCAATATGGTTTTGAAAATTTACACCTGGAAGAGATCACCGGAAGGGCGCATATTGAAAATATCGCTTCGTTGAAAGTGCTGGAAAAGATCGGGATGAAATTTATAAAAGAGGAAGTAGTGGATAATTGCCCGGTGAAGACATTTGTGGCTGTACGCTGAAGCGCTGGCTTCGGCTTATTTGCTGCAGCTCCAACTCAATTATTTTCCTGAAACAACTATCTTTAAATATTAATAAACCGGAGCAAGAGCTTTAGCACACATTAAAAAACCGGAGCAGGAGCTCCAGTGTATACCATGGTTAATTACAACCCCAAAGACTGGTTCAGCACCATCTTCCGCTTTCATAAAGCAGATACTTCGCGTAAATTATTTCCGCTGATTATTGTCGTATCTCTTTATTCGGCGCTGATCGCTTATATCGAGATCAACCTGCTGCATCTTACCGATAAAAGTTATCTGAAAAATATTCCGATGATGCATAGCCTGCTTGGGGTGGTCATTTCCATCCTGCTGGTCTTCCGCACCAACACCGCGTATGACCGCTGGTGGGAAGGGCGTAAACTCTGGGGTGCATTGGTCAACAATAGCCGCAACCTTGCCATGAAATTATCTGCCATGCTACCGGCTGATGAACTGGCGCAACGTACTTATTTCAAAAAGATGATCCCCGCATTCGCACATGCGCTGCACACCCATTTAAAATCGGAAGAAACGAGAACGGCTTTATTTGAAAAGGCCATCGCGAAAGGGCATCTCACCAATATTGATACGGAGAAACATATTCCCAACCAGATCGCTGCCAAGATCTTCAAACACATTCAATCATTGTATAGCGAAAAAGTAATTGATGGCAATCAGCTCATCATTATCAATGAAGAGCTGCGGTCGTTTACCGATATCTGCGGCGCGTGCGAACGCATCAAGAACACTCCTATTCCTTATTCCTACAGTGTCTTTATTAAAAAATTCATTTTCGTGTACGTGATCACGTTACCCATCGGGTATGTGTTCAGCCTGGGCTTTTGGGTGGTGCCGGTAGTGGCGTTCATCTTTTATGTACTCGCCAGTATGGAATTGATCGCGGAAGAAATCGAAGACCCATTTGGCGAAGATGATAATGATGTGCCTACGCACCAGATCGCGGATAGGATACAGGTGCATGTGGAAGAAATATTGTGAATGGTGAAAAGTGAATGGTGAAATCTTTGAAGGTCATCATAGTTCAATCCTCTTTTATTACAGCATTCATTTTATTTGCAATGCACATTGATTTCACCATTGACCATTCACCTTTCATAATTAATGTTTTGTTAAAGCAAAAAATTTTATTTCCGAAATCTTTCGTAATTCAATTTTTCCCCTTAGTTTTGATGTACTAAAGATTTCGTACATAAAATATATAAAGATGAAAAAACTGATAGCTGCTGCAATTTTTCCATGGTTAATGACCATTTTCGGGCAAAAAGCCATGGCGCAGGATACCCCAAAAGTAACCGACGAAAAACGAGAAACCCAGGAGATCGTTATCCGCAAAAAAGGCGATAAGGATATCACGTTGAACCTCCAGATATCCGGTGATAAAGTAACGGTGAATGGCAAGCCACTCATTGAGTTTTCGGATGATGCGATCACTATCAACAAAAAAAAGATCGTGATCAGCGATAATTTTGATATAAATCTCGATGGGCTTGATTTTGATAAGATCGTCCGCGATAATGAGATCATTGTAAATGGTTATCCTACTAACCGTTCACGTGCATTCCTCGGCGTATACACTGATAAAACAGAAAACGGCGCAAAGATCACCAACATAACTAAAGAAAGTGCCGCGGATGCCGCGGGTTTGAAAGAAGATGATATTATCACTAAGATCAACGATACCAAAGTGACCGGCCCGGAAGACCTTTCAGAAGCCATCGGGAAGTTTAAGCCAAAAGACGAAATAAAAGTTACCTACAAACGCGGAAGCGATAAAGAAAAGACGGTAAAAGCTACGCTGAAAGAAAGGAAATCGAGTGAAACGAGGAGCTTTTCGTTTACCTCTCCTGACGGAGGAACCAGGTCATTCTCTTTCCCCCGTACGCCAAATCCACCGCCAACACCGGGTTCTGCATGGGGCAATGGTAACCGTAACTTCAACGATATCATGATCGTAGCTAAAAACAAACAAAAACTCGGTATCAAAATACAGGATACGGAAGAAAGCAATGGTGTGAAGATCCTTGATGTGGATGATGAATCGCCTGCGGCAAAAGCAGGTATCAAAAAAGATGATATCCTGACCGAACTGAATGGCAAAAAGATCACCAATACCGATGAAGCAAGGGAATTGCTGCAGGAAAATGCTGAAAATAACAGCTACCCTCTCAAAGTAAAACGCAACGCGACAGAAATGACCTTGAATGTAAAAATTCCAAAGAAACTGAAGACAACAACTTTGTAATAGTTTAGTTTATTAAAAATGAAGCGTCGCGATTTCTATCGGGACGCTTTTTTTGTGAGGGATGCTGGATACTGGATACTGGATACTGGATGCGATATCTCAGCGAAGAATTTAAGGAACCTCACATAATGAGAATATCCAGCATCTGGCATCCAGTATCCAGCATCTTTCCTTTACTTTTGCACCAATGAACAACAACAAATATGAACTCGTGATCGGGCTGGAAGTGCATGCACAGTTGCTGACGGAAAGCAAGCTTTTTTGTGGTGACAGCACAACTTTTGGCGCTGACCCGAATACACAAGTGAGCCCTGTTTCGTTGGCCCATCCGGGCACTTTGCCGGTGATGAATGAAAAAGTGATCGAGTTAGCGGTAAGGCTTGGATTGGCGATGAATTGCACCATCGTGCAGGATAATTATTTTGCCCGCAAAAATTATTTCTACCCCGATCTTCCGAAAGGCTACCAGGTGAGCCAGCATACGGCACCTATCTGCCTCGGCGGACATCTTCCCATACAAACAAGCGAAGGAAAAAAAAATGTGCAGCTCAACCGCATACACATGGAAGAAGATGCCGGTAAAAGCCTGCACGATCAGGATGAAAAATACACCAGCATCGACCTTAACCGTGCCGGTATGCCGTTGCTGGAAATCGTTACAGAACCGGACCTTCACAGTGCCGAAGAAGCGTATGCTTACCTCACCGAATTGCGCAAGCTGGTTCGCTGGCTGGGCGTGTGCGATGGAAACATGGAAGAAGGCAGCATGCGTTGCGACGCCAATGTATCCGTTCGCCTGAAAGGCGCTACCACACTGGGTACAAGAGTGGAAGTGAAAAACCTCAACAGCATCCGGAATGTAAAACGTGCCATTGAAATTGAAGCGGAAAGGCTGATCGGTATTGTAGAAAAAGGCGAACAGGTGATACAGCAGACGCGTAGTTTCAATGCGGATAACAATACTACATTCGCATTGCGGAGCAAAGAAGAAGCGGATGATTACCGGTATTTTCCGGAGCCTGATCTGCCGCCGTTTTTTATCAGCGATGAATATCTGCAGGAAATAAAGAACGCGATGCCGGAATTGCCTGCAGCATTGCAAAGCAAATACATCAGCACGTATAATTTATCGGAATACAATGCTGCGCAAATGAGCAATGATAAGGAAGATGCGGATCTTTTTGAATCGATCATCGGATTTACCACGCATTACAAAGCAGCGGCAAACTGGATGACAGTATTGAAACAATATTGCACCAGTGCGGATTTAGCCATGAGCTCTTTTCCTTTGCCTGCAGAAAAAATCGCGGCACTCATCAACTTTACCGAAACCGGGAAAGTGAGTTTCAATGCGGCTTCTACAAAAATTTTGCAGGAACTCATCAGTTCCCCTGAACAATCGCCGGAAAGCATCGCCACAAAACTTAACCTCGTGCAGGAAAGTGATGAAAGTGCTATTGAAACCTGGGTGGATGAAGTGATCGCCGCTCTGCCGGATAAAGTAAAGGAATACCGGTCGGGCAAAAAAGGGCTGATAGGATTGTTTGCCGGCGAAGTAAAAAAACGAAGCAAGGGCAAAGCGGATATGCAACTGACTAATAAAATATTGACAGAAAAATTGAGTAATTAAATAAACCAGGATCCATGAGAAGAATATTTTTAGCACTGATATTGGGCGCTGCCATCATTTCGTGCAACGAGCAGCAAGACAAAGGTAAATTCACAGTGACCGGCGATCTGAAAAATGCCGGCGATCAGAAAGTTTATCTGGAACAATTGTTTTTCAGCGAACAGGCTCCCGAAGTGCTGGATACGGCTGAGATCAAAAACGGCAAGTTCACCATCAGCGGTACTGCTACAGAAGAAGGTTTTTACAGGCTCCGCCTGGAAAAAATGGATGGCGGTTATCTTTTTATCAATGATGATAAAAGTATCGCTTTCAACGGTGATGCTAAAGACATGACGTTGAAAGGCGCCAGTTTCAACACTCCTGCCAACAAAGAACTGATGGGTTTCCTTACCGATCTTCAGTCGCAGCGTGAAAAATTCACCACTACGGCCAACCGCATCAAGGAACTGGAATTGCATAAGGAAAACGACAGCGCTTTGAATGTAGAAAAACAAAATATCGCCGGCATAGAAAAAGACGCGAATAATTTCATCCTGAAAACAGTTAATTCTGCGAAAAGCCCGGTGGTAGCTTTGTTTGCGTTGGGTTATTCTCAAACGGCTGATACTGCATTGCTGAACAAATCTGTACCTGCGCTTGCAGATCGTTTTCCGCAGCATAGTGGTGTTGCGAGTATGATCGCACGTTTCAAACAGATGCAGGCACAACAACAACAAAAAGCTCAACAGACAGGTGCGGTGCAGATAGGAAAGCCTGCGCCTGAATTTACACTGAACGATACCGAAGGCAAACCCTTTTCGTTGAGCCAGCTGAGAGGAAAATATGTGTTGATAGATTTCTGGGCAAGCTGGTGTGGCCCATGCCGTGGTGAAAATCCGAATGTTGTAGCGGCTTACCAGAAGTATAAGAATAAGAATTTTACCATTCTCGGCGTTTCGCTGGATGATGATAAGGCTGCATGGCTAAAAGCTATCAAGGATGACAAATTGGACTGGAAACATGTGAGCGACCTCCAAAAATGGAGCAGCATGACCGTACCGCTTTACGGACTTGAAGGTATTCCATACAATGTGTTAGTTGACCCACAGGGTAATGTAGTTGCGACTGAATTGAGGGGCCAGGCCCTGGAAAATAAGCTGGCGATGGTGTTGAAGTAATTGATTTGTAAAAAAATTGTGCAGGAAATTTGTGCAGCGTTGTTACCACACAAATTTCCTGCACAAATTTTTTATGCAAAATGATTGTCAGTTGACAATCTTCAGTCTGACAAAAGTCTTGAAAGGTATTCTTCACTGCATTTTAAATAAAAAAGAACGGCTATCAAATGATAGCCGTTCTTTTTTATCAGTTATTATCTTCTATTAAAAGTAACCAGGGTTTTGCTGGATGATCGGGTTTGCCTGAACTTCTGAATTCGGGATCGGAAGCAGGAAACGGAAATCACCGGCCGGCAAAGTTACCGAGTTGGTGTTTGGCGCATCAGAGGCGTTACGTACTACAGCCAAACCTTTTCTTTTCAGGTCCCAGAAACGATGGCCTTCATAAGCCAGTTCTTTGAAGCGTTCGTTCATGATCTCTGTGATCGCCTGTGGTTTTGAAGCCAGTACTACAGGTACATACCCATTGATCCTTGCGGCACGCAATGTATTCAGATCGCTTTCTGCGCTGTTGGCGCCGGTGAACTTATCTTGTTCTGCACGAGCTTCAGCACGGATCAGGTACATTTCGCCGGTCCTGAAAACTTTACCGTTGGCAACGTTTTCCAGTGTGGCGCCATACGTAGCACCTGCATATTTATTGATCAGGCGGTTTGGCCTTGGAGCAACCAGTAATGGTTCTGTTTTGAAATAAGCTGCAAAACGTACGTCATTTACCTGGTCGTAGCTATCCCATAATTTATCGGATGGCAACCAGGTAATGGTGCCGATGTTTGCCGCATTAGCTGAAGTACCACGGAAGAGTGAGCCGATACGGATACCAGTACCCCTTACGATCCTCATGGCCAATTCGTTCGTGTTGGCATCCGTCCAGATACCACCAAACTGAGCGATCGGTGATAATGGAATAGCTGTGATGTATTCGCTGGCGAAAGTTTCGGCAGCTACCCAGTTATTCATATACAGCGCAACCCTTGCCTGCAAGCCGGTTACAGCCATTCTTGTAGCCCTGTTGATATCAGTAAGATTGTTAGGCACCAGGTTTTTTGCTTCAGTAAGATCTGCATTCAGCTTTGTGAAGAAAGGCAGCATTTCGATCCTGAGCTGGTAACCCAGGGATGGAGTTTCCATGTAAGGCATCGCCAGGCCGGTTGGGTTGTAAGGCCCGCCATAATACCTGAATGCTTCGAAGTGTGCGTATGCACGAAGGAATAACGCTTCGCCCCTTAATTTTGCACGCAAAGAATTATCACCCACTTTGGTAGAATCTGCTGTCGGCAAAGCCTGCAGTACCCTGTTTACCCTATCGATGATCTGGTAATTTGGAGTGATAGCCGTGAAGTTATCACGGATGCTTACGTCTGTAGAAGAATACTGCCATTCATGGGTGGTACCTGCGTTGTAAAACTCCCCTTTTTTCATTTCGTCGGAAAGGGTCGCATTCAGCAATATATCCATTTCGGTACCGAGGGCAGCGTAGCCGCCTATTATACCTTGTTCGCAATTGGTCACCGTTTTGAGCGCCAGTGGCCCTGCAATAAGATCGGTTTCATTGATATTAACCGCCTTTTTACAAGAAGCGAAAGCTGCCATCAGGCAAACGCCGGCTAATA
>Ga0247741_1002351_pt1 | contig 10515 bp, 9 predicted proteins | sample UWRJL213509R2_FD_180945 | JGI IMG/M metagenome (GOLD analysis project Ga0247741, IMG submission 180945) | Plant litter microbial communities from Arlington Agricultural Research Station in Wisconsin, United States - UWRJ-L213-509R-2 | ecosystem: Environmental > Terrestrial > Plant litter >...
AGACCTCAAAATTGAACCTCGACCTTCCGGCCTAGTGATTCCCACGGCGGTCCGGGATTCCGGAAGGAAGCGCGAGGTCTGTAAAGTTGCTTAAGCGCCCTTTTGAACCCATTAGTATCATGTAAATTACGTCGGAATAGGTTATGAAATATATTTAATAAGATAAAATATCCTTGTGACCCCTTGAGTTAATAATGAGAAAGTTGGCCCACATCATACCCTACAAATTAAAGCGCTGAGTGGTACCGTAAATCATTCCATTCATAAAGTTGAAAGTAGAAATGAAGCAGGTTATTTTATGTTCCGTATCCTATTCATGTGAGCTACTGGGCCTCACTTATATTTGTCTAGCTATATAGATTGAGTAGAGAGGACATCCGCTGGTATACTCTAAATAAACTTAAACCTGATCAACGGGCGCCTAATGCCCAAATGGCGTTTAGAAACTCTAATAAGAAGAAAATACAGGCCGTTGATTTAGGAAAACTCGGAGATACAACATATCGCAATTTATGGTCTCCCTTCATGCGAGCCGTGATAAATCCAGTGCTATTCAATACATCCTATCGCACTCGGTAATCTGTGCCCTACGGACTCTTCGTTTTTGTAGCTTTTGATTAAATCGGCTCGAACTTCTCATTCTATGTCATAGGTGGCCCACCATGTTTGCGTCGGCGGAGCTAAAATGGGTGCCTATTGTTAAATGAGCTGGGCTTCGTCGCTCACTCGGATGGAACAGGGACCCTCGCAAACGAGCGAGGTCAAGTAGTAATTTTGGTGGGTTTATATATATATTCGTTCGGGGTCTCGTAGGGCGTAGGTTAGTGATAAAAAAGTATACATACATACATACGAGGGAGAGGATTCAGCGCAAAGACTGTCAGCACGTTGTGTACAGTATGACATGTTCTGCACACCGTCCATAGAGGACAGGCACAACACTTGTCATATCTCGGATACTCTAACACCTATTGTTCAGCCTTTTTGAATCCCCTTGTTTCCAACATATATTACACAAAAATAATTAGTCTCGTTCTTCTGAGATGATTAAACCGCTTCAGAAATATTTTGTTATCACCCAGAGGCTTGTTTAGCACAAGGGAATTTTATCTTATTAAATGTATCTTATAACCTATTCCGACGTAGTTTACATGATACTAATGGGTTCAAAAGGGCGCTTAAGCAACTTTACAGACCTCGCGCTTCCTTCCGGAATCCCGGACCGCCGTGGGAATCACTAGGCCGGAAGGTCGAGGTTCAATTTTGAGGTCTACGCGATATTTACGACTATATAAACTATCTATAAAGGCTCAATACGTACTAGTAAACCGTCTTGTACAGTGAAAAACCCTCTATTTGTGTATTTGAAGTTGTGGCCGCTCGGGCAGTTTTGGTGCCGCCATCACTCGCGATCAAATCGAACCGCGACCTTCCGGCGTACCGTACACTGTGGGACAAGGTGACCAATCAGCACCGCGACTGAGCGCTCAGCGCTCATTCCAAGTTACCATACGTTCTACTACACCGAAAGTATGGCAACGGGTGAGCATGATAAGATTGAAATCGTTCCGCGATTAATATCGTGTTATTAGCTAACACCAATGTCCCATCGCGTGATGTAACGGACTCTGACTATTCCCAGAGACCACCGCAAGTTGTAACAGTTGAGATAGACGCTCGCGATCTCAATGAAACAGAGAGCTTTGGACGCTACATAACAGGTGAGGAGAGACTCTTTCTGTACTATCTATTTATGAGTTCCCCTGATTTAAGTCAGACTTTGCTGTCGAATGTGCAATGACCGACGTCAACCACCGAGCTCTCGCTACTTTCAAGCTAGTTATTTTTGGACTGGTGGACGAGGAGCGCAAAGTTTTGACATTATCAAGAGATTCTCCTGTGAGATGGAAGCAGAATGATCTTCTGAAATTGTGAGTTTACTACGAACTCCACTTATATCAATTCTAAAACAAGTCACTTCTGATAAGGCCTAAAGATCTGGGTGAACTTGTGATGGTAGCCACATCAGAAGAATTCACCGATTTCGCTTACATATCTTTCGTCAAAGAACAACTGGCTTTGGAAACGTTCGCGCATAATCGTCAGTATCCCTGTTAAAGACCAGGTACCTTGAATTCTGACGTGGAAAGCAGAGACCACAATGACCATGATATCGCAGGAGGGAGCGCCATCACTGAAAGTGTCTTTCCAAATTACTCCAATTCCTTTGGATGAAACTACTGCTGAAATTGGCGGATATGGCCAATTAGAGACGGGTAGGTTCCTACATTTATCGCAAACGGAAGAAGGAAATAAAGGTTCTGATTTCAGATGCTTTTCTCGAACCACTTTTGAAGATATTATCCCATATCTCATCTCATGACATTTATAGGCTCTCGAGAGATTCTGAACTTTGGAATCGAGCCGATACGATAGATGCCTGTGGAACAATTATGCGGGAACGCTCTGAACGGAGTGGCGATGTTGATGAAATTTCCAACGCCATCTCAGCGCACCAGAGGGCAGTTCAGCTCACTCCCGATGGACATGCTGACATGCCGAGTTGGTTGAACAACCTTGGAGGTTCCTTTTTGTGCCGCTTTGAACGCGCAGGTGATCTCATTGACATTGCTAATGCCATTTCGGCCCACCTAAGGGCCGTTCAGCTCACTCCCAATGGACATGCTAACATGCCGGGTCGGTTGAACAATCTCGGAAATTCCTTTTTGTGTCGCTTTGAACGCACAGGTGATCTCACTGATATTGCCGATGCTATTTCGGCCCACCAGAGGGCTGTACAACTCACTCCAGATGGCGATCCTGACATGCCAGGGCAGTTGACCAATCTTGCAAATTCTTTTATGCGTCGCTTTCAACACAGAGGTGATCTCATCGACGCCGCCAACGCTATTTCAGTGCATCAGAGGGCAGTCCAGCTCACTCCCGATGGCCATACCAAGAAGCCGATTCTGTTGAACAACCTTGGAAGTTCCTTTTTGTCTCGTTTTAGATGCACAGGTGATCTCACCGACATCACTGATGCCATTTCGGCCCTCCAGAGGGCCGTCCAGCTCGCTCCCGGTGGCCACCCCAAAACCTCAATTCTATTCAACAACCTTGGAAGTTCCTTTTCATATCGCTTTAGACACACAGGTGATGTCACCGACATCGTCAATGCCATTTCAGCCCACCAAAGGGCAGTCCGGCTAACTCCCGATGGCCATACTGACATGCCGGTTCAGTTAAACAACCTTGGAAGTTCCTTTTGTTGTCGCTTTGAACGCACAGGTGATCTCACTGACATCGCCAATGCCATTTCGGCCTTCCAGAGGGCAGTCCAGCTCACTCCTGATGACCATGCTGACATGCCGGGTCTGTTGAGCAATCTTGGAAATGCCTTTTCGTTTCGCTTTGAACGCACAGGTGATCTCACTGACATCGCCAATGCCATTTCGGCCCATCAGAGGGCTGTCCAGCTCACTCCCGACGGACATGCTGACATGCCGAGTCGGGTGAACAATCTTGGAAATTCCTTTTCATATCGCTTTGAACGCACAGGTGATCTCACCAACATTACCAATGCCATTTCGGCCCACCAGAGGGCCGTCCAGCTCACTCCTGACGGACATGCTGACATGCCAAGTTGGTTGAACAACCTTGGAAATGCCTTTTCGCGTCGCTTGGAACACACAGGTGATCTCATCGACATTGCCACTGCCATTTCGGCCCATCAGAGGGCCGTCCAGCTCACTCCCAATGGACATGCTAACATGCCGGGTCTGTTGAACAACCTTGGATATTCATTTTTGCGTCGCTTTGAACACACAGGGAATTTATCTGACACTCTCATGGCGATATCCAATTATCGGCAATCTGCCATGTACAAGTCTGGGCAACCCTCAGTCCGTTTGACTGCTGCCCGGCGTTGGGCCCAACTCTCTATATCACACAATCCGATAGAATCTTTGGAAGCCTATGACGCTGGTATCAATCTTCTTTCTCAGATTGCAGGCATGGATAGAACCATTCAACAGCGTCATTCAAGCCTGGCTGACATCTCAAATTTGACTGCAACTGCCGCATCGGTGGCATTTGCTCTGGGAGAGCTTGGAAAGGCTCTCGAATGGCTCGAACAAGGTCGCTGCCTTGTCTGGAGCCAACTCAATCAGCTCCGGACTCCGGTAGACGATCTGAGGATACATAATAACCTCCTAGCAGACCGCTTCTTACATGTTTCACAAGCACTCGAATCATCTGGCTCACGTCAGGAATCAACATCTCTCGCCCTTAATGGCACTGTGTCCCAGAAAATCGCCTTAGAAGACCAGGCGCGCACGCACGTCATGCTTGCCCAGGACTGGGAACAACTGCTCAAGGACATTCGCGCCATTCCTGGATTTCACAATTTCTTGCGACCTCGTCAGGCTTTGGACATCATGAAGCACCTCCCGAAAGATGGCCCAGTCATTCTTATCAACGTTCATGAGGACCGATGTGATGCTCTGGCTCTAATCCCTAATTGCAACCAACCGCTCCACATCCCTCTCGATCACTTTACCTACCAAGAAGCATCCAGACTTCGAGATCGCCTGCGCAGTTATCTTTCACGTCGTGGATGTCGCATGCGGGACGTCGATCGTGGCCCACGCGAAGTTAAAGATCCTGAAGCGACGAGCGAGATTCATAAAATTCTCCAGGAACTCTGGTTGTGTGTGGCGAAACCGATCTTGGATGCTCTTGCATATTCCGTGAGTCTCGTGTTCATGCCAATAATCGCGTATAAAACCTCATCATTTCTCATATCAAGCCTAATCCTTCAAATCCAACTCGAGTTTGGTGGTGTGCTACTGGGCCCCTTGCATTCCTTCCCATTCATGCAGCTGGAATCTACGGTCAGGATATTCATTCAGCTGGGTCCTGTGTTTCCGACTACGTGGTATCGTCGTACACTCCGACCATCAGTGTACTTCTGGAAAAGGTCAAGGCGTCGTCAGCGGGGCAGCCATCACCATCCTCAAAAGTCCTGCTCGTGAGCCAGCCTCATACGCCAGATCTTCCGTCCATCCCTGGAACGACACGGGAAATAAATGTTGTGTCCGGAAAGCTTGCGATTGGCGCAGAGACGTGCAGATCCCTACACCTTGAGGGATCTGTTGCCACCGTCAGTCGAGTGAAGCAAGAAATGGAGACACACGGATGGGTACACTTAGCTTGCCATGCGAGCCAAAATACCCACAGCCCTCTCAAGAGTGGATTCTTTCTCCACGATGGACGGCTTGAGCTGTTGGAGATCATGAAATTGAAGATTCCCCAGTGCCAGCTAGCCTACTTGTCGGCGTGTCAGACGAGCACCGGAGACGAGAAGCTTTCTGAGGAGGCAGTTCACTTGGCGGCTGGTATGCTGGCGGTTGGGTATCAAGGTGTCGTGGCGACAATGTGGTCAATCAAGGACAGACATGCACCCGAGGTCGCAGGCAACTTCTACGAGTATCTCGTGGACAAGGGGAAGAATGAAGGAACTCTGCGACTCGAGAGCGCCAACGCAGCGTACGCACTTCATCACGCCATGCAGTGCCTTCGAAAGAAGATTGGTGACACGGAGGACAGTCTTTTGATCTGGGTTCCGTATGTGCATTTCGGTTTATAAGACTCGGTGATTTCATGAATACCATTCGTTATGAGTTTGTACTATTGTATTCAGATCGACACATGCTCATGTATATTGTAGTAGTGAATGGGCGCCTGCGGTGGGCAGAAGATCGAAGCCGATGGTATTCGTATGATCAGGCGTTGGATATGAATCGGTGCACACAGCATCTAAAAGGTTGGCTTATCAGTACATAGGAAAGATCAGATTCATAGGACGAAGAACGCACCGTTTGAGTCTTATAACAGCACAAACCCAGACTGTTGGTATGAAGGTGATTGTCAAAGGGCTGTGTCGCAGTGGCAATTTATTAGAAAACTATAGGGTCGAGTTGTCACGAGGGCGAAGAGAGCAGGGTCCGAGACCTGGGTTATGACTGGCTGTGAACAGAAGGGGATTGAGGCAGACGTGCTTCTCGCGAACGGGCATCGAATCCAGATTATTGTGCACGGAGGTCTAACGGGTAGCATGTCAACACATAACCAGACATAGAGGTTGAACAACTTACCGTTTGAGTTACCCATAGCACGACCTCCTGTACTCAATCAGACCACCGAAAACCCCTTCATGAGTGGACCTTGAGGGGATATATCCATCGTCACATATGATATTGTGTCCGGCCTTCCAAAGATAGTCATGTGCAGTGAAAAGTCGCTCCGACTCGCTGGATACGCCGATCGAGTTGAGTCGTCGGTTTCAGCGAAGGCAAAGAAACCGTGGACGGAGACCAGCATATATAGCACTCCTTATGAATGGAAAGACCAGGATCGGTCGTTTGGAGGGGTCTTGACTGTACGCGTTCGAGGATAGACAGAGGCGGAAGATCTTGACATCAGCCAAGGTTGGCGTACGGAGATGCGCAATATGGCGAGAAAGCCTTTGGGTCATTGGAAGGCCACAAGGCAGGAGCGCGACTGGATTCAGTCGTTTGAAGGGTCTTGAACGAGGCATGATGCAAGACAGACTAGGCGGACTAGACGAGGTGAGAGTTGTCAGGGTAGGGTCCAGAAAAGTAGAAAGGTGATTTGACCGACCTCAATGCATCTGCGGACGGGTAACACGCAGCTAGAGTCGAGGATATCGGAATGAAACGAATAAAGATGATATTCCAGGGCAGTTGGGAGTTGGGAGTGAGCGCTAGCCTAACTTTAAGTGAGCAACGAGCAGTGCCAGCAGCAATTGCTAAGGCTTGGAACTATTCGACGCGGTCACGTGTAGACATGACAAGGGCAGTCGCGTCGCCTGCACTGACCAGATCTGCCACTCGTCAATGTCTCTTGCTCGATTGTTGCATGCTGCATGTCCCATCGTTCGATCCTCGAAATACGACGATGCTATATCTCTACGCCTTTTGTGTAGACTGTCTAGACTCGATCATCATTACGTTCACCGCCTGGCCGCACAAGTCAAACTAATCCAGACCTCCTGGGGAACGTTGACCGCTGGCTACCTTCGATGACACTATATTGTTAGACACTCCTGTTCTTGTAGCCTATGGGTTTGATTTCGTATGAACTTGAGATTGAGAAATTGAGAGCTTCAATCTTGATATGTCCGTCAAGTTTGAATTGGAAAAATTATGCATCAAGATTTCGATTGAATTCGGTCGCAACATATAAGAGTCGTGTACAGCGACAACCTGCGATGTCCAGAGGAAATTTGGTGCCAATCGAGGTAGCGCGAGAAGATGAGGTCCTACACGCGAAACCTCACTACGTAGAAGATCTAGAAGGTTATCATTAATACTGAGACGAACTAGATAGAAATGATGCACAGGCAGCACGTACTATTTTTGTTATACAAAAGACATCCGAGGCCCGATAGTCAGTGTTCCGCCACCACCAACCGCTTCCTCCGGTATGGGTATGAATGACCGCATTGTCGAAGGTGGCACATGTAGATAGCCGACAGAGGGACAGCTGAAGGCATTGTCGAGTACTGTGGTGGATGCACCACAGAGCCTAGGCGGACGTAAGGGTAAGCTTGAGCAGTTGAAGGAAGGTCACGGCTCGGTCGTTCGAGGATGCGCAGACTTCTGATGATAGTGACGTTCAGCGCAGAGGAGGCATGGCTTGACCTGAGAGGTGTATATGGGATCAAGGGTAGATTAGTAGTGATTAGGGAGGCAAGCCTATGGGGAAGACGTTCGACATAATTTGCTGGACATCTAATGCGAATATTCGTGCTGGACGAGTCGCAGACAAAGCTAGATAGCGCCTACGATGGGTAGAGCGATGGAAATAGCGCGAGAGGTGATGAATAAACGATATGCAGGATGAAGTTTAAGAAACCAAGGTTTCACTCAGTGGAAAGAATGAGAGAAAGTGATGCAGAACGTACAGTTTGACATTGAAACTTTCGAGACTTGAGTGTCGAAACCAGACCACATCCAGCCACTTCCCTTCGGACACCTCATGGCCGGGTTGCGGCCGATTTCGCAAATCCGCATGAGGCGCCGAAAGCAATACGGATTGTACATTGAAGATCCTCGGTGCAAAGGAGGGTAGACACCAATTTTATGGATTGTGGGAGTCGAAACCAGCCAGTACTCACGACATGGGATGAAGTCTAGAGGCCAAAGTACGAGTTACTGCCGATACGTTGGCAGCATTTGAGCATGGAGATGCGCCTTGCCTTGGCAGTCGACGCAGTATGTAGGATCGTGGGTAAAAACTGGACAAAGTCAGAACTCAGATCAGTTTCGGAAGTGAGGGAGAAGAACCGAGACAGACCTAGTCCTTGACGTCGATAGCTTGGTAGTCATTTTGGTGTGATCTTCACGTACACCCATAGAGTGAGGTCTTTAGACCCATCGAAGGTCAGCCACCCAAGATCGGTCGGTTCGAAGCTAGGCCTGAGCAGATCGGGTTGCCCAAACGCTTAATAGTGTCTAAGATGTCGTCGATACACAGCGCACGTTCGAAGTCCTTTCGTAATGCTGGAAGGGTATGGAGGTTTTTGGGTTCGTTGTCCGATGAATGCATATTTGATAATCTTGCAGCAGCACCTGGAGGGGTAGGTTGGATTGACGTTTGAGTTAGACTGCATAGCAGCAGCGTCATGCGTCCGTCTCCGACACCATATCCATCATCGCAAGGCTCCAACCCTCACCATTCTCCAGATGACGGAGAGACAATTGCCAAAATAACCGAACATGGCGTCAAAGGCAGAGTGTAGCATAAGATGTGTGGGTCACTAGCGCCTGGCCATCCACGCACGATTGCCAGCGTGGAAGAAGGGCTACACGTGTAGAGTCTGAGCGACTGCGCTCGTGTGGCCATTTGAGTCCGCTGCAAGAGCCAGAACCGAAGCCCAAACACGCAGCATTGGAGCTGGGGCAGTCTTGACAGCTCGATACGTTCCATACACCTCCTTGTGCTGACGAAGGATCACTATTTCGTGTCGAGGTCGTTGTATAATAGGCTCGACTAGGCAACCCACACACTTGTGAATGTGAGTGGACGTTTTGTGTCGAGACTCGGCTTTGATGTGGGCTAAAGCTTGAAGACTGTTCGTCCTCCTTCCTCCAAAGATTGCTCTGAAGCCTCTGACGGCTCTTGACGACCAAATACGTGTTTGAGGATAGGCAGAGGCGGAATATGGTGACGCTGGCCAGGGTTGCAGTACGGAGATGCATATGGTGAGAGTGTCAGCCTGTGCGGTCAAAGTCGTGGACTGGAAGAGGTGATGACTTTCAGATTGGCTCTCAAAAGGAGGCAGAGAGGGATGCAGCCGACCTTATCCTATACCTCAAGACATCAAGCAGCCAGGACGCAGGTTGCTGCAGTCGGATATCTCAGAGTGGAAGGCTTGTGGAGAACGATGCGAGAAACACGGTTTTTTCGTATGACGCCGTCACGTGTGGACTTGACAGGGGTCGCGTCGACTTGACGCGCCGAGTACTTCCCGACCGCGACGCGACGACGTCATCTCGTACGATTGTCGGCCGGGATGGGGGACTTGAGCCCAAGACGAACGTTCGCACCGACTTCCACCTCCAAAAAGCCCAGCCTCTCCTCTTCGAAGCCCACCAAAATAAACGGCCCACATCACCATCGCCATCGCCGAAACAACCGTCCCTATCACAAGGTCACATCGCCGATCCGTCCAATTTGCATGAGAAGGGTTGCACTCCTAGTCGGTGAAGGTGGGATGGATAATCGGCGTAGCGGTAGAAAATAGAGCGGAGGAAGGCAAGTTGGTTCATCCAGCGCGTGCTCAACTAGTGGTTGGGGTCGAGATACAGGCCGAGGAACTACGACTTGGGAACTGGGACGTTTTCTTCGTTCCGTGGCACCTGCCCGCTGTACTAGAGATCTTGGCTATGTTCATCTGCCCATCCAACGTCTCCCGGTCCTGGCGTCGAAGCTGGGGCCCCTCTGAAGCCTCCGATAGCTCTTGACGGCCGAATGAGGTTTGAGGTAAATCTGCATGCGGTGCCATTGACATCGATGGACCGTGGATCTCACGACCATATATCTTTGAGTGATACGCCTTGACGGAAGCGTGAAACGCGAATTTTCGGTGTGAAAAAGCAACTTCCAAGGCGTCGGACGAGACCGAGGCCAAGTAACCAGTCGATCGTGTTGGTTATGTGCTTCGCTTAGCGGAAGAGTCCTAAATGAGCACCAGCGGTAGGTAGAAGAGGGTTGAGGGCGATGGTACCCGCATGGATGGGTGTTGGATAAGGATATCTGCGGAGGTCTAAGAGGTTGGGTTGTTAGTATTAGGGAAGGTCAGACATAAGACGAAGGACATACTGTTTGAGTGATACAGACACTTCCTACTCGATTCGGACTAGTAACCACCTCTTCATCACCATACTGAGGTGAATGTATGCATCGTTGATTGGATGCAGTCTAGATGTT
>Ga0247741_1002352_pt1 | contig 10515 bp, 10 predicted proteins | sample UWRJL213509R2_FD_180945 | JGI IMG/M metagenome (GOLD analysis project Ga0247741, IMG submission 180945) | Plant litter microbial communities from Arlington Agricultural Research Station in Wisconsin, United States - UWRJ-L213-509R-2 | ecosystem: Environmental > Terrestrial > Plant litter >...
AAGGCGACGACGAGTGCCGTCAGCGCCTTGCTCCGCCTGCTGCTGCGCAACGCGAGTGCGACGTAGTGTCCCCACATAGACGTGGCCTTCCCTGGGTTCCCAGCGCGCATGTTGCACAGGACTCCCGCGGTATTTCAACCGGCTGGACGCCTATGTTTCGTGGTGTGACTTCACCCTGCCGGCCATGCCTTTTTCTGTGCCGGGTGGGGCCGCGCGCTAGGTAAAGCGATGCTTGCCCGGCTTGCCAACTTCGACTCGCGGTGAATGGCCAAAGAGCGCTTTGTAAGCCCGACTGAACGCGGCTTCGGACCGGTAGCCGACGCTCAGGCCCACCTGACCCACCCGCGCGTCGCCCTTGCCCAGCAGCTCCCGGGCGAGCGCCAAGCGCCACTCGCTCGAATAGCGTTGCGGTGACTGCCCGACCAGCGCGGTGAAGCGCTCGTAGAAGCTTGATCGCGACATGCCCGCGACGTCAGCGAGGGCGTCGATGCTCCAGCGTTCGCGTGGGCTCTCGTGGATCGCCTTGATCGCACGGGCGATGCGCGCATCGATCAGTCCGCCGAGCCAGCCGGTCGTGTTGCCCTGGTGGACCCAGCTGCGAAGCGTGCGGATCACCACCAGGTCGATCAGCCGGGAAACCATCAAGGCGGCGCCCGCCTGATGGTCGGCGGCCTCCGCCATCATGAAGCCGACGATGGGTCTCAGCCATGCGCCGCAGTCCTCCTCGCGGACATGGATCCGGGGTGGTAGCGCCAGGGCCGTGCCATGCCGGCTCTCGGGGTCGAACCAGAAGCTGCAGTCGATGATCGCCGCCGGCGTTCCCATCGTCTCGAGACGTACGCCCCCGGGGCCGTGGGGTAACAGGAGAAGCTCGTTCGCGCGCACTTGCATGGTCGCCTCGGCTTCCGCGTGGACCGCGAGTTCTCCTTCCTCGATCACGATGACGTGCGCCATCGCCGGGTCCAGCGAGACGACATGACGTGTCGGCAGATGTTTCGACGTCACCTTGTCTCCGGTGAGGCGAAGTTGGGCGAGCACGTGAGAGAGCAGATCCGCCGACGGCGAGGTGCTTGCCTCGTCGTCCGGATGAATCGTCAAGTCTTTCGGATGCCCTGTCATGGTTCGCTTTCTCGTCGGAAGGTATATCTGTGCGGCGCGCAAAAACTATCACGCCAAACAGGATCTCTTGATGAAACTCTTTTACTCGGCGGCGGCCCTTGCCGTCGCCATGGCCCTGGCCGCTCCCGTGGCAGCGAGCGCTGCCACGGCGAAGAACGTCGTGCTGGTGCACGGTGCGTTCGCCGGTGCTTCAAGCTGGGACAAGGTCGCCGTGATCCTTCGCAAGAAGGGTTTCACGGTCAGCGAGGTGGCTATCCCGATGACGTCGCTGGAAGCCGATGTGGCCGCGACCCGTGAGGTGCTGGAATCGCAGAAGGGCCCGACGGTCCTGGTGGGACACTCGTGGGGCGGCGTGGTGATCGGCGAAGCCGGCGACAATCCGAAGGTGAAGTCATTGGTCTACATCGCCGCGTTTGCTCCCGACAAGGGCGAGAGCGTGCAGACGCTTTCCAGCAACGGTCCGCCGACGGAGGGGCAGAAGGAAGTGCATCCGGATGCGAAGGGCTTCCTTTCGATCGACCCCGCCGCGTTCCCCCGTGTCTTCGTCGGCGACGTGCCCGCTGCGGAAGGCGCGGCTCTCGCCAAGGAACAGATGCCGATCAGCGCGACGGCCTTCGGGACGCCGGCCTCGATCGCCGCATGGCACAGCAAGCCGACCTACTATGCGATCTCCGGCAACGACATGATGATTCCGCCCCAGGCGGAGACACTCTTCGCACAGCGTATGAAGGCGACGACGGTAACGATCCCGTCCAGTCATGCCTCGCCGGTGTCGCATCCGACCGAGGTTGCTGCGTTGATCGAGCAGGCCGCCAAGTAATGATCGGTTTCAGCGCCGCCGCGTACCATGCCGCGGTGCTGGAACCTCAGGAGACATCTGTTTATGCGTTGCATGGATCGACTCAAACAGCTGGGGCTTGTACTCCCCCCGCCACTCCCTGCGCTTGGCTCGTACAACGTGGTCACGGCGTCCGGTAACCAGGTGTTCGTTTCGGGCCTTGGGCCGATCAAGGATGGCGAGCCCGTGACGGGCCTCGTTGGTGGCGACATGAGCCTGAGCGACGCACAGGACGCCGCAAGGATGACAATGCTGCTGATCCTCGCCAGTCTCGAGACGAGCTATGGCCTAGATAGCATCAAGCGCTGTCTCCGCCTCACGGTGTATGTCCGGTCCGAAGCCTCGTTCACCGCCCACCCCAAGGTCGCCGATGGGGCGAGTGATCTGCTTCGCGACCTTTTCGGGGCCGAACTGCTCCCCGCGCGGAGTGCCATTGGCGTGTCGTCCCTGCCGATGGGCATCCCCGTCGAGATCGACAGCATTTTTGAGCGGTTTGCGTAGGGCCGGACGGCCGGTTCAGGGTGCAATTGGCGCTAAGTCGCGGAAAATGTGAAAATTGTCGGTCGATGGCCATTCTCGCCATGCCACTGACCCCCTGAATCACTTGAAGACGCCCCAAGGCCTGCAGCCGTTGATCGACGACGGCATCATCGACGACGTGCTCCGGCCCCTGAAGAGCGGCAAGGAGGCGGCTGTCTACGTCGTCCGTAGCGGCGGCGATGTCCGCTGCGCCAAGGTCTACAAGGACATGGCGCACCGTAGCTTCCAGCAGCGCGTGCAGTACCAGGAAGGCCGCAAGGTCGGCAGCAGCCGCGAGGCCCGTGCGATCGGCAAGGGCAGCAAGTACGGCCGCAAGCAGCAGGAAGTCGCCTGGAAGAATGCCGAGGTCGACGCGCTCTATCTGCTGCGCGACGCCGGCGTCCGCGTGCCTGAGCCGTTCGGGTACTTCCATGGTGTGCTGGTGATGGAACTGGTTACGGACGCCGATGGCCTCTCCGCACCTCGCCTGGGCGAGGTCGATGTCAGCCCCGAAGACGCTCGGGCGTACCACGCGATCCTCGTGCGGCAGGTCGTGCTGATGCTGTGTGCGGGACTGATTCACGGCGATCTTTCCGCCTACAACGTCCTTATCGGCCCGGATGGCCCGGTGGTGATCGATTTTCCGCAGGTCGTCAGTGCGGCCGGAAACAATGCGGCGCGCACCATGCTGCTGCGTGACGTTAATAACCTCACTGCTTATCTTGGGCGTTCGGCGCCGGAGTTACTGGACACGTGGTACGGCGAGGAAATGTGGGCTTTGTTCCAGGCTGGCGAGCTGCGAGCCGATACGGAACTGACGGGGTATTTCGAGCCGGATGAGTCTGAGGTCGATCTCGACAGTATTCGGCAGTCGATTAATGATGCTCGGGAAGAAGCGTTGATTCGTCAGCAGGGGCGTGAGGCGGCTGCGGAAGAGGATTAGGGTGGGGTCAGCTCCTTCTTGCCTGACTCACTTGTGATCGTGGGCACAAATCGGGCATATAGCCCTATTAGGCAGAACAGCAAAGTTAGAGTGACGAAATCAGCAAAGTCGTGTCGTTATGTTTAACGGATAGATCCGTAAGTTAGTCTGCGACGACCTATTTTCGGTACCTTGAATGGAAGCGACTTTGCTGTTTTCCACGTATCGACCAATTATTGATCCATATGTGTCAGCCGATCCTTAACACGCCCACATTCGCCCCACGAATTCTATACGAGATGTGAACTTGGGCGGCGGGAGCGGTCAAAACGTATCGCTGTTTGGCGTCGAGGAATTGTTCGCTCGATGATCGTCTAGTAAGCGATCGCGCGCAGTGACGGCTTGGCGCGCGAGTTCGTCTCGGACGTGCTCCCCAAGGTGAACGGCTATCAAGCATTCCAGCGCCAACGCGTCGTGAGCGTAGTACGCCATAGCGAGGACAATGCTATCCGCAACGTAGGCAGCCGCTACTTCTAGGCCAGCATTGCTGGGACCAGTCAACAAGCCTTCAAGTCCAAGCATGCCAAGCCGAGCTCCAAAGGAACGGGCCGTTGGGTGAATATGGTAGCTTGCAAACTTGTAATCGTCCGCCTCCGCCGCACGCCCAGCGGCAGCTGCCAAGTCGGCAAAACCGGGGACGTTATTGGATCCATCTGTGCGGAGAACGATGCCTTTGGCCCAACCGTACGTCGCCTTGAAAGAGGTTCCGTGCTTCTTGAGCGCATCGTCGTAAGCGCGCTGGAGAATAACTGCGTCGGGGTCGTTTTGAAGCGCTTGATCAATATCGTTGCCGGCGGCAATTGTCTCCGAGACATATTCCTGCCAGAGGTCCACAGCTTCATGGTCGACGTACCTCTCGGCTAACGCATGGCCGTTGTCAGCCATAAGCACCAAGACTACGGTTGCTTCATGGACAGTGCGCCAACGGGCGAAAGCTCCATCCGCGTAGCCTTGGTTCAGCAGAGTCGAGCATTCCGAAGCCACCAGCATGATTCGTGCATAAAGGTGAGCACAGACACGGGAGAGGACGGTGGGGCTTTCGTCGTCCGCGGCTGCAACCGCTTCTCCGTGTTCGCGCGCAATTGAAAGCATAAGATCTAGTAGGCTGAGCATGTCGCCCCACCGTGATTTCAATTCACGCTCGAAACGCTTGCGATCCCGGAGCTCCTGTCGTTGAAATTTTGGCCATGCCGCAATCAGCTGGGGGTATTTCTGTCTCGAGACGGCTTCGGCAGTACGCCCTAGAACCTCCGGCAACATTGTCATCAAACGATCGAATCGTTCGTCGAGCTTGTGGATATCGCGCTCGTCGAACGATAGCGATATCGAACGCGAAAGCTTTGATGTGTCGATACTGAACGGCTCGGACGCGCCGTCTCGCAGGTGTTTCATTAGCTCCTCCCTGAGGCCGAGGGCGTCGGAGGCATTAGCGTCAGCAAGTTTTTCGTCGATTAGGCTCGCGAGGCTGTTCCACATAGCATCGATGAGCGACTGAGAAATGGTGTCTTCGAAGCGACCCATGGGAAGAGAATCCTTTCAGTTCGATAATGCCAAACGGGCGAATGGAGCGTGCGCCTCGTCATTGTTCGGTGCGACCGTTTCGGGACATCGGTATTGCGACCGAGCTAGCCAATGATGCTACGGTCGGCTCCGTCAGTGAATCATTTTTCGACGAAAAAGATCATCAATCCGTGGCTCTCGGTTGTTCGCGCGAAATACATCCCCCACCTCAGATCTAGGCAATGGATTCTGCCAGTCGTCGTACGCACCCGCTCCCTTTTTCTTACTATTGTCCCTGCCGAGCGGAGCAGCCGTCGCCATCGCTCCGTGAAGGCGCCATTTGGTGGACCAACTCGGGGGATGCATGGGATGAATCAGCTTTGCGATAGGCTGGTCGAGTGGTTCGCGGCAAGCTTGGTGGAGTGTATGGATCCGGACCTCCGGGTACGGACCGAACCCCAGGTTCGGCATGCCGGTGGTTCCGCGGGCAACTGGGGGAGCCTCTGCCCGCAGAGGCACATTAATCCAGGGGCTGGAGGAGTCCCTGAAGCTTTTCGTCGCGCACCGCGAGGTCCGGTGGCAGTTTCAACCGACCGGCGACTAGTCTGGTCTCAGGCCTTAAGACGGTCGCTAGCTAGAGTCAGCGCAAGTAGCCCTAATTTCCCTATAATCCCAAGATGATGGCCGGAAACGCGCGGCCGTTTCCCGCCTCGTGCCAAGGAGCTGCCATGCTCACAAACCCAGCCAGCGGAAGGGAGTCCGTGGGCGATGATTCCGCTGCGGACTACTTTGCCGCAGCTCCCATTTCTGCCCTTCGAGAGGCGGCAGCCTACGAGTCGCTTTGGCTAGGCGATGGCGTCTGGTTCAAACATGTAGCTGATCTCTTTCGTGCGAATCCGGGCGCTTTGCCCTCGGAGCTTGTTCCGCAGTCGATTATCGACGATACGTTGACCAAGCTCGCTGAAAGTATCGGCGAAGAGCGTTTAGGTGAACTCGGCATTCGAGTGCACGGCGCTGGGGAATACCCGGCGAAGTTGCGAGATGCCGATCATCCCCTTGAGATTCTGTACTACCGCGGGAACTGGGAGCTCGTCGACACGCCGGCTGTTGCCGTGGTGGGAGCACGAGAACCAAGCCCCGAAGGTCGCGCGAATGCCGAGCGCATCGCACGCGCGCTAGTACGTCGTAATTACACCGTTGTGTCCGGACTCGCGAAAGGAATCGACACGGTGGCTCACACCGTGGCGCTTGAGGCTGGTGGACGCACCGTGGCGGTGGTGGGTACGTCAATCTTCCAGAGCTACCCGAAGGAGAACGCGGCGCTTCAGGATCGGATTGCTAAAGACTTCTTGGTTGTTTCTCAAGTCCCGTTTCTTCGATACTCCAGGCAGCACTACAAGGCGAATAGCCTGTTCTTCCCGGCACGCAACGTGACCATGTCAGCGCTCACGAAGGCGACGATTATTGTGGAGGCAGGCAATACCTCCGGGACGCTCGTCCAAGCCCGTGCTGCGCTTGCTCAGAATCGAACGCTTTTCATCCTTGATAGCTGCTTCAGAAATCCAGAGCTGACTTGGCCCCGGAAATACGAGCGCGAGGGCGCAATTCGGGTTCGTAATGTCTCGGAGATCATGGATGTCCTCGGTGAAGCGTTTTTCTAAGATTGAGATTCCCATGCATTGGCTTACTCAGGGTGACCAGTGCTACCACTACGGGGAGTACAAGGCTGAGGGTGGCTGGGAAGCTGGTGATACGAATCGCTGGATCAAGAATCTCAAGAAGAAACCTACGGCCCAGAATTCTGAGTTGTACTGGAAGACGCAGGCCTACGCCTACTGGGCCAACCTCCTTCGCCCCTTGCTCCCCGCCGACAAGCTGACAGGCGTGACGTTCGTACCTATGCCTGGTTCGAAGCCACTTGGACATCTTGAGTACGACCCTCGTATGTTGCGGGTGCTCGAAAGCTATGCGCAGAACGACCGTCGCATAGACATTAGGCCCGTCTTGAGGCAGACGGTTGAACGGCCTGGGCAGCACGAGGGGGGTGCGCGCCTAAGTCCTGACGAGATCGCTGCGATGCTCGACATCGAGCATATTGAGCTTGCCAAGGGTCCGCTGCGGGAGATGATCTTCTTCATGGATGACGTGATCACGATGGGAGCATCGTTCAAGGCCGCGCAGGCCAAATTGCTGCAGGTGCCGAACGTCAAGCAAGTCCGTGGAATCTTCCTCGCACGTACCGTTTGGCTCAGCCCTTTCGACGACGAATTTTAGCAGTCGCTCGCATTTGAAAATGATATTCAGGGGCAGGGTATGCGCTCACGCCCCAGCGAATATCGCTGCCTGCAACGCTGTGTTGCCGGGTGGAACGAGGTTGACCTAGTTCAGGGGCGGGACTTCGTTGCTGGTAAGACGCATTGTGCTATGGCGAGCAACTCACAAAGGAGAAAAGTCTGTGGCCGATAAGGCTAATTTGACAGTGTTCGAGGCAAAGCTTGATACGGCTTTGGCGTCGTTACCGTCGCGTTCGTGGTCTAACAGCCGCGTACTGCGCGATGCCTCGGAACTCTACGAGGTCGTCGCGTCGACAAGCGGCTCCGGTGCCGCTGACTGGATTGCCCGCGGGATATCTATCCTTGCCAGTGATCTTGTTATTCATCGGGCCGGAACGTTCGAAGTTCAAGCTGACGGAGATTACTTCGACCAGCTCGCCAAAGATATTGAGTTTGCGTCGCACTACTACATGATCCGCGAATATTTGTACTACTCCTACAACGTCAATGACTCGATGTCATGGGAATTTGACGGCAACCATGTTGAGGTCAGATTTAAGGATGAATCCATACCTAGGCAGTTCTTTACGGTAAGTAATGATCATATTTTGCAGTCTCGCTACCACTTTCGCGACTTTAACGAGGCAGACGAGATCCTCCGCTTGCTGAAAAACGAGCCTGAAGGTGTGGTGACGCCGAATTCCGAGGCTGCTGATGTCCTCATGCGCAAGGAGGTCGACCTCAAGCTCGAGGCCTACTTCTCGCTCATCGCAAGCAGCAGCCAGATTAACTTGGGTGATTACACGTATGCTCAGTTCCTCAGCGTCTATCGCCTTCTCTTGCTTAAGTCGCTTTATCATCGCTACTTAGCGCGAGCCCAGGGCGCCGTTGGCGTTATCTATATGCCACAGGTCGAACTGACACGAGCAATCGAGGAAGAACTAGGGGTGCCAGTCGACGCGGCTGAGCGGATCCTCAAGGATCTTGTATACGACGCAGGTGCTGTTGGAGATCGCGTCGATGCGACGTACTTCTCACTTGTTCGCGATGGAGCTGAGAGTGGGGATATTATGATGCGTCCGCATCACTTCGCGACGTCAGAAGGCCTCGTTAATTTACTTCGTGTAATTGCCCAGCGTCGACCTAAGACGTTTCTAGATCAGGTTAGCAATGAAATAGGTAGTGCCTTTGTCAGGCGCGTGAAAGCGAACTGGGAGTCACAGGGCTTCCAGTGCTTTAGTGAGATCTCGCTCGCCCATATCGACCAAGCGCTGCCCGATATCGACCTGCTGGTGATCTCCCGCGAGCCGACTCTCGGCTACGTACTCTACGTCTGCGAACTAAAGTGCCCATTACCGCCGCGGTGGGCAAAGGATCAGTTGAAGGTTCTTAATAAAGATGGTGTGTCTAAGGCTTTCAGGCAGGTCGAGGCGCTGAAGAAATTTATCCGCACGGAAGAAGGGATAAAGTTTATCGCTAAGTATGTAGCAAGCGGAGACCACCCTCATTTTGACGACTTCGTGGTGGTGATTGACCATCTGATCATCACTTCTGACAATGCTGGCATGTTCTTCGCGGGCGAAGCTGTGAAGGTTATCAATTTCCGGACTCTGGAGCGTCTTCTTCGGCGCTCGGATGGAGATATGGCGCTCATACAGTACGTGCTGTCGTCATACCCCGAATGGGCGGATGATGCGATGAAGAAAGTAATGGTTGAATTTCAAGTTGGCGATCTGACAGTTGCTTATGAAGCCGTTGCGGATGGATTGCTACTTGAGTTCCCCCAGGGCGAATGGCAGAGCTCGCCTAAACGTCAGGAGATGATCGACGATTTTATCGCTGAAGGCGGGCGGCCTAGTGACGTGCTTGGCGTTCGTATGCCGGATGCGATGGTTCTTGATCGCCGGAAACTGGACGCCGAGTAAGCTCTGGCCGACATGTGAGATCGCAAAAGCGAGTCTCGTTTCGAGCTAATCGTTTAAGGAGCGAGCCGGCTCGCTTGAAAAAGGCACGACATAGCATGCTATGGCGTGGGCTCGGAGTAAATCTATCTGGAATTCAAAGTATGCATGGATATGAGGCCCCGAAGGCAAAAACGAAACCAGAGCCCCAGACGGCTAAAGGTTCGCGTCGGCGAATAGAAGTCAGTTGTGCTGCATGGGTCGACCTCTTGGGTTATGGCACAATGCTCGCAGCGGCTGGATACGACCTAATGGACGAACGCGCGATAGCGGCCATTGATCGTATTGAACATTTTCATCGGACGGTGGCATCGCATGGGAGTCGCTACTTTCCCTGCTATGTAATGAACGACGGAGCGGTGGCGTATCGCGACATGTCGCCGCGAAGTCGCGGCGTCACTTACGACTTCATCGCCCGCGCATTCAATCTCTTTGAGGCGATCAACGAAGTCGACAAGGCAATTGGCGGGTATGGCGCACGTATGGTAATCGCGGCCGGATTCCGTCTTCGTCGGGAAATTGACTTCTCTACATTTCTGAGCGAGGGCAAGGCAAAAAGCATTAAATCGAGACTTGCGAGAGGCGAGATCACTGCCGACCAGGCTGTGAACGAAGCGCTTATGTCTAGGAACACACAAGATGCCGCGCCGGAATTGCAGGCCAATTTTGCAATGACTCGGGCTTATCTCGCGGAAGCTAGCGGCACGAAGGGCGGCTTCGCCGGGCCAAATTGCTTTGTCGATCTGGCGCTCCTCTCCGACCCGATTCCAGAGTGGCTAAGGGTTCGACGTACGCTTGTTTGGTCAGATCGAGGCATTTCCGCTAAGTTCGCCGAGATAGTCGATATCGACGGCGCTCGCGCTAACGCCAGCCAGCAGGAGGGGGCATTGGATGCCTTCGAGATCGCTCAAAACCTGTCACCTGGTCTCGATGCCGGAACAAAGATGAAGGCACTGCGGATTCTGGGTCGGGCGCGAACCGGGTTGCGACCTAAGACCGAATAGAACGGGCGCTACCGACCGTCTCTCAGAGAGCTTCGTGCGCTGCAGACGGCGACATACTGGACCTGCCCGTGATTGGGACGCGCGACGGCGCTGCCCAGTGCCTCCGGAGCCTTTCGTCAGGGCGCTCGTTCCGCTCTGGCCCCATCTCTTGGTTTGATGGAGTCCCCGCGGATAGAAGGCGGCGGCTCCATCAGCCCGAGCGCGCGCATCTAGCCGGGCGCCATGAACCTAGCAGCCTTCAATTGAAAGTCTTGCTAGATCGCCACAACGAGAGCGATGCCCAGGTTTGACTATCGGGAACGCTCCTGTCGCCCCAGAC
>Ga0247741_1002353_pt1 | contig 10514 bp, 10 predicted proteins | sample UWRJL213509R2_FD_180945 | JGI IMG/M metagenome (GOLD analysis project Ga0247741, IMG submission 180945) | Plant litter microbial communities from Arlington Agricultural Research Station in Wisconsin, United States - UWRJ-L213-509R-2 | ecosystem: Environmental > Terrestrial > Plant litter >...
CGCTAACTTCATGCTTAACACCACCCGTTTCAAATGTAGCAGTCAGGTTAGTCTGGTTAGTTAAAATTTGGTTTGCCTGATCTTTACCCTGACGCGAGCGAGACACTGTCCAGGTATCTGGATCTGTACTAGATGTGGTACTGCTAGGCCCAAAGGTAACCGCGTTAACACCGGTCAATACCTGGTCTTGTTTTGTACGGCCATAACGCGAGGTATTACGCACAGTGACGTTGTCGGCAAGGTCATGCTCTACTCGCACAGTGAACATATTCGCGTGAACATCGTTGTGATCGCCAGTTGAACCATAGAAGTTGTGCGGATCTACCGAATCAGGAACTATACCTGCGAAAGTACCGCCATTTGGGAAAGTCGTAGTTGTAGGGCGTGAATCAAAAATCGCGTTGTAATAACCATCAAGGCCGATAGTAGGAACACCACCATCAGGAATACCAGACTGCTCAACTGACAGGAAATTAACGTGAATGCGTGTGTCGGTGCCCAAACCAAAACCTAGGGATGCAGCAAAACCCTGATAGTTGTTTTCAACCTGATCGCGGCCTACAACACCTGCATCTTGACCAAGCAAGTTAACGCGAATAGCAGCTGTTTCGCTTAAGGCCTTATTCACGTCCAGAGTCGCACGCTTATAAGAAGCCGAACCACCGCTTAGGTTGCCTGAAATTGTATCTTCCAGATTCGCCACCTTACTGCTCATGTTCACATAACCAGACGCAGCACCACGACCGTTGTCCACACCAGCTGGACCCTTGGCAATTTCAACTTGTTCAGTATTGAATGTGTCGCGAGAGATAGAACCCAGATCGCGAATACCGTCTACAAAAATACTGCCTTGAGTATCAAAACCGCGCATAAATATAGAGTCACCGGTTGCGGTATTGCCGTTTTCACCAAGCAGCATGGTGATGCCGGGAGTATTGCGTAATGTTTCGCTCAAGCTGGTAGCAGCTTGCTGTTGGAACAATTCTTTCTTCACAACAACGATAGTTTGTGGAGTATCAACCAAGGGTTGAGTGAATTTGGCAGAGCTGACTTTGTCCGCCTTAAAGTCCGCATTGATGGCATCGGCGTTAACTTTCACCGCGCCTAACTTGTTATTTGGTTCGGACTTTTGCTCGTCTTTCTTTGCATCTTCAGCTGCCATGGCACCTGCAGCGAACAACATCATTGATGATAACGCCGATACTTTTAGCTGTTGAGCAACTTTATGTTTTTTGGCCACAATGAAATTTGACTTGGTCTTACTCATAACGAATCCTGTTCCTTAAAGAGAATATTTTTACTCTCATTAACTATTGATAATCATTACCACTCACATTGAAAAATAAATCCTTTTTCGGAATTATTTCTGTCGTCTGGAGCTGCCCTAAATGGTATCGGCACTCTAACCCAAATGGTAACCATTATCAACACAAATAAGAATAAATATCATTTGAAAATTACTAATCAGTCAGTTTTGAAATTGGGAGCCAGCTTATTTAGGAACTTCCTACTACTGCAAAATAAAAAAAGCCGCTTACATGAAGCGGCCATAAACCACATAAAACGTTAAAAGTTGAGTTTCAAACTTGCGCTTACTGTACGAGGTGCTGCGTAATAACCGACGTTATATAAAGATGTCAGGTATTTCTCGTTAGTGATGTTGTTAAGATTTAATTTAACTTGCGCCTGCTTTGTAATGTCCCAACTTGCAAATAGGCTGAGCGTTGCATAGCTTTCTTGACGTAATGTCATTCCCACTGTGTCATCCACTTTTTCAGTAATGCTCTGCCATTTCGCACTTATACCAAAAGCTATATCAGTGTATTGCGGGAGCTTGCTACTAATTGCGAAGTTGACGGTTTCGCGTGGGACCCATTCGTAAGTGTCAGCGCCCTGCTGATCTTCCAATGTCAGTTTGGTAAGGCCGAGCACAATACTGGTTAGACCGCCAATTTGCCCAGTCACTTCGGCTTCGAAGCCTTCCGAATCCACATCCTTACCCTCGTAATAGGATCTGCTATCTTCTTTTGTCATCCCCGCATAAGTTCCGAGATTTTTCTGTTCTGCTGTAAACCATGCAAACGTAGTCAACAAGCGCTTATCTAACCAATCAGCTTTCACACCGACTTCGTAGTTAACGCCTTTTGCGGGGTCCAGGTAATTTTTATTGATGTCGGTGTAATCTTGCGGCTGATAAATATCCGAATAGCTTATATAGCCCAAGATATTGCTATTAAAGTCATAGGTGATGCCAGCATAGGGGCTGAACTTTTCCTCAGTTTGATCAAATTTGTTATCGGGTGTAACACCATCGCGATGGTAACGTGCGTAGTTAAACCCTAGAACCGTAGTCAAGTCTTCGGTCGCACGTAGCCGAAGTGCGCCATAGGCACGATCGAGCTCTTGACCGGAGTCTTCAGTGAAAAGCTTTTCACCCCAAATGGGTTCAGGAATCGCATCACCTTTAAAGGGGAAGGCAGGAAGAGCGCCGTAAGCAGGCTCGGAATAGTCAACCGCAAAGTTGTGCATAACCAAATCGCTTTGCGCACCGCTAATACCGAAGACGACTTCCTGATTCAGCCCAAACCATTCGAAACCGCCAGTTAAGCTACCGTCAATTAAGTGCGCGTCTTCTTTATCCTTATATTTTCCTGGCCAGCCGTTTAAACCCAAACCTGTTACTTTATCGATCCCATCTACCGTCGACACATAAAACAACTGATCATCATTAACAGTCTCACGGTAGTTGTAAGTTAACTTTGCCTCCCAATTAGGTGATAGTTGATAGGTGTATTCAACGAATGCGGTGGTGTTATTGGTGTCCCAAAACGTCCAATCTTGCGAGGTGGACGCACTGCGATCAAATTCAGCCTGAGTTTTGTCACTGTTAGACAGCACAAGGCCACCCCATAAGTTGCCGGTGGTATCCGCATTTTGATAAGAATAGCCTGCGGTTATGGTTGAGTTTTCGGTGAGCTGGCCATCGACAACGCCATAGATATACTGGTGATCATTTTCCAAACCACGAAGGTAAGAATCGCTCACATCTCTTACTGCAACTACTCTTCCCGCCCACTCGGCGCCTTCAGTAAAAGGGGTCGAATAATCAATTTCAGTACGCTTTGAGCTGAACGAACCCAGAGAAAAAGTTGCTGTTCCCTGTGCAGTGTTAGTCGGACGCTTGCGAACGTAATTGATAGTGCCGGAAGCATTACCCACCCCCGTCAATAAACCATTAGCGCCACGAATTACTTCCAGCGTCTCATAACCGGCGGAATCCATAACGCCTGTGACAATTCCCCAGTTATTGGGCATACCGACGCCGTCAACCTGAGTGTTTTTAATATCAAAACCACGTGCGGTGTAGTTTGTGCGGTTAGTCTCCCACTCTTCCACGTTTATTCCGGTAGCCAGTTTCAGAGCATCGTTCAAATTATTGGTGCCAAATGAATCCATTAGGTCACGACCTACCACGCTAATGGACTGCGGCGTGTCTTTAATATCCAGAGATAACCCGGTAGCCCCTTTACTAATGCGGTTTTCACGAACACCAACAATATAAATTTCTTCAACATCCGACCCTGCTGACGCTAAGCCCATTGATTGCGCCGATACCGCATGAGATGTTAATAAACCTACCGCAACAGCAAGGTTGGTGAGTGGATATTGATAAAGACGCATCGTGACTCCAGAGCAGTACATTTAATAAGGGAGGAAACTAATGCGCCAATAATAATGAGAAAAAATTTCGTGTCAATGATAATAGTTATCATTTATGTTTGTGTATGATTATATTCCCCTGTTAGAATATGCAACATTCATGATTAAGAGTACTGTTTATGCGCCCTATTCTTAGCGTAATGCATCGGTGGTTCGGTCTGTTTATCGCCATATTTCTATTTATTGCGGGTTTGACCGGTGCAATTATTGCGTGGGATCACGAACTGGATTCGGTGCTTAACCCGGATTTTTATCACGCTAGAGAAAGCGCTAAGACGGCAAACATGTCGGCCGTTAAAAAATCCCCATTGGAACTCGCCGCACAATTCGAACGGGAACATCCAGAGCTTTACGTAACCTTTATGCCATTAGCGTTAGAAAAAGATGGCGCACTTTCGGTGATGGTTGCGTCGCGTGCACCGGTAGGCACAAGCGCTCCCAAACTTGATTTTAATCAGGTCGCACTTAACCCTTATACCGCCGAAGTCCAGGCAAAACGCGAGTGGGGGAAGATTTCACTTACCCGTGAAAACCTGCTGCCGTTTATTTACAAGCTGCACTACTCATTGCACATACCTGACCTGGGGAGCATGCAGACTGGTGTTTTGTTTATGGGAATTGTGGGCATAGTCTGGGTACTTGATTGTTTTATAGCGCTTAGCATTTCTTTCCCATCGCGCGACCAATGGCGCAAATCGTTTGCTTTTCGCTGGCGCAGCAACCGTCAGAAAGTAACCTTTGATTTGCATCGCTCTGGCGGCGTATGGATTTGGATATTGCTATTAATAATGGCGATCACCTCCTTATCAATGAACCTTGGTTCACAGGTCGTTAGACCAATCGTTAGCTTATTTTCCACGCTAACGCCCACTCCTTTTGAACAAAGAACTTTTGGCACACCGACGGAACCTACTATTAACCGCGAAACAATGGTGGTACTCGCGCAATCACAAGCTAACACTCACGCGATAGATGCACCACTCGGGGGGATTTTTTATTCACCTGAAACAGGTTTGTACGGTGTTGGCTTTTATACGCCAGGAAAAGATCACGGTGATGGAGGATTAGGAAACCCTTGGTTGTATTTTGATGGCAAAACCGGTGACTACCTTGGCGGCGCCATTCCCGGTAAAGGCAGTGCAGGTGATATTTTCATGCAGCTGCAATTTCCTCTGCATTCCGGCCGTATCGCTGGCACAACCGGTCGTGTAGTGGTTACTGTTTTAGGATTGGCAATTGCAATGCTTTCGATAACAGGCATTATTATCTGGGCACGCAAACGTAAATCCAGACAACTGGTGCGATCCAGTAAAACAGCGAATGGAAGTTTACTTCCATCAAGCAATTAGAAATAAACTTTGCGAGAAAATTTTACTGCAGTTAAAAAATGTCTGATTAAAAATTATTGGCGGTAAAAACTAAAAGACGTGAATAATTTCTTAACTGCGAACGATTGCAGTTAAGAAATATTTTTAATATCAAGGTTGGAATTGTGCAATCTCACCGGGGCGACGCAACATTTTATTGACCTCATCTAAATGTAATTCTTCCTGCACGATCATTTCACGCGCGTATTCTTCCAACAAGATTGATTTGCCTTCTGCAATTTTTAACAGATCGTAATAAGACGTTATCGCACTTTGCTCATGCGCTAAACTCTCTCGCAAAATATCACCAATATCGTGCTTCTCAGTTTCCAACAACGAGCCAATTTTTAAAGAGGGATGACCACCAAGCAAGGTTAACATCTCCCCTGCTCTATGCGCGTGCCCAAGACTTTCTGTCGCATTTTCTTTCAACCAGGAAACAATCGGAATCCGGTTGTAACCAAACACCATGAGCGAATAATGAGTGTACTTCACTACACCTGCCAATTCAGTTTCCATGATTCGGTTTAACGCTTGAATCGCTAATTTTTTGTCTGCATCATTCATGCTATTACCCTCGGGAAAATGTGGAAAATAATGCCGCAATAATTTACAAGAACGCCACATTATTGTTCAAATCAAACGAGATGTCACGGCAACAAAACTGCCCGTATAATTGCCCTGCTAATGCGCCACTTTTTGTCTGCAACAAATACAAACATATTTTGTTAACAGCAAAGTTTGTTGAATATGAATATGTTGTCCGTGTCGCTGAATATAACTTAGCAACTCCTGGTAAGTTATAGTTGAATGCCGCTGTGCCAGCGCACGAATTTCATTGTCGGCGTGGTGCAATAGTTGAAATAAAGCTTCATGAGCAGCGCACAAATGTTCTACTACTTTAGCAAGCTGGCCTGACTGGCGAAACAAGTCGGCAAGATTATGTCTGGTTACTACCAAGGCCGCGATTTGGCGTTCCGCTTCTTCTATTGAAACAAGTTCACTTGCTTTTAATAAACCTGCGACTCCACTTCTCGCCAATTCCAATGCTGCATGATAGTGATTAAAAGCGCGCGCGTTTTGCCCATGAATAAAAGCGTTATTGGCAGCAATTATCTCCAGCCTCCAAGACTCCAACATGCGTGTTTGGATCGAAAACTGTTGATCGTTTGCTAAAGCTGCAGATGTCATAGGCATTCCTTATTTTTGTAATTCATCACCAAACCGAGTGTTCTACCACCTAACAAATTTTTGTTATGAGTGATCTTAAAACCAAAATATTCGAGGGTGGAAGTACAGTGAGTGACAGGTAAGGCTGCAGCCGAATTGCGAATGGATAACCCAAACCATGCCCCTATTCCCAACGCTATATTTTTGAATGCTGCCTTCCAGGTACCGGGGTAAGCATCATCCAGCACCAATTCCAACTCTCTAGAACTGGCAGCTTGTTGGCGCAGGCGATAAATAAGCTGCAAGGTTGCATTACCACCGAGCTCAGCGGCAACTCCTTCCATCAAAACAAGTAATGGCTGACCTTCAACCCAACCAGAAACACGCAACCAATCATCCACCATAATGTCCGCACCAATCAGTGTGTAGTTATCGATATGCGGAAGCACTTGCGCTATGGAAACAGTGACCTGTGGCATATCAATATCAACCCATTGAAATCTGGGCCAATCCGCAGTATCGCTGAGGCGATGAAAGCGCGTACTCAAACCGGCCCCTAGTTCGATACACATTGCCTTGGGGTGGCGCTGAAAAAAATGGCGGCAACAATCATCAAACCATTGGCAACGCTCGATTAGACGACGCTCTTCCGGCAAGGGCATCCGCTGCTTCAAACTGATATCGAGCAATTGTGCGAGCAGATGAGCAGATTGATCGCTAAAACCCAGATCTGGCCACTGCCGACCCGCATGCGCTCTTGCAGATAATGCTTTGCATACACTCGCGGAGACGTTTATAGAAAAGGCCATCAAAACTGACCTCGATATTGCGTACCGCTACCCAGCTCTTCCTGCAAAAACTGCAAGCCGAGTGAAAGGCCGTAACTACTCAAATAAACTTTCGGGCTCCCTACCATACTCAACATATCGGACTCAGCAATTCGCCTTTCCATCTCCTTATAAATTCTTTCAGCTAATGGAATAGATCCAAACCGACGTGCAAGAAACTGCAACAGCTCCTCTTGAAAATCCTCAAACTTCACCTCTCTAGTCTCACGCATGAGCATGCTCCTTTAATGGATATTAATTAATGAGTGACTATAAAAACGATACAAATAGGAATTATTCTCATTAATCAAATCTAACATAGGCTTGTTTTTTTGCAATCGCTATTGATAATTATTATCAATAAAATTTTATATGGGTGGATTGAGGCGGTTTAACACGATGTCGAGATGCATCAACTGAAATTTACAAAGACTTAAATAATTTGCTTACACCAATGATAAAGATTATCATTTACTATAACTTTGAACGTCACCGTTTCTTGATGCTAGTTTTACTAATGAAAGCTAAACATACAGTCCCATATTCCCTGTTACTGGTAATACTTGCGCATATCGGTCTTCTCGCATTCGTGCTCTACTCGCCTGCGCAACCTGTACCGGTGATAATCGCGCCGCCGACTATTCAAGGCGTGATTGTGGCGAGCGAACCTATTAAAGAGCTCGAAAAACCGGTAGAGACACCGCCTCCACCGCCAGAAAAACCCGTACCGAAACCGAAAATTCCGCTACCCAAAGCGCCGCCATCAGAACGTGCGGTTACTCAGGAAGCTGAACCGATGCCGATGCAAGAAAGTGAAAAACCGGCCGAGCCAACACCCACGCCGGTCATTCCGCCACAGGCCGATGCTAGCCAGCTCAATAATCCAGCTCCTGTATATCCGCAAACATCACGTCGTTTGAAAGAAGAAGGCGTTGTCTTGCTGGAAATTCTGGTGAAAGCAGATGGCACCTTGGGTGAAATGCGTTTGAAGAAAAGTAGCGGCTATTCGCGCCTGGATGAAGCCGCGCAAAGTGCGGTGAAAAAATGGCATTTTGTGCCCGCAAACCGTGGTGGCGAGGCGATTGATTACTGGTATGAATTGCCGATCGAATTTTCATTAAATCGGTAAACACGAATTTAGTTTTTTAGCATTTTTAATGAGGTATTTATGAATTCTCCCTACGGTATATCGTCCATTTGGTTACAGGGCGATGCCATTATCAAAACCGTTGCGATCATTTTGCTGCTTATGTCCATCTCCAGCTGGTTTGTAATTGTGTTGCGCACTTGGGGGCTTTTGCGCTTGCGAGCCGCTAACAAAGCGCTCTCTGATTTTTGGCACGCCCAAAGTTTTGCAGAAGGTTTGCATGTACTTGGAACGGATCGCAATGAAAATCCTTACCGACATTTGGCAGAAGAAGGTCAATCAGCGTTGGATCATCACCAGAACCACAAAACAGATTTGCACGGCAACTTACCCCTTGCCGATTGGCTTACGGCTTGTTTGAAAGACTCGATTGATCACAGCACCGACCGACTTCAACGCGGCTTGGCACTATTGGCCTCAGTAGGTTCTACAGCACCATTTGTAGGTTTGTTCGGTACAGTTTGGGGGATTTACCACGCGCTGGTAAGTATTGGTCTGAATGGATCTGCGAGTATTGATAAAATTGCCGGGCCCGTTGGTGAAGCCCTTATCATGACAGCCTTCGGTTTGATCGTCGCCATTCCGGCGGTTTTAGGTTACAACGCCATCAACCGTGGCAACCGCACCATCAGCAGTAAACTCAATCGCTTCGCCCATCAGTTACACGCCTACTTCCTGACCGGTGCACCACCAGCCAGTAGTAAGAGTAGCAACCATCTCATTCTTAAAAATATTCCGCGCAAAAACGCGCAGTCTGAATAAGGAAAAGAACTATGGCTTTTGGTGGAGATTTCGAAGAAGACAAAGGCTCGATGAGCGATATCAATATGACGCCCTTGGTTGACGTCATGCTGGTATTGCTGATTATTTTTATTATCGCCGTGCCAGTAATAACCCACTCGGTGAAAGTCGATTTACCGCGTGCAGACAATACAGTCAATGAAATAAAACCTGAGACCGTTAATTTGTCAGTCACCGCTGATGGAAAAATCCATTGGAACGAGACTGATGTTAACGAGGATGAGCTACAGCAACGCCTCGCCGCTGAAGCTAGCAAACAACCGCAACCCGAAATTCATATTCGGGGCGACCGCAAAGTTGAGTACGAACACGTAATGAAAGTTATGGCCGCAGTGCAACGTTCCGGAATTCTAAAGCTGGGATTTGTGAGCGAGCCAGGGCAATAATGGATCTGTGAAAAGAGCGGTTAAACCAACACCATAAAAAAATACCGCCCAGAGAGGCGGTATTTTTTTATGGGTAGCTTGAGCCAATTACATATAGGCGTTTGAACGATCACTATGATCTGTTACATCGCGAATACCTTTAAGCTCCGGCAACTTATCTAACAACTGAACTTCAATGCCTTGCTTCAAGGTAATAGCTACCGAACCGCAACCCTGACAACCGCCACCGAATTTCAATATCGCGTACATATCGTCAGTGATTTCAACCAGGCTTACATTGCCACCGTGAGAAGCAAGGCTTGGGTTTACATCGTTATACAGCACATAGTTAATACGATCTTCCAATGGACTGTCGGCATTCACTTGCGGCATCTTGGAGTTAGGTGCACGTATGGTTAGCTGGCCGCCCATACGATCCGCAGAGTAATCTACTTTGGCATCCAATAAAAATGGCAGGCTACGGCCCTCAAAGTAGGCTTTAAAACCTTTTAACTCGACAATCTCATCGTCCGCTTTTTCTTCACCCGGGCGGCAATAGGCAATACAAGTCTCCGCTTGCGAAGTACCAGGGTTCGCCACAAACATACGTATCCCAATGCCATCATTGTCTTTTTGCTTATCCAGCAAGCCTTTCAGATACTCTTGCGCTGATTCTGTGATATCAACATTAACCATCTTTACTACTCTCTATACCCGTTTGGGATACCTGATTAAATTACTCAGGTATTCTACTTCAATCGTCTTCAGAGATAAACGTTAAACCCCTACTCCACTGCAACAGACTACTTTTGTCATAAAGCTTCCCCACTAGGCTTCCCCCAAACCCTATTCACACGCCGTCAAGCTGGCGATCCAATCACTGATAATCTGAACCGCTTGGGCATCAATTACCGTGCTTGCAAGCGGTGGCATTCGGGAGGTATCTGTAGCCTGCATGCGCTTTATTAAGACAGATTTGGACGGATCACCCAAGGCCACAATCTTAGGATCAAGAATGTCCAGACTGCCCGCCGTTGGTACTACATTGCAGATTTTCATTTGCGCAAGCGGAGTGCTGTAGCGTAAATCCAACCCCACTGGAGTTGGGCCATCAGGT
>Ga0247741_1002354_pt1 | contig 10512 bp, 11 predicted proteins | sample UWRJL213509R2_FD_180945 | JGI IMG/M metagenome (GOLD analysis project Ga0247741, IMG submission 180945) | Plant litter microbial communities from Arlington Agricultural Research Station in Wisconsin, United States - UWRJ-L213-509R-2 | ecosystem: Environmental > Terrestrial > Plant litter >...
AACTTGGGAACGAATTGGGGTGATGTCCATTGGCCCGATAACTGGACGGCCACCACGACAGACGGTAAACGGAGTGCTCAGTTTGAGGATACATTGCTGTGAGTATTGCTGCATGCTGTGTCCTTGCTTCAATTTAATTTTGGAACGTCCTATAGAATAACGGACACTGGTGTTGAGATCCTCACAAAAGGCACACGCTCATTTGTATAACACCTGATTCTACACCAGGCAAAACAGAAAGGAGATTCGTTGACGGGCGTTACAAAGGGAGAGTAGAATAAAAATTATCCATAATGATCGTCCCCATAATGTAAGTGCCCAAAAACCTCTTGCTCTATCTGCCAATATAACGGAGAGGTGTACTTTTGTACCTACTCATTCTTCGCAATTCCCTCATTCAAACGGCCAAGACACGAATACGAGCGACAGGGACATCTGAGGCATGCTCGTCTGGTGCAGCTGCGAAAGCGATGTTGGAATGTTCTGAGTTGGCCCGGGTGCAGATCAATTCTGTGAATGGGATGGAGCCATGCATAACCGTTGGAGACCAGCACAAGAGGGTTGGGCCAATTAGGTCATCGCTCGATGTAACTAGCCCGACGATATCATCGTGGTCACCAGTGTCCTCATCAGTCGGGTGTCGCTACCGCTTCCCCATGCACTTACACTTGTACCGCGCTCTGCACTGCGACAAGCGTTCGTCGATTCAGGTCATAGGATGGGTAAGGCCGAGTCCTTGTGCATCAACGGCGCCGGTAGCAGCAGAAGGGGGCCTGAAAACGTTTTGAGAATCAAAATATGTAGATGAGCGGTTTTCACTGACCTTGCTGAAGGCTTCATATAGAGTAGGGCCGAAGCCAGGCTGGCGACTTCGTTCGCAAGATCGCCCCTCGTCGCTTTCAACTTGTCAAGTGAAAGTTGCTGATCGGAACCTGCCGTAGGAGTAATTTCCCTTTGCGACGTCTATTCCAGCCTCACCGAACTTCAGAGCGGTGTAATTCCTAAATGGCAGTTTCAGAGATGCATTGGTGCGAATGGCAATAGCAGTTGCCACGATCGCGTATAGGACGTACAGGACGTCTTTTCAAGGCCAAATGGACTCTTCTTCAGCTGCCTCAAAAAAGACACCAAATGTCTCCGCAAAGCGACCAGTTTGGTTGATGAATTGGAATGGAGCTGGCCATAATTTCAGATCACCGAGAATTTTGTTGGTCGCTTGTGCTCCTAGGCCTAAGTAAACAGTGTGCGGTGCCGCTCCACCACATAACTATTACATTCGGTGAAGAATTGAGACACCACATGATATTCGATAGCATTGTTTGCGCGCGTGGACAAGGGCGCCCACAAGTGTAGTTCACAACGAGCACAAGAAGTCTGATTATCACTCTCTGGAATGTATATATCATGCTCAGAAGCATCACAGGTGCTGCATTCACCTCGGTTTGAAAGATGGCAATTATTCGCGTACTTGTTACGGTGGGCCAACGCCGTGCCCACATCCTTTCCCGAGACGATCAAGGCTTGTAGAGCGGAGTAGATTTCAAGCAGATCTACTGTTTTTTTTGTGATGGTGCTAAGGTACCACTGTGTATCTAGGTTGTGGGCGGACGTGAAGCCTCACCCAAAACGAATGTTACTCAAGAATCGACAGAGTGGGTCACGGTAGTATCGCCACAAGGGTACCCACAGTCACGGAGGTGAGGAAACTGTGTATCGGGGCAGCCAACCGTTGTTACCGTAGTGTGCTAGGTGTTTTTATTAAGAGATAACCCCGCAATAATAAGTTGCTGTTATATTATCTTGCCGAGATAAAATGCTTGGAAATGCGTTGTATGGGAAGCCAACGAGCGCCTTAGATAGGCGCCGACGGCTGGACCAGGCCCCACCCGGCCAGAATTCCATTGAGGCGAAACCCTATCGATACATACCTCTAAGCTCTACATATTCTTGGCCTTCATAATGCCAGTGTTTTCGGGTTGCGACCTGGAAAAACAATATTACTTATACACTGTAGTGAGCCTCGAAAGTCAATGGCAAACTTGGAAGGGGCATAAATTTAACCAGTTGGTCGCGCAAGTGCTACCCTACGTCTAGTCTAAGACCCCAATAACATGGCCTTCGATAGCACGGCGGCTGCATATGGGTGCATCCCAAGAATCGCCCTGCGGAAAGCCGTCCTCCCAAGCGAGTCCTCTAAATAAATGTTTGCGCCTTTCTCTATGAGTAGGGACACAATCTCGGAGTGACCTTGCGACGCCGCGGCATGCAGCGCACTCCCCAGGCCCTCCTCCCTATGCTGGTTCGACACATACCACCATTCTGTATCTGGTACCTCATCAACATCCGCACCTTTTTCGAGCAAGCATAAGACATTATCCTTGCGACCGGCGCGTGCAGCCAACTCCAACGCTCTGCTCTTATTGATCTCTACACCACTCTCCACTAACATCGACACAATCTCAGGCGACCCATATACAGCGGCGTCACCAAGAGTTGTTTGCCCCTGCGATCCTTCATTCTCCCGAGGGCGCGCACCGGACTTCAGGAGCAGTCTCACTGCATCCACCTTGTTGTAGAGGATCGCAATCGCCAATGCATCTCCCTGATACTTTAGTGGCGTGTTTACGTCCAAACCCGAGTCGATCAACGCTTGCAGCACGGAAACAGATTTCTGATCGTTATGGACAGATTTGGCGATAACCCCATAGTTTATCTCTGCATCCCTCTGGAGAAGTAGACGGGCAGACTTTCCAGTGCCACAGTATGCTACCATTTGGAGCAAGTATGTGATGACTTGAGGTGATTGAGGTGACTTCAGCATGTCCTCAACAATTTGGTCCACTGCTTCAGGTGTGCCTGCGCGGAGGAGGCTCTCTCCCAATGCATCCCAAAAGGATTCTGCGGATGGTCAAAATTTTGGATATCGCATACATCCTTCACAGCTTACCTTCATGCTCAACTTGAACCTCGTCGGTGCTCATGAGATTCGTCGTGTCTTTGTGATGGTAGAAGTTCGACAACGAGTCAAGCTATTAGGAAAATATCAAAACAAAGGATGAGAAGTGTGGGCAGGTGTGTGGGTCTGGTTTATGTATAGTCGGTGTCGAAAATTTGATTATTTAATTTGATTACTTGAGCGTATGGATCCGAGTCAGCGCCAACACCCGGTGACCCACAGTGGACCCACCACTCGGCGAGTATCCACCTCCGGCATTATCTGCTGCCGTCAAATGTACTCATTACTTATGTAGGCATTCACTCTCTTATTATGGTATAGTGGAATCTATTTTCGAGTACCAACCATGCCTGATCCGGTGTATCGGCAGCAACAGGCTCAGCCAACATATCGTCCCCAACTCTGAACGAAATAAGCATCATTGAAGTCAGCGTCACTCATTCAACCATGCTTCTGCCTATACATTACCCCACTCTCACGTTCGCAACTCAATTTTGGGTTTGTTAGCGCCTATCGCCGCCTAAGTTAAAGGTGAAACGGATGTGGTCAGTACCCACAAGTACCTACTGGCAAATTGGCAGCATTGCAGAGCGTGACGAAAGACCTTGGCATATCCGAAAGATCAAAGGTGCGGTGGGTCCACCTGATAAGCCAGCGATGTGGCTCTGTAGGCGTGTTGACAAGGGCAAAGCTTCTGATGGTCATGGCCGCCTTGTAACAATAGAGAACGACCACAGGGATGAGTTCTAACTCTGTGAAATCTATTCTACCATGTACGCAAACACTTGTACTCTGCAATATAAAAGGCCTCGGGTGTGAGGTTTGTATCTTCAGCGCAGGCGCCAAATTTCACCCTCACGTCTACTTTACACTTCCTGGTCTGGTCACCTTTCTTCAACTTGTGCACACATTGTAAGTTATGGATCCTGGTTCTAAATTTGAGCTCACCAACACCTTGTGCCCAGCCCAAGAAGTCCAATCGAAATGCTCTTTTTCCCAATCTTCAGCACAATCGGCATCACTGCTCTCATCCTCTGCTCGGTGTCAAATGCAGCACCTGTTTCGGTCCTTTACGATGACCTTAACCTCCAAACCCGCGGAAATATACCGAGCGTTGCAAACAGCTTCACCACATGTCCAACCGTCACGGAGCTATTACACGCCATGGAAGCACACTTACCACAGCTGCATAATAACGCCCTCTTCTGGACTGACGTTGGATTGCCGGTAGTTGAACAACTTGCGCTCAAGAAGGGCAAGAAACACCTCCGTGATTTGTTCCCCAACAACGTGCGGACTGAACTTAACCGACTTTGTGCCACTAAGAATTCGCCTCACCAAGATTTTCTATTGATGTCGGAGGCGATGGCAACACTTGCAAGTGGAGAAGCATGGGTTTTGAAGGAGACCGCACTTGGATCTACGGTGTCCGAGAACCGCCAGCTTCACTCAACATTTGGTTTTTGCCGCCAGACTCGCCCGCGAGCTATCACGTGCATCCAGCGCCTCCCTTGGCACAAAGACCTGTGTTCGAACTAAGAGTGTGGCCTCCCTCAGTAGGTATCCCCCGTAGGTAGACTTTATAATATATTTCTATGAGTATGAATGAGGGATTTTAAGCAAAATACGGGGTTAACCACGGCACTGGGAAGCATTCTATGAGCAGAGCCGGTAAATTCTGAAAGAGAACTTAAAAAGCGGGTTCCCCTTTGCCATTAACCAACCCCCGGGCAGAAATTTTATCGTCTATTTTACAGCTATAGCCTGGGGCTTTCCATTAAAACTGTTTTCGGCCAGAACGACCCACATTTGAGTGCGCTGGGGCGTGGTCATCACCAGCCTTCACCTTGGTGGCTGTGGCTTGGCGCCTATTTGCGCACGCACGCTCAAGTGCCCAACGAATATGCCCGCAATTGAAGTCATGAATCTAAGTGGATATGGCACCTCTCAGTGCACTTAATCTAACAGCCAGGAATATAAGACCTCGCTCCCCACCACCCACTACCATGCAAGATGGATCTTCATTGTGATTTCCGAGTCATTTCCGAAGTCAAATTTGTATCCCCGTACATATTATAAGAAAACTATGATGACTCCAAGAAATACTACAAGCCCACATTGAGAACCATCCAAAGTATTGTATACCAACTAATCTTCGTGGTTTTCATAAACCGGAGCCCTCTCCTCAAAGTTCCAGTCTGTGGGAAAGGGCAAACCCAACATCTGAGCAAAGATGAGCCAGCCCACTTGTGCGCTGAGCTCAGGGGATCCTATTTCAACAAAACGCTTTTCGCAATCAGCAACCATCTCACTGCTTCCAAATCGAAGAAGGTCAGGCCTGCCATAATCACGAAGATACTTCTGCGTCTCCTCCTTTGGGACCTCTATCAACTGATTTTCTCCATTCCAGTTCTGTGGTTTTGTGTAAAAGTCTATTCGCCGACCTCCAGTTGGAAGTAGGCTTTTTGGCTGCTTTCGAATACGGTGCGTCTGACTTGCCAGCAATAGCTGATCCAGTCTTATTTGGACGATGCGAGCCCAAAGCCATAATGAGACTCCTCTGATGAAACATGTTAATAAAATTTTAGGGCAATAAATAATCGAAAATTGACTCACTTGTGCAAGGGATCTCCAGAACGAAAACCTATCTTTGGCTTTCCCAGATTGTAGATATAAAGAATGTTGCCAAGGTCTTTCTCCCAAAGTGGTCGCCAGTTGCGCTCTCGGGTGATGTTATAAACACTTTTTACGGCTTTAAATGAGGGAAGAACATCTTCCGAAAGATATGGCTGAAACTTGTAGCTGGACAAAGAATCAATTGGATATTAGACGACAAGAATTTGCGATCAAGACTGAAATAGACCTACCGCATGGTTGTTACAAGCGGTATAAGCTTTCCGAGTTCGCTCCCCTTGTCACTTGTTGTGGTCACTGGCATACCTGGTCCAGTGTATTAGTATGCATGCTGGTTTGTATTAATACGTGCAACTGACCACCTCTTTGAAGAACCAATCTCAGATAAAGTGCTGGTGGTACGTCAGCAAGTCTGGCATTTGGCACCGCCCATAACCCGAGTTCCATGCGGGAAAACTTGTCATTAATGCCATAGACTGCTATACCCATGGAATTTAAGATTTTTTCATGGCCGTCTATACACCATTCCTCGTTTGGACCCGAAGAGTGTAGACCATGATGATGAACCTTTCTTGTAGCTGGATGTCGAGCGGCTGTTGCCTCGGGGTTCTCGAGTTGACGGAAGGCCATGATTTCATCACTAAATGATTGTTTAAGTTAGTTCCCTATCTCAAGGCTTATGCAAATAGGATAGAGGTACAAACCGAGGAATGTGAATACCCTGTGCAGCAAGCTTTTCCTTGATTAAGCGCCCACCCCATCGCCCGAGTGGATCCTCCTCAGCGGTCTTCAAGATATGAAACCCTTGCTCTGACGGTGACAATCCATTTCTACGGACAGTCTTAAGGCCATAATCCTTCGTCAGCCTCTGAACCGCTCTGAGGCTAAGCGGAAAGTTAGATAATGAATTAAAGCCATAGGAAATAAACGAAATATACCTGATTTGGATGTTGTGCTCATCGAAGAATGTTTCAGGGAGGTCCTTCTGTCGAACATTTGCATCAAGATAGCCTTGAATGAGTGCAGGTAGCAGAGGAAAGTCAATTACTATAAAATCGGGTTAACGCAAACTCAGTTCAAATGTTTAATAAGACTTACTGAGACGCTTTGATCCGTATTGGTTCTTCCCATCCGAGTTGTTACTTCTCAGAGTCTTAGACTGGGGCTTGGACGTCATTTGAATCAAGCACTGAGGGTCTATTGGGGATGGGGATGCAGATATATTTGAGCCTTCCACCTTTTATCTTAACTCAGGCTTCCCATACAGGTCTGTGACTTGAATAGATTTCGTTTCAAAGACAATTAGGTGTTGAAACTTCTGCCGCTCGGACCGAGTTCCTAATTGCCAGAGGACTTGTATCATGCTTTCAAGACACGTTGTAAGGATAGAATTGATCCTAACATGGCAAGCGTATTACCTGTTCAGGTAAACTATATTGATTTCTGTCCGGAACTTGCAAGCTCACAGCCTCATCATCGCCATTTTATCCACACATAATTTTTTTGTTCTATTTGATTTGGGCCTATTCAAGAGCGAGGCATTCCGCTATCCGGAATGAACTGCTTGAACAATGGGTTCATTTCCCTTGGGGTGAGTTTTATTACTAGTATCCAGGATGGTAAGCGAGTAGATCGGGTATACGGGCCTAGTAGGCATCGTGTTCTGCTTACTCTAGCGCTCAAAAATATTATTACAGCCTTCAGCGTCCTCTTCACACATTAACTCTGCAGATTCAATTGAACGGGTGGAACATGTTTTCTCCATATGGATATGACTGCAACGCCAATGACTGCCCCTTGCTGGTAGCCGGCCTTGGCACCAATCTGCCTCAAGGACAAGTTGAGAACACCAGTCATTAAGGTTCAAAAAATTTCGGACCGCAAACCAGATACCTATGTAATAAACATTACCCATGCATTATTTGATATTGCCCTGTCTATAAAACTAGTGGATCAACATATTCTAAATTTATTCCATCTCGTCTCAAAAATGCCCCACTGCTTAGGTTGCTCTACCTTCTTCGAAAATCTCACCACTCAGCAATGTGGACGGTGCGATTCTTTTGAGTCAAAGCCGAAGGAAAACTGGCGCCTTTGCTCGGGCTGCGGAAGTATCTATGAGCATTTAGAGGCTGATAGGTGCGGTAGGTGTCTGCGTGCATCAGCGCCAAGTGGTATGTTTGATATCATCGTTATGGTTCTCAATAAAATGTAACCCTATAATTTGATAGCACCAGCGTGTGATGACCGATCTACCACTGAGCCCCTGGACTCATCCCCGCCTGCAATTCAGTATGCAATGACTCACTCAGTCAACCCCAGGACTCACAGCAATCACGGCGCACCAGCATATTCCAATCCGTACTCTACCCCACTAACGGCCTATGCTAATAATAGAGATTATGCTGTGAGTTCGGATTTAGTGTCTAAATTTTTTACTTATTGCGATATAAAGCTTCGTGAAGAGGCAGAACGACTCACAAGCTCAGTGGGAGGGAGTTATGTGAATGCAGTGGCACGTGCTCAACCTGGGGTTCGGCCTGCCAAGTCGAAGATCAGTAAGACTTCTCAATGTGCAAGGACACCAATTTCCAATCCCAAATATAACATTATTGTACGCTCAATCACGTTTTTCCTATGTTAGCAGAGGATATAATGATCTTATCTCTTGTCTAGGTCCGGAGTATTGTTAATCAAAACAAGGAACGTATGAAGGTTTCCGGATACACTCCCAACAACCTCGAGTATGATGAAAGCACTCTTTGGTCAACAGTGCTCAACGACATTAGATTGATCCTCGACACTCATTATAGCAAAGAATATGGCCACCGCATACGCTCTCTGTAAGTGCTAATTTTGACTGAATTTTCTTCGCATTTTCCCTTTAATTAACCGCTGTCCTTGAGATCGGGATTTGTTCTTTGCTATCTGAAGGACAGAACCAGGATCCCTGATTTTAGCACTTTGGAAACTGTTGGACATGTGTGGCTGGAAAGCATCAAGAAGGCTGGGCTACACGTCCAAGACAAGGATATTAAGCTTTTCAAGCTCGAGCTTATGACATATGTAGCATATCCACTACAAATTGCCAATACTAACGAAGATGAAGTAGGTCATTAGCACCATAATTTATGCATAAATTTTGCTAACCAAACTTCTACTAGGAGATGACAACAACCGTTCAAATGTCGTCGGCATCAAAGCGCACTCACACAACCAGTGTAAGCACCGCAGGAGCACATCATTCTGAGCGTTGCCGTCCGGCAAAAAGTAAGCCTCTCATTTATATTTGCATATCCAAGGGTAAGACCTAATTATCGACTCAACATCTTCTAGGAGTTGCTACCGGTATTGCTGGATCTAGTGCATATCTGACGAGCGTCGAAGACCACATTTCTGAGACAGCCTACTCAGTCATTCAGACGACCTGCTTGTTAGATTCTGAAAACAAAATACGATTCACTCGCTCCAGTACCCTCTCTGTGCAAGTAGACGACAAAAAATTTGCCTCTGGGAAAACAAAGAATGCATACAAGGTAAACTTTCGTCTTGTTGAAATATTTCTTTGCTGAAAATTTGTTGGAAAGATGCAAATCTCGGGTGTCATCTATGCAGCAAAACGATTCTACTTCACGGGAAAGAAGGATGGCAGTCATATCTCACACACAGAAAACCACACAAATCTTCGACAAGAGATGGTTCTTGCAACTGTAGCCACAAAATGTCTTGAGCGCTTTAACACTCTGATTAACGAGAACTCTATCAACTCATTTGGTATGTATCTGCCGTTAAATCAACTGTCATATTCTAACCCAAGATATTAGACCTCAAAATCGCTAAAGCATCGCTTATTACCGTGGCTGAAGGAGGAGAGAAGGGACTGTGCTGGATCGTGGACCTCTTTCTCGGAGATACCAAAGTGACGAAGTTCTCGGGGACTGACCAGGCTGGATTAAACACCAATCTTGCAGGGATGACTGCTGATGCATTTGCGCACTTCTCACTTCACGATTCGGATGGAAATTTTGTTCTTGTAGACATACAAGGTGGGAAGGATTTAATTTACTTCACCGTGGAACACATACTAACTTTTTTAATCCCCAGGTATATTTGGGAATGCCAAACTGACGGGAGGAAGAATTATTGGCCCACCACTTGTCACCTTGTTCGATTTAATGGCCCATAGGTGTGTTCCATGTTTTTGAAATAAGAATCTAGCACTTACTTTCAATAAAATTTCAGTATGGATAAGTCTATGGGCTTGGGCGATCGTGGATCGAATGGAATCAAGCAGTTCCGCCAGCAGCACATATGCAACCGTATTTGCGTGGAACTTGGTATGGACGGTTTTGAGGATGGTTTACTGGTCTCTAAAGGAGATAGTCATTCTGACGGGGAAGATATAGATGCTCCTGGGTATCAGCAGAACAGTGCGATACAAGGGAAAATTCTCTCAACTCTACAATCACCGACACTTAGCATTCCTCTGCCATCTACCGTGATCAAAACTCGCACATCTTCCCCTGCTAAACCCATCCCTCTGTCGGAGATGAACTCCACATCACACGGCTCTTCCAGTGCTCATAAATCTAAGGTTTCCAAGGCCTTCCCAGTGACATACAAGGATGCTCCTGAGGAATCCGGACTTGGAGGCCGCATCGAAGAGATTTCAGATCTGTGAGGTCGAGTAATTACAGAAATGATACACCTTGTATTGTTTATCTAATACATGTTAATTGCTCAATAGATTCTTACTCTACATGGGAATTACCATTGCGGGCGTATGCGTTGGGCACTTGAGCGTGCGTGCTCAAATAGGCGCCAAGCCACAGCCACCAAGGTGAAGGCTGGTGATGACCACGCCCCAGCGCACTCAAATGTGGGTCGTTCTGGCCGAAAACAGTTTTAATGGAAAGCCCCAG
>Ga0247741_1002355_pt1 | contig 10510 bp, 12 predicted proteins | sample UWRJL213509R2_FD_180945 | JGI IMG/M metagenome (GOLD analysis project Ga0247741, IMG submission 180945) | Plant litter microbial communities from Arlington Agricultural Research Station in Wisconsin, United States - UWRJ-L213-509R-2 | ecosystem: Environmental > Terrestrial > Plant litter >...
TAGCCCCAATTTCAGGATCGACTTCGTCCCACATGGTGGTGGTGAGTACGATCCTCTTGAAATCTTTGCCACAGAGCTTCTCAAACATGCGTAGATTCTTCAACGGCGTTCCAGCCATACGGTTATCCGAGATCCTGTGGAAGTAAAGTAAAGCGGTCAGGTGGATCTTGTTCTTGTACCTAAACACGAAGTCAGAAATCGACGCCCCAGATTAGAGACATTTCCTACGTGTCGTTTAGCCACTCGGAGATCATCTTGAAGATGTCTAGGTCCGATTTATTGGTATCATCGAACCCTGGCGTGTCGACGAAGTAGATGTCGGAAGCAACAAGCTCAGGAAAAGAAAGTTTGACGGCAGTTATTTCGCTGGTGCAGGATTCAAGGCTGTGACCAACGCCTTTGTTGTATCCAGTTGCAGCATTGATGAACTGTGGCTGAATTAATAGAGCCGTCGCCAAATATGTGCACAGACTTACCGAGCTCTTTCCAGAGCCGGTGGGCCCCATAACACTGTAGAAAGTATGATGAGACCCAGTGAAGCGATGATCGTCATGAACATACGCAATAACGATATCGCTGGAGGTTATATCAGTGACCTTGACTTGCTTGGTTCTCGAAAGTGCACTTAGAAGCCCAGTGCTCTTCGAACTCTTGCGTTCAGCCTGATAAGGGTGAGCTAAATTGTCTATGTGATGGCTATCGGGTCACCTCAGGTTTCTTCCCCTGTTGCCTCTGTGTAAGAAAACAACTATAAAAAAGGCAAGAATGAGGGGACTTACCTTCGAACCCCACATCCGCCGAAAGCCCGATTTTCTAACAAGAGGAACACGCCGTTACATTTACAGGAAATGACGATGAAAAGCTAACACACTTGGCTGTGGTTTCAGTAAACTCAGGGTCGCGTTCCTCCGCATTGCCGTTTCTACGAAAAATCATAAGCACGACAGGATGTTGAAAGAACTGTGGATTTACCCTGGCGTATCCGACTCGGATTGACGTTGGGGCCCAGATTGTGGCTGACTCGAACCTACCGACTGTTCCGGTTGGCCATGGTCAACATTGCCAGTATCATCGCCCACGACAGTGTTCGTCGTGATGGAAGAATCGTGTTCCGGCAAAGGAAAAGTAATAGTGCTTGAAGGGGGCGGATCATTTTTCTTTTGTAGTTTATCAGATGTGATTGGTCGTTCAAATTCTGGGAGAGCCGTGGACTCTTCCTGTCGACTAGCACCAGGGTTGGCAGAATCATTGCCCGTGCCACCGTTCGGTGCGGCGTGTGGGGTCTCTGTTGCAAGAGAAGTTACATTTTTTGAGGAACGCCTACCCTTGCTCTTCTGTAAACTTTGAGCCGTGTTCATCAAGCTCTGACAACGACAACACTCACCCTCGACGAGTCTCCTACTTGGGTGTTCCCAGAACCAAACATTTGATTATAATAACACTGTCGGTAAGAATTTTCGGTTGAGAGATCGTATAGGATGCCTAGCAGATGCAGAAATTTTGGAAATTAGTTCAGACGTGTTTAAGCCGTAAATAAGGGAGAAACCTTGAAGAGCGAGAGCCTCTCACTCTGTTGACAGTGGCTACAACGACCATGAGGACTCATGCAGGCGTTTCAACACCCAACCGCGGCTCGTGTCAGAGTCATTGAGCCCACGAGGCACCTAAATCATGCCAAACGCATACACTGTCGAATGAATGGTGGCCTCGAGATGCAATGATAAGGAGGTCCGAGCAGGTCAATTCACACAGCTGGCGCTTATTGGGATCAGCACGTTCTCACGATCATGTCTGCTGTCAGTCCGTCGAATGGTTTGCCTCACGTTCTCTGGAGTCTGCTTGCGAATCAGCTTTTCAGGACTAAATCCAGCTTATATTTTAGTCTGATGGACATAGCCTGCCAGGATTTACACAAAAAATGTTGCCACCCGGTCGCCTTTTTCAAAACAGTTCCTGGGTTTCTCTGTCAATGGAACATGAGTTGTGCATGAGGCTTTCATCTGAAGATCTGGCTACTGACGCGACGTTCTTTTTTGGCAAAATCCTGTGTCATCGTGTTCAAGTTCCATCGATATTGTCTACTAACTTCACTCCTCAACCACTGCTAGGTGTAACACGCTCTATGATGTCCTTCAAAGTGAGTCGAGACCAATGAGGACCTACTGAATCTCATATCTTCAAAAGCGCTTTCTAGGGAAGAACGAAGGCTTTCCTCCTGCGCATCCTTCAAAACAACAGTCGAACTTTAAGACGTCGTTGTCTAGTCCCTCCGAAAACACCATAGCGTTGAGCTCACCGCAGAGTGAAGCCTCCCCAGTCTCTCCTGCATCTCGACAGGAGCACGGCCATGACACGTCGCTAAACAAACCGGATGCACTGGCCGACTCTGAGTCTGATATAGTAATCGCGTAAGTGGAAGAACATCTCTGTTGAGTTTAGGAACCTGCTCATCGGAATTTAGAGTTATGGGTCCAACAGGTGCTGGAAAGAGTACCGTCAGTGGCTCTCTGTCGTCGATGTCCCATCTCGACGATCTGACTGATGATCGCTTAGTTTATCAACAAGGTCGCAGGCATTGAGACGACTGTCGTCGGCCACGAACTCGAATCATGTACTCAAGACGTGCAAGTCGTCAGATGTACCGATGAGCAAGGCCGCCGAGTCGTTCTTGTTGATACGCCGGGATTCGACGATACCAATTTGTCGGATTTAGATATTCTTCAAAGAATAGCTGAGTGGCTCAAGAAAACGTAGGCCTTCCATTTTGGGTCTATCCCTCATTGTCTCTAATTGCTTGAATGATTTACTAGGTATGAGGAAAAGATCACCCTTTCGGGACTCTTGTTCTTCCACCGCATATCCGACAATCGGATGGCAGGGTCGCCTCTAAAGCTGCTGGAGACCTTCAAGAATATCTGTGGGAGCGATGCACTCGTTAATGTGATTTTGGTCACCACAATGTGGGATGAAGTGACAGAAGACGTAGGAGAGCTGCGCGAGACGGAGCTATGCACCAAATACTGGAAAACCATGATTGCCTCCGGGTCCAGGACCAACCGCTTCCTCGGCACGTCCGAATCCGGATGGGAGATTATCTCGCGCATTGATTTGCAGTCGCGTCGTCCCGTTCTCTTGCAGCGGGAACTGGTCGACTTGAAAAAGGCCTTACGAGATACTGCCGCAGGACGGTCGCTTTATCGATGGTTACTCGATATCCTTGAAGCGCTGTCGAAAGCTGTCGAGAAGGTTCGAAGGTCCAAAGGCAGAAGGCGGAAAGACGTCCCAGGAGAAGAGAAATCATATCGGGAACGGGAAGCCAAGTTACGACGCCTTATCCGCAACTATTCCTCACCTGAACTGCCGCGCTCATCCTCACCGGACTCAGATAGAACGCTTTTTTCTCGTTCAACGTCTCCTAGTTTGTCGTTGAGAACAAATTTCGATCCAACCTCCAGCGAATGTTTTCCCCCTCCCAATTCCCCAGCAGTGGAATTACATCGGACGACGAACGCTCAAATATTGGAAGGAACTGTAACTATTCTCAAGCTCATCGAGAAACTCGTCGGAATATCACCAATACCTGGTGTCCAGAATGTCATTGGAGCAGTAATCACTATCATGGAGACCATGGAGGTTAGTGAATTTTTTTGTCAATATGACGACTTTCTAAAGTTCCTATAGAGAATGAAAAGTGTCGATGAATCGCTTATGATTCTATCTCAAAATGCATGCTCGATGATAGCCAGTCTCATCGATATTACAGACGCTGGTATGCCCCTAGATCTTCAGGTTGCCATCGATCCGCTCTTGAAGTAGGTATACTCAGACACCGTTCTATGCTGTTCTTACTAATCCCCACCTCTGAAGAGATCTTCGGGATGTTCAAAAAGTAGTTCAAAGGTTATCTGAGCAAAGCCCCACACGAAAATACCTTCTAGTAGGCAGTGACCGCCAAGCGATTGAGGAATGCAATCGAAAACTTGTTCTGGGTTATGGGCGGGCCGGGGTATGTTTTTCTTCTTTTTCCTCCGTGAACACCCCTCTCAAGTAAAAGATCTAGCTACAAGTCGGATGTATCGGCGTTGCGCAGAATATCCGTCTCGAGGAGAAGCTGGACCGAATACTTGAGGTACTTTTACATTTCATTCCTTTCTATCGACGTATTTCGACTCACTATGGAACACCTAGCGTCTCGATTACCAGATGCGGGACTTGCAAACTTTGAAGGAGGCACACGAGGATGTCTCTGAATACCGCACAAGACACAGATTTGGTAGATTGGCCGTGCGTTCATCGACTACGTAGACTGAGGTTGCTAAGGTGCCCTGCCACAAATTTTGTACGATATCATGATATCCTGTAGTTTTATTGCATCAGATGTACCAAGTAGTTACATCCATATTGATTTCAATTGGACGGATCCATGCATACTAGTAAGCAATACTTAAATCTTGATTAGAGAAAACTATAAACCAAGGTCATGGTCGAGACAGTGGTACGTGATGAAGGGATTTCTATGTCGATAGGGGAATAGCCGACGTGCATAGACACTTTCTGTCTCAACCCGTCTATCTTCACGAGTTCTAGAGGAGGTGAAAAGTGAATTTAAATCATGAGGAAGCCGGGATGTCAGGAATCTGATCCTCAATGAATGCTAAAAAAAATATGGAATGCGTCTTCACATGCACACAACCCGCAAAACACCAACACCTACAGTATGCTTGGGTAGATGTGATAATCATAGTCTAGCATTTTTGACTCATGCTTACCGCAAGGTCGGTCTATAAACGTGCATTCCTTTGATTTGAGGCCTTGAGGCAGGTGTCCATAGCCGCAGTGCTTCAGGAAGTTGTCCCGATCGTCCTCAAAGCAATGATTTTTTTGGGGGGTGAAATCGAGTCAACCGGAATCGTGAAATGCAAACGCTGTATCAACTTGAGAGCTGTGAAAGAGCTCCAAAGTGAACGCTCATTTCGGACTTCTCGTAGCTCATTCACATTACATTTGGAAATTTAGACGCGCTGTTCTTCTTTGTGCAACGCCATTGCGACAAACTGTATTTGTAGCTCGTCAACCCAGTATGATATCTCGGCATCAGCCTTCGGAAGTGAGCCACAGATCATAAGCGCCCACTTATTAAGCAAGTCCGAGGTTTTCACGAAATTTTATTCAGCGGGTCCATCTCCGGATTTGATATATATATAAAGAAAGTGTACCACACTACATATTGGCGTACTTAATTCAGGTCTCCTTGTCCATCAGGCTGCGAATAAGGGTCCTCGCCGACACGGGGTCACTGAGGCAATACCTTGCCGCTCTAGAATTTTTCAGGCCACCCCATACTTTGAGCGTCTGCGCTTCGTAACTTATCCCGGGCTCCGCATTCAACCATTCCGAGGAAGGTGTTGTGGTCGCAATCATTGCTTTGTGACCAGGGACCAATGTGCAGTATCCCTTAGAAAGCAAAAAGCTCCTCTCAGTCAGTGGCGCAGAGAGGTGGTGGAAGTAAAGCACTCGGCTGGGCCGTAGGCCCCTTTTGGTCCTGCAGGGTTTCAAACAATCAATAACGGGGCATACAGACTGCCAAAGAACGAAATCAACGCACAGTTCCTTTAGCCACCCGTTGATTTCCCTTACGATTGCGGTGTTGGACATACCCTTCTCACCCTGTCCAAAGCCCGGAGTGTCTACAAATATAATCTTTCTTTTCCGGATGACCTTGGTGGCGACGGAGATGAGATGCTTGGTATGTCCCGAAAGGTTCTCGTTGACTCCGGGGTCAACCCCAGTGCAATCCCTTACAAACTTATTGAACAATCAGTATGAGCTTTGTTAACTACCGATTAATGCTTTACCTTGCTTTTCCCAGAACCGGACAACCCCAACAACCTTTAGGAGAAGGCATTTATAAACATTATTATCTACCAACAATGCATGCGACTCACAAGATGATATGATCCCTCGGAGAAAAGTCCTTCATTTGAACAGCGTACGTTGCGAAGTAAAACCCACTACCAGTCAGTGTTGCCTTGACGAAACTGAAAATAATGGGATTGGATAAATAAGCATGACGTGTGCATGAGAAGAAGAATTAGATTTCGCACATGGCAAACTGCTCGTAATTGAGACGTAGGATCTTCTTCAGAGCGACTAGATACTCGACCTCATAGGCAGGAGCTGATTCCGCTGACGACTGCGACAGGGATAGAATCAAGTCGCTCATTTCATCATGGAACTCCTTGTTTGCGCTCTGTATCAGAGGTTTCACGATTTCGAGGGCAGACTTGGAAGGTGCTGTTTCTGAGAAGCGTGATATGTTGGAACCTTCATTTATGGCCGCCTTCCAGGCCGCCCACTCGAGGTCTTGCTGATGGCGGTCGTGTTCACCTTCGCTGATCCCACTCTGCTCCCACATGGTGGTTATCAAAACTGCCTTCTTCAGATCACCAGCAAAGAGGTTTTGAAAAGCGACGATTCTCTTTTTCCATGAATGACTGACGCCAGAGTCTGACATCTTATGGAAATAGAGGAGACCGCTGACGGTAATCTTCATACGACTATTAACGATGAGTCTCGAATAAAGGTCCGTAGAGCATAGCGTACCTTGCATTGTCGAAGATTGATAAGGTCTCCTGGTAACTCTGGTATATGTGGTCTTCGTCTCTTGACGGTATTTCAACGAAGCAGATGTCGGAATTCGATAATTCTGGCTTGAAAAGTCGGGTAATTGTAATGTCCTTGGTGCATGGTTCAAGAGATTCCCCAGCGGCGCATATTTTACTGTCACAGGCTTTGTTTATGAACTATTCGCAACTTGAGTCAAGCCACTTGAATGCCGCAAAATACTGTTCAGTCACCTACGGTGCTTTTCCCTGAACCACTGGGACCCATAACACTAGGTTGCGGTGAGACACGAGATATCTCTAAGAGAATGCAATGACAAGGCGTACAGGATAATGATGTCGTCCGAGCACAAGTCGGAAATTTTGACGCTCTTGGCAATTTCCACAGTATCGTTGGAGTGTGATCCATCCTGGTTCTTTCGAAGGGGTCTGTCAAGCAATGACAAAAGGACATATTGATAAGACAGACCTCTGATGTCGACATAGTGATGCGGGCTGAAATATCGTAGAGTTACAGTACCAGGACTGAAAGAGTGAGCAATTTGCAGAACGGGGCAGACCACTCTGCGTCTGCGCTTCGTATTTGTCAGGACAACATGTGCTAGGAGCCAGGAAGTCAAGTTCACTGATTATAAAATTTAGTCTCCATCCAGCCATTACGGCCAAGAGTTTCAGATTCGGAGGCGTGCCCAGTGAAGAGGGCAGGCAAACGGTGGGCGAACAGCATAACAGCCGCATGGAGGAGTCATGGTTGAATACAGATCTGACTGCAAGGTGCATCTCCGAGGTGGGTTCTCGCAAACCCTTGCAAATATTGTTGTAGCCTAGTAAGGGTTAGGATATCATCACTTGTGCCTCAAGAGGACTACAATGCCTTAACAGCACTTGTCATTGTCGAATGTGAAACTATACATTAGACTGAATACGCAGGGTAAGAAAACTTCAATGGGTCGATTGGCCTCGGGTGTTCTGCGGCGGGGTCACAAGAGAGATGGGTGTGTCCAAAGGCGGTTTTGGTGTCTTTGCGACGAAGGCGGGGGCCGTAGGGTGTAGAAAGAGATGTTTTAGGTGTGGATGCATGTGCGCATGCCGAGTTGAGGTTTATCCATGTTAACAGTAACCGAAGAAAGTGCGACCGAATTTTTGACTAGCGAGAAGAAGTCTACGTCCTACGGACAGGATATTCATCAAGAGTTCGTCAACAACGACCTGCGGAAAGTGCCTGCTTAGCTACTGTTATATAGAGTGTTGCGTTCCGCACATGCCTTGATTTTTTGTTTTCTCCCAGGGCTAATTGCGCTTGAAACACTCTGCGTATCGAGGTTTAGATCACCGCTGGATGATTCCTGGAATAAGTCACATCAGGCACGGCTTGAAATACCGCGGACATGGCAGCACGAACCTGATGCTCACTCGCTGAGTGTATGAGAGATGGGGCAGGGCAATAATTCTCGGATTTCTGGAGGGTAAACATGACACAAGGGATATAGTTGCAAATATTAGTGACACATACTGTGATGAGAAGCGGGCTCGTGTTTGCGCTCCATGAGACATGCGCAGTAGAGCGCGAAGGGTACCCAAAGCCCCGAACGACGGTGATAACATTGCCCGACCTTGAGGGTATGGGAGCATGCGAATGTAAGGTTTGATTTCGAGGTGTTGACATATGGCAGTGGCTCCGTGAAAATGAGAACTGACAAGGAACAAGGACAATAACTATCTCGTCTTTGAAGGATGCGAAGGCTTGGGGGTCGATGTTGAAGAGCAACCAGTGTAGCAACAATGGGCTACCGTTTGGATGAGAGGAGACCGCTGACTTATACAGAAATCTTGGTGGTGGAATCGGCTCCCGTTCGATCAGCTTTGCACGGAAACAGACCTCATACCCATCGCGACATCAAGAAGACGTCTGGGGACAGCAGCATGGAATGGATACCTGGGGAGAAAACTCGAAACGTTGATCGAAAGAAGCCACACCCGCCGCACAAAGCAGAAAGTTCTGCCCCTCTGAGGCATGTTCTAGATGTAATAAGAATAATCAGTTCCAGGAAGAATGGTCGAGGAAGTGCACTGGCAATTGGGAAAACCTTAGCACGAGTTCCAACATCAACACGTTCAACGGACGGCTTTAATACATTATTTTGGATTGACCGGCATGCTTGGTATCGTAGTCCCACTGGATCGGGCGGACGTATCCAACGATGCACTACGAGCAGCATAGAGTGGAGACTCTAGCTCGAAGTAGTTATGGACGTCGGTTAGCACATAAGGCAGGTCCTCTCACCCATATACAGTTTCCTGTCGCACAGGTAGCTTCGTTTCATGATCGAAATACACGTTGAGGTCGATAACGACGACTTCTGATTCGAGTGCCTGCTCTATTCTCCATGGTTGGATGATTCTTGTGGTAACGGCTCGTGGCGTCCTCGTGACGATTCCTACAGTCGCACGTCGTTCTCCTTGTTTTCTGCCAACCGTCAGGTAATTCGTCACAGCGGCTACAAATTTGATCTGGAATTGTAGGCGGTCAGTGGCAGAGATTGGTATATGTTTGTGGCAAGGACTCTACCTATGATATTCGTCATTCGGGTGAAACCGATGGCAGTACCTCGAGAGAAAATAATCTGCTCAGCATCTAAAGTTGTCGTTAGCCCGCATACTGGGCGGGACGGTACCAAGAAAACTCCGGTTCATTCGTGCCACTTTGCCACAATGGCAGAATCATTCAAATAAACAGGACCTCGGTGGGTGGGCAGATGGGCTTTCGGGCTTTCTTGTTACAAAATGCAGAAGCGATAATATTGGGGCATATGAGCCACAACGATGGCACGGCATGGGATTGAATATTGAACGTGAGCAAACATCTACAAATTACAATCATCGCGAACGGAAGCAGGTCAGCGGCACCCGAACAAATTCAGGTGGATACGCAGCCCCGAGGTCTGCATGCGCATGTGCCAGTCCTGATGCCGAACCCAAACCAGTCAAATTGGAGGATTAATTGGTTTGCGACGAGTAAAATAAACGGACTAAAGTGTATATATGGTACAGTTAAACAGTGCTGCCCCCCCAAGGGCCATAAAGACACCTTCGGCGAACAAATATGTATAGGAACAAAGTTATAAGAACAATATGAGGGCAATAGTGAAGTATCGGAGAGCGTTGGGAAGATTCCATTTAGATTTTCAGGAAATAGCTTACTCGTCGCACAATATTCGATGGACGACGAATATGCCTACTCGCGTCGCGACGATTGCATCGTTTGTCCACGAGTGCAAACTCGGCGCCAAAGAAGTCCGACTTGCAACAAACTATCCGAGAGGACGCGCTGGAAGACCATACTCAGACAACATACTCGACCAAAAGGCACAACTTACTACCAATGCCATGAAGCGTGATCGTTTGATACTTTCGTCGCTGAGAATGCTTTGATTGTCGATGTTCGGCCCCTCGTCCTCTGCCTAAAAAAACAGAATCAGTCTTGAACAGGGATGTCAGCGTGTAGACTGTTCACCTGCGTATTGTCAATAGCATAGTTGAAAACAACACCCGGACGGCAGTTTTCGGTCTTCTAGGTTCATGGCGTTTATTAGATGCGCCACAGTTTCCGTCTAAAAAGTGGTGACATACCAAAACGCGAGGTACCCCCAAAGCAGGTCTCCACGCGACGTGTGCGACAGAGCGCGAGGGGCGCCCAAAATCTCCTACCACAGTCGCCGTTTGACTCAAACCAATTGCTACGCCAGATTGAGGAAGATTATTCGCGATGGAAAGCATCGAAGGAGCAGGATTCTTCAGTGTTTATAGAGAATCAAGAGTGCGACGGCACCTAGGAGCGTGTAAACGCGGTCGAGAACGAATGTGGCGAGGAATGAAATTGTGAGTGG
>Ga0247741_1002356_pt1 | contig 10505 bp, 8 predicted proteins | sample UWRJL213509R2_FD_180945 | JGI IMG/M metagenome (GOLD analysis project Ga0247741, IMG submission 180945) | Plant litter microbial communities from Arlington Agricultural Research Station in Wisconsin, United States - UWRJ-L213-509R-2 | ecosystem: Environmental > Terrestrial > Plant litter >...
CCTTGATGTGGATGGGTATTATTGCCGGCGTCATTATGTTATTGCTTGCGCCGTTGTTAAAATCCGCCATGCGTGGAATCAAATAATACAGTTACGCTTTTTTTAACGAGTATGAAATTTATGAAACAATTCTTATTTGCTAAAAAATTAATCGCCTTTAGCATTTTGGGTTTTATAACACCGGTTTTATTGTTATCTGGCTGCGGCAAAGAAGAGGAAGTGGTACCCGAAACTCATATTGTCGTAGAAGCGCCCAAAGTTTCGGTGGATGAATTTATTGACGATGCCAATAAAAAACTGGATGTCGCAACCTTGGAAAATAATACGGCGCAGTGGGTGTATGAATCATTTATAACTGACGACACGGCATTAATATCGGCGCAATCCAGTGAGCATTTTTTAAATACGCAAAAAGAATTACAAGCGCACGCAAGGGATTATCAACAAACATCCATGAGCCCGGTAACAGCAAAAGCTTATACCAACCTTACCAAAGGTCGTGAACTTTTACCGCCAGATAAACCGGAAGAAATTAGTGAGCTCGCTGCATTAGGTACAAAAATGTCGGGCATTTATGGCGCGGCAAAATATTGCAAAGATGGAAAAGATGGAAAAGATTCTAAAGAAAGTAAAGATGGAAAAAATTGCAGAGATTTAACAGCACTATCCGATGTCATGGCAAATAGTCGTAATTACGATGAATTATTGGATGCGTGGACCGGCTGGCATTCTATTTCGCCACAATATCGCAATGATTACGCACGCTACATTGAATTAGCAAATGCGGGTGCACGGGCTTACGGTTTCAATGATTTGGGTGCGTCCTGGCGCTCTGGTTACGATATGCCTGCGGCAGAATTTGAAACCGAAGTAGAGCGTTTGTGGACTCAAGTTGAGCCGCTTTATAAATCATTGCAATGTAAAGTACGCAGCGATTTATCCAAACATTATGGTATAGATAAAGTCCCACTCGACAAACCAATTCCTGCACATTTATTGGGAGATATGTGGAGCCAGCAATGGAGCAATGTTTATAGTCTCGTTGAGCCCTATCCTGGAGTAGGGAGCCTTGATATAACCGGTGCTTTAGTAAAACAAAAGAAAGATGCGATAGCCATTACAAAAATCGCGGAGAATTTTTTCGTATCACTTGGGCTGCAAAAACTGCCGGAAAGTTTTTGGCAAAAATCCATGCTGACCAAACCGCGTGACAGAGACGTAGTGTGTCATGCAAGCGCGTGGACAATGGATGCTAGAAATGATGTGCGCATTAAACAATGCATTCAACCTAATGAAGAAGAGTTTTTAACGATTCACCATGAGTTGGGTCACGTTTATTATTTTCTTGCGTACAATAAATTGCCGATGCTATTTCAAAATGGTGCGCACGATGGTTTTCATGAAGCCATTGGCGATACGATTATGCTATCAATCACTCCGGAGTATTTAAAGAAAGCGGGATTGATCGATAAAGTTGTCACTAACGATCAAGCTACTATTAACCAGCAAATGCGTATGGCGCTGGAAAAGATTGCGTTTTTGCCTTTCGGTAAATTAATTGATCAATGGCGCTGGAAAGTTTACTCCGGTGAAATTAAACCCGAAGATTACAATAAATCCTGGTGGCAATTGCGCACTCAATATCAAGGTATTGCTGCACCTTTAGTGCGCAGTGAAAGTGATTTTGATGCCGGTGCGAAATATCACATCGCGGCAAATGTGCCTTACACCCGTTATTTTTTAGCGCATATTTTACAGTTCCAATTTCACAAAGCTCTTTGCGACGCTGCTGGCTTTAAAGGCCCGCTTTACCAGTGTTCAATTTATGACAGCAAAGCGGCGGGTGAGAAATTACAAACGTTACTCGCAGCAGGTGCCAGTCAACCATGGCAAGACACGCTACAAGCTGCCATAGGTACGCGCCAAATGGATGCGTCTGCTATCCTCGAATATTTCGCACCTCTGTCCGCATGGTTGGAGCAGCAAAATAAGGGTAAAACCTGCGGATGGTAATTTGCTAACACACTGTTTTCTAAATTGTCATAATTCCTTTATATAATTTCAGGACAATCGTGACAATGTTGAAAAGCAGGATTTCATATAATGAGCTATCCCCATCATAAAAATCTGATCATCCTCGACGCTGATGGAACCACAATAGATGCCTACAGCGCGATTGAAAAAACTTTTTCGCAACACGGTATGAATCTGGGTGACGAGGATAGTTTTCAAAAGCGACATCATATATTTAAATACCTGGGCGGGATTAAGCAATTCCCTGCCAACATCCGCAAAAATATTACCAAACAAAATCGCCAGCAAATTGTCGATACTCTGACGGAGGTTTATCGCAACGATGCTATTTTGTATCCAGGTATTGCTGACTTTATCCGTACTTTAATTGCTTCGCCCAATGTTGTTGTGGGTCTTGTAACGCGGAATATTACCAACGAGCCGCTTGAAACCCTGCGCCAACTTTTTACACGTCATGATATTAATATTCAGGATTTGGATTTTTTAATTCACGTTCCGCTGGAGGAAAAAAAGACTCAACATTTTCGTGCGGTGCGTGAGCAATTTAATATCAACCCGGCGCGGGCTGGTGTGTGTGGTGATGAAAATAAGGATTATGTGGCGGCAATTAATACGGGTATGCATCCCTACATGGTGTCCTACGGATTTGAAAATTATTTACGTTTGACGAATAAATTTGAAATTCCCGAAGATATTATTTCCCGCACGCCAAAAGAGTTGTGTGAGCGCGTTTTGCACGCGCTGGAAATAAATGCTCATTAATTAAATTTGGTTGCGTGGTAAATCAATTTTAAAAATAACGTGAGGCGCCTGATAGCGATAAGAAAGCTGGCCACCGTGGCCATTAATAATTTCATGAGAAATATAAAGCCCAAGCCCCAAGCCCGTACGACCGCGGGTTGATGAGGATTTTTTAAAGGGCGAAAACAAACGCTCTACAACCTCAGGATCGATTTCGTTTGCTTCGTTACTGATTTCAATAATTAATCTGTCGCCTAGGGGTTCCATCGACAAGCTTATGGAGCCTTGAACATCACTGTGATGGCGCGCGTTGCTAAGCAAATTTCCTAGTGCTTGCGCAACACGATCCGGATCAAGGTGCCATTTAAAAGATTCGGGTACATTTATTTCGTAATTTATTGCCGGATAACCCAAGCGTGCCTCACTTACTAAGTCGTGAATAATCACCGCTACATCTACTTCTTTTGGGTTAAGTGTTAAACCTATTCCGGTCCCTATACGGCTCATGTCGAGCACTTGCTCAACAAGACGTTGCATGCGGCTACTGGAGTTACGAATCACCGCGCCCATTTTGTTTTGACTGCTGCCTTTCTCAATAAAGGAAGCCGCGAGATTAATATTGTTTAAGGGGTCGCGCAGGTCATGGCCCAAAATGGCCATAAGTTGTGTGCGCGCACGATCAATTTCCCCATGACGACGATTGCAGCTACGCAGCAATCCATTTAATAATTCACGCGCGAATTCCAGTTGTATGTCATTCCAGGGCTCTGCACTGTCACGCACAACTTCTTTCCATTCTTCAAACGAGCCTCTTGGTGTTAACCGCGGACCAAGCGGCCCCGCCGCAAACTCTTTCTCGGATTTTCCGCCCCAGCTAATCGTTTCAATTTGTTCAGCGCGAAATACTAATATCCAACCGGAGGTAATTGGATCAAATCGCAGCGCTAATAAACCGACCCACTTATTAATCCGCTCTTGCAGTAGCGGTGGCCATTCACTGCGCGATTGCCATAACACCAGATCGTCTCCATCGGTAGGCAACAAGTCCAAAATGTCCGTCGCAATTGTGGAAGAAACGTCACCGAAGACAAGAATTTTTCCGTGTTGCGCGATCACCAGCGCAGCGGCACCGAGCATTTCTTTAAGTGCTTGAGCGTGTAAACCAACCGCTTTTAATACATCATCTTCGTCGAGCAAAGTTTCCATCAACGCTATGCGAACACTGTTGGCAACTTTTGTTGCTTCCGCGCGATCGTGCTCCTGAATACTGGCAACCGTTGAAGCAATAATTTGCGCTAGTACATCGCACGCCATGCGTATCGAGTAGGGAATTTGGCGCGGTGACATGTGATGGCAAGCGATCATTCCCCATAAGCGACCATTGATAATGATAGAAACACTCATGGAGGCACCAATCCCCATATTGCGTAAATACTCAACATGAATGGGTGAAACGCTGCGGAGCACGCAAAAACTCATATCGACAGGCGATTCACCAGTGCCTACAAGGGGGACAGGTTCGTAGCTGATGTCGGGGATAACGCGAAGTGTGTTCAGAATATAAAGACGACGAGCTTGTGCAGGAATATCGCTCGCTGGATAACGGCGCCCAACGTAGGCATCCAGATCCGGGCGGCGCTGTTCGGCAACGATATCGCCACTTTCGTCATGGCGAAATATATAGGCCATCACGCGGTCAAATCCTGTTAGCTTTTGAACTTCCTCTACGGCAATTTGCAGCAGTGAAGCAATGGATTTTTGACGTTTGAAACGGTCGATAGCGCGATGCGCCTTCAGGGCAAAACTCGCCACTTCATCCGACAACAAATTACGGTGCTCGAACTCTACGATAATACGATGTAAATGCGCATGAATAACCACATCAAATAATTCGTTGTTTAGCCGTGTTTCAAGTGCGAGTGGTGATGCTTCACCGTTCTCTATTGAACTGAGAATATCTTCGATTGCGTTAAAAATTTCAGTGTCGAGAAGTAAAGATCTGGCGGATGCATTGAGCTGGGGTTCGAGCCCCAGGAGTGAAGCGCAGTTAGCACTCCAGCCAGTGACCGTCAGAGTTTCCGTGAGTACAATTAGAGCGCCGTGAGGCTGGATTGAACCCGGTATATGAATTGGCTCGTGAGCACAATTTTCCAGGTTTATAGCAGAGGTTTCATAGGCCATATTTATTCTCGTGCAGGGAGCCGCTGTAATAACGCATCAAATGCATCCACTGCACCAGCGCAAGCACTATCTATATCTTCTGGTGTGCTTACATTTACCGCCATGGCCTGTAAAAATGCTGGCCATCGCCCTGATTGTTTACTTTGTAAATAACGTAATTTATGCGGCGCGAGTCTAGCTGACAAACGTTTGTAGAGAAATTCGCCACCCAATTGTGAACCTTCAATCACGTACGAAATTCCCCACCGGTAGGCTGCGCTTTCTTGTTGAAGCCAGTTTACTTGATTAGTTTGCCCACTAACGGAGGGCACATAAGTTTCACCCAAATCAAGCATGATCAATTTGCTGTAACAGATAAATTCTGGCGCGTGTTTACCTTGCGGTCCATCGTGGTAATTCGCCAACCAATGCTCTATGGGTATTAGCCAAGCCGCGAGAATATGTAAGTGATCAATATAATCGAACCAACTCGCGTCCGGGTTTGCCAATGGCATGGCCTTATCTAAAATGCTGTGCTTTTCTTTCGTGTTTATGCGCAGCGCCGATAATACCGGACTAACGGATATACGAACTGGCTTTGATAGTGAATCTACAGTAATAACTTTTTCCTGGGCAAGTGCTTAACTGGTTGATTAGCAAGATAAATCGGTTGTTATCTAACCATCATCTTCTGCTAAAAGCAATAACAAATCCGGGTACAATAGGTGCAACGAGAGATGGCTTTTATGGTTTTATCTAGTGCGTTATCTTGCGGCTGGGTATTGTTTATGGGTGAGGCTATATAAAATAATTTATAAAATCGGGTCAATGTTATGTAAACACCAACCCGGTTTCATTTCTCTCTAACTTTTCTCGCTACCAATATATTTGTAAATAGATGCACCTAGCACAGCACCGATAATCGGTGCTACCCAAAATAACCACAACTGCGCGAGCGCCCAATCACCTACAAAAACCGCAACCGCCGTACTGCGTGCAGGATTAACCGAAGTATTGGTTACTGGAATACTAATCAAATGAATCAAAGTGAGACAAAGGCCTATAGCAATGGGCGCTAAACCTTGAGGTGCGCGTTTATCCGTTGCACCCATGATCACGATTAAAAACATCATGGTCATGACTATTTCGCAAATTAACGCTGCATGCATTGAATAGCCACCCGGAGAATGAGCATCAAAACCATTTGATGCAAAACCTGCAGATACATCAAAGCCTGCTTTACCGCTTGCAATGGCAAACAAAACTCCACCGGCGATGACGCCACCGATAACCTGCGCAGCAATGTAGGGCAGCAATTGTTTTGCAGGAAAACGTCCACCGGCCCAAAGCCCAATCGAAACTGCAGGGTTTAAATGGCAACCAGAAATATGGCCAATCGCAAATGCCATGGTTAACACTGTTAAACCAAACGCGAGTGAAACACCGAGCAGGCCTATTCCCACTTGAGGAAAGGCTGCAGCTAATACCGCACTACCACATCCCCCAAGCACTAGCCAAAAAGTTCCAAATGATTCTGCTACATACTTTTTCATAAAAAGCCCCTGTATTATTAAGATGATTACTTTGTTAAATTCGTGAGCGCAAGTAAAAGAGAGTTTTCAATAACATCATTGAAAACGGTTCGACTATAAGGGGATTTCCAACAGCTGGCTAGTGAGGTCTAAATCGCAATGCTCTTACGGTCAAAAGTACTGCCGCACAACTTAACCCAACAATTAATGCAATCCAGAAACCATTTGCACCCATTGGTGCGTGCAACCAGTCTTTAAATGTTAGTACGAAGCCAAGCGGTAAACATACGCACCAGAATGAAAACAGCATGATGAACATTGGCGTTTTTGTGTCTTTGTAACCGCGCAAGACATTGATCATAGTTACTTGAGTTACGTCGGCAATTTGAAAAATGGCACCTAGCACAAAAAGCTGTATTGCCACTTTTTGTACTTCATTATCGCTGGTGTAAAGCGCTGCAATCCATTCGCGCCCGAAAAATAAAATAGGCGCATTTACGCAGGCAATTCCAGCTGCTAAAAAAATAACGCTACGTGCTAACAATCGCGCTTTGAAATGTTCTCCGGCACCCATTAAAAAACTTACGCGCAACGTAATTGCCATTCCCAGGCTCAGCGGCACCATAAAAAATAATGCAATTGCGTTAAGAACAATTTGGTGCCCTGCAATTACCGTAGGCCCGAGTGGTGATAAAAATAAAGCGATCATGCAAAACATGCTGACTTCAATAAACATTGCAAATCCAATCGGTAAACCTATATGCAAAATATGTTTAATGTCTATCCAGTGTGGTTTTACCCAATCGCCAATTAAATGAAACGCTTTGTAGTCTTTATTAATATTTAAATAAATTAACAAGCCGATAACAGCAATCCAGTTTGCGAAAGCAGTTGCCCACCCGCAACCGACTCCACCCATGGGCGCAACCTGCCAATCGCCAATTGAAAAACCAAAAATAAATAAATAATTGAACGGCACATTTAAAATGGTGCTGACTAGCGAGAACGCCATAACGATGCGCGTGTGGCCCATGCCATCGGTAAGGCCGCGTAAAGAATTGAGTAAAAGTACAGCAGGAATTCCCCACGCGAGTGCATCCAAATAACCCTGGGCGATATTCGTGGTTTGTTCATCCAACAGTAACAACTCAAATATTGGTCGCACGTTGGTGAGAATTGCAGCCATCACCACAGCGCCGACAACAGCGATGTAAAGACCCTGCCACGTGATCGGCATTATGCGCGAATGATTTTCGGCACCGCGATGCCCAGATATCAAAGGTTGCAACGCGCTAAGTGTGCCGATAAAAAACAACAACACGGGGCCCCAAATACCCGTACCTATACCGACAGCTGCTAGATCACGAGCGCTGGCATGGCCCGCCATCATAGTATCTACAACGCCATTCGCCATTTGCGCCAATTGCGCAACCATAATCGGCAGGCCAAGTTGCGCCAGGGTTTTCCATTCTTTGAAGGTTTGTGTAATAAGGCTGGATGAAGAATTTGTTTCAGATGGTGTCACAACATATACCGATAGTTTGAAGCAGCAAAATAATAAAATTCAGCCCGGCAATATATAGCAACGACCTTAAAAATAAAGCACTGAGAGTAAAAGAAAGTATTAATGCCAAAAGAAGCAGCGAGCGTAAGAAAAGTAACGAATTAAAAAAAGGCTTGCGGCGCAACGCACCGCGCGCGGGTATGTGTGAATAAAATTAAAAAAGTAGAAATCATCCTGGTCATTCACTGCTGGGAGAAGAATCCTTGAGGTGCTGATTTGGGCGGCACGAAAGGGCGGTTGTTTCGGAGTGTGGCGATGGCAGGGAACATATGCCTGCAACTGATTCGTTATTCTGACCGTTAAATTGGCAAGTGTCTTTTTCTGATAAGCCTTTACATGAATCTATAGCGATTTGTGATGGGGTATGGAGTTTCCCCAGAGGCTTACGAGAATCAGAATCCTCGGTAGCATAGACACTCAGTGATGCTGCACAGGTCATTGCAGCGAGTAAACGAGATATTCTTTTACTCATAAAATTCCTCACCATCTTGTTGAAAGTTTGTACTGATACAAATCAGGTTATCCAGTCTGACTTGCGCAAACTCGTAGAGTTCGCTGACTGATCGCGGCTTCATAATCTTTGCATAATTGAAAATTGTGGCGCCGAAGGAACGGGGTTAAATTATTTTTTGGATTGCGGTTTCATCCAAGTCTGCACATAATCCCGTCACGAATTTAAAAATGGTGTGGTCGTGGCAGAATTACAAACTTATCAATATAGTTTAATCGCACTGGTTTTTGTGTGGAGCGGGTTTGTACGTTCAGGTCTGGGTTTCGGCGGTGCCGTTATGTCACTGCCATTTTTATTATTGATTGATAATCGCCCGCTGGTTTACTTGCCCATCATTGCCGTGCATCTGTTATTTTTTTCATCGATCACCGTTTGGCAAAATTATAAAAAACACCGCAATGAACGTTTGAATGGTGATGCCACCCATGCAGAGACAGGAACCATTGATTGGGCTTATTTAAAAAAGTCCATGAAGGTTATGATTATTCCGAAATTAATTGGTGTGGCAGGTTTACTTACCATACCAGCGAGCGTGATGACTGGAATTATTTTTACCATTGTGTCGGTTTATTCTGTTACCTATATTTTTAATAAGCCCTTCAAAAGCACGAGTAAATTGCTAGACAATTTTTTTCTGATATTGGGTGCATATATTAGCGGCACGTCCTTGATTGGAGCGCCTTTGATTATTTCAGTATTTGCTACTCACGTAGCCAAGCATCGACTACGCGATACGTTATTTGTGCTGTGGTTTATTTTGGTCGTGATAAAAATGACGGCGTTTGTAATTGCCGGTGTAGATTTACAGCTTGCGCAACATATTTGGTTATTGCCGTGTGCAACTGTGGGCCATTTAATTGGCTTACGTTTTCATCAAAAAATTGTCGACGGTGATCCCAAAATATTTTATCGCGTGCTGGGTATTAGTTTATTAAGTGTAAGCCTTATGGGTATTGTCACTTTATTCATTAAATAGCATGCTTTTTAAATGATGATCTACACTCAATCAACAGTTTTGAAGTTGTGAAAGTTTGACAGGGTGTAGTAATGGTCCAATTGCAGGAAAATGCCAAGCCAATGTTTGGCGGTGTAGAAGCCGGTGGAACAAAATTTATCTGCGTATTGGCTGACTCGCGTGGGTTTATTAAAGCACGTGCAGATATCCCCACAACTACAGCGGAAGAAACCCTTGCAGCAGTAAAAGAGTTTTTTATTAAAAGCTCACCAGGGTTCGGTCAATTGGCTGCTTTAGGGATAGTGTCTTTTGGCCCGTTGGATTTCAATAAACAATCACCCACCTATGGTTATATTACCAAGTCTCCACGTCCGGGCTGGTCCAACATAAATCTCCTTGGTTATTTTCGCGATTCGCTAAACGTATTGGTTGAAGTAGAAACCGACGTAAATAGTTCAGCTATGGGTGAATTTTCTGAAGGTGCTGCGGTTGATTGCGAAAATTTTGTTTACGTAACTGTGGGTACCGGAATCGGTGCGGGAATATTTGCAGGCGGGAAACTTATGCAGGGAATCAGTCACCCGGAAGTTGGCCATATGATGATTCCTCAGGCGCAAAATGACCTGGCATTTTCCGGTAGCTGCGCGTTTCATCATAACTGTTTGGAAGGACTCGCCTCCGGTACTGCAATTCATCAACGTTGGAAAACTCACCCAAAAAATTTACCACCTGAACATCCCGCATGGGATTTGGAATCATATTATCTTGCAATCATGTGCGTGAATTTAACCTGGATGTACGCCCCCGAAAAAATTATTTTTGGGGGTGGAGTAATGACACGCGATTTTTTGTATCCAAAAATTAGAAAAAATCTGAAGAAAATGTTGAGCGGTTATGCTCACGATGTTGCGTTAAATGATATGGATCGCTACATAATTCCCACTGCTTTAGGGGGCGATGCAGGAATTACGGGAGCGCTCGCTTTAGCACGCAGAGTTTATCTGGAAG
>Ga0247741_1002357_pt1 | contig 10502 bp, 12 predicted proteins | sample UWRJL213509R2_FD_180945 | JGI IMG/M metagenome (GOLD analysis project Ga0247741, IMG submission 180945) | Plant litter microbial communities from Arlington Agricultural Research Station in Wisconsin, United States - UWRJ-L213-509R-2 | ecosystem: Environmental > Terrestrial > Plant litter >...
TAACGGCCTAGGGTCGAAGAAACCGTCTTGTCGTCTCGCGCATCCATGGATTTTGTCATCCGTAGAACACGGGGGGTAGCAAGCGTCAACGCTTTACCTCCCAATATTGCATTGAGGGTCGACACATTTGTGATGAATGTGTCCACAGGGATAGAGCGCGATGCGACGTCTTGGATGAAGCCGAGCCTCTCGGAGGATGAGAAATTGGGTTCAAGGTAAATTTCGAGAGTCCGTATGGCGGTGGAAAGGGAGAAAAGATTGGTGGGAGTAAACATTTCGATGCTAGGGAACTGATTTCCGCCTGGTGATATGTTCAAGTGTATAACGAAAGAAGCTTGGCGACCGGAGCTATCTCGCACCTGAATATCCAGCGCGTTTGAGAGGTCAGTGAGCTTTAGGTCGACAAATTTGCGTTCGTTGGCGGTCGCATTAATAGCCAGCCAACTGTTGAGGCTTTGAGAAAGTACTCGGTTAATCCATGGGATACATTCTGGTGGTGGATGACACGGATTTTCCACCTTCGTGGCTTTATGGGATGACACAATGACCAGCTCCTCCAGATTTCGAATTTTGTGGAGGTCTAGATGCTCTAGCAAGACCCCACAGGAAAAGAGATTGTGTCGGATCTCGAGGGATGAAAGAGTGGCGATGCAGATTGTGGGCAACAAGTGTGCTGTGTCCCGATTTGGTTCTATGAATGCGTCTTGGAGAACCAGATGGCGGAGGCGAGGCATAGACCCGAGCCTATCAAGCCAAATTGCGAGGGTGAAGGACGATGGTAATTTTATGTAAAGTTGCCTGACCTCTAAGGTCGTGAGCTGGGAGAGCCAATGCGCGGAGAGATTGAACGAATATAGTGTGCAACTGAAGCGTCGGAGTTTTGGAGCATCCCCTAGTATACTCTCGAGATCCAGGTGCATCGCCTGTTCATCAAGGTATTCGTGGATGATGCATGACTTCAGGTTTGGTGCTGGGCGCTGAAGCGTCTTAACCGTGTCCTGTGTGATAGCCTCTACGCAGAGCTTCTCGACGTTTGGCCAGCAGGTTGAGAGAAGATCATCCCAAGAGCCTGCGATCCTCGATATTGCTCCCTTAATCCAAAGCAAGGCAGTACTCTTCTCGATATTCTCGAGGCGTAACTTGAGCCTCGGACTAGAATCGGCGAGAAGGTCTAGCTCATCAAGGTATACCACTTGGCCCCAGAGCAAAGGGGAGTTTTTTATGAGGTTTCTCCATCCACTGCAAACCTCGCAGAGTGTACGGATCATGTGAAAAGGGTGGTATTGATGGCCTTGGATAACGGTGAAAGACTCCCCATAAACATGGTCAGTGAGTGCGAATTTGAAGATCCGGTGAAGGAGGTCGTCGCTGAGCCTGAGAGATAGTGATTTGTAGACAGTGTCAGAGTGGCCTTTGACAGGGGGGCTAAGCTCGTCAGTGGCCCTGTCGCAATCGGCGGGTACGCTGAGTGGAATTTCATGTGGTTCGGAAGACGTCGAGAGGTTATGGTGTGGCATATGTCGAGATGGTGGTATGAGGTAATTTTAACGAGGGAAACTATAGGAATTCTCGAGCTTAACCGAGAAACACTCTTTGGTTCTTCGCTCATTATATGAGGGCACATCTGGGCAGTGGGCACACTGAGATTTGAGCTTGACTCCTGGTAAAATACGGGCCGTTTGCCCACGTTGTAAGCGCGAGGAATCCTAGTACGAGTGTACTTGGATCTGCCTTGCCGAAATCATGGTTGCCATTAAGCTGGTGGAAATTACTTGACAATCATACACTGGCAAGGGCAAGTCGCTGAAGGATTAATTCATACTTGCGCGTCATTTTTTGGAAGAGTTTTCATAAAGGTAAAATTTTGGGTTGCTCGCCCGAGGCTAAGATGATCCACATTCTTCAAGCAGGGTGATGGAAGAAAAGAAGTATCATGGAAGATTGTGATGATTCCTTGACAGGCGCGGGACGGGCGCTTATTTATGTAATAACAGGGGTCCACTTTTCCATGGGGCGGAAGCCCTGTGAGAGACGACATGGAGGATTGAGGAGGATGAAATTTTAAAATCGAGATCCAGATGGCTGATTTAAACATTTGTTTTGGTTCCAAGAACAATGGGTTGAAGGTGTTAAGTTCGTGGTAAGGGCGCTCAAACATGACAGAGCAAACATGTGCATACGGAAGTTCGACATCTGGATGTATTCAACGGTGATTTTTCGGTGGTCAGTAAAACACGCGCCCATTGAGGTGTGCAAAATAACACGAGGAAAGCATAATGCATGGAAGCAATTATATAAGTAACCCCAATGAGATCCGAATTCTTGCCTCACGCTCTAGTACTAATGAGTGTCCTTGGTGGCGAGAGATTGAAGAGGGGAACGTACGCCTTCCTCGCTGGGGGTCTGTAAATCGAAAATTGACGTAGTTACGGTAGCATTGGGATAATACAAATTACTTATCATGGAAGGCAAATACTACGATATAAAATTACCATCAGGTTCATCTTCCACTCACGAGTGGCCAGTGATGATGTAATGACGGTGAATAAATGAAATATATGACGGTGTTGTAGGTGTCTATGGAGAGGGATATATATTAAGCATAGACATGAAGAGAGAACTGATACTCGCTCACTTCGTTTATAATGACTGATGGCTGACTTTCATTCATGTTAAATCGATTACTTCTCCGGGAAGAAAAACAGGTTTCATCTCCTTTTTAATGTTGGGTGTACGGCCCGACGACAATTTGCTTCGCTTCAACTTCCCTAAGTTCTCGAGGTCGAGCTTTGTGAGCCACATGAGCGGGAGTTTGAAGGATTCGCACGAAAATACTTGCACGCAGTTTCACTTCCGCCCTTTCAATAGCGGCAATGTCTTCGGAGATGTCCTCCGACTCGGCAATCTTCCGTTTGCGACTTTGACCCGAAACACGTATGGTGGCCTCGTTCGATTCACTGATGGTGGTTGCCGGAGAGTGCTCTCGAGGGGCGATGCCGTTCGCTTGAAGAATAGCTATAAGACCCAATGTTAGTCAGTGTAAAAACTTGGTTCACCAGAGAGCTTTACACATCGGTCTATACTTGAAGATGAAGGTCACTGGAGCAATATCGTTTGTTGGTGTGAAAGAATAGCTAAGACCTGCTTCAAATACGCGCTTCTCTGAGAGTCTGAAATTCTACTGTGAGATGGGTGAGATCCTTATTCGAGGTCGTGACAACTTACTTGACGCGATGGGTGAGGGCCTTCTTGGAGCGCTCGTTGATTTTTGTCGTCTCAGAGCTTATACTCGCATCCTGGAGAGAAAATTTCTTCGATACCAAATCTTTATGCACTACGTGACCGCTTTGAACGATTAATTTGATATCCCCTAAGTTTTTGACCGATGGTGTTTCTGCAACCTCCTCCTCTGCTGGGTTAGGGTAGTTAGCAACATCCCATCTTCAAGATTAATAAGGAAGTAGCTCGCCTGTGATATCCAATAGTCCAAAAGCATAGTTTCTCACCTCCATTGGTGAGATTCGTCTATAAGCTCGCTGATGCACAACATCGGAAGACTGACGTCTGAGGGACCTGTAGCCAGCAAGCTCCCCATCAAGATGCACTTCGTATTCATAGTCAAAATTGCGCTCGGCGGTTCGCGTCATGTTGACAGCAAATTCCTAAAATCGTGGTCACTGCTGTGCACACCAAGACCAAGGTAGGGACGCACCTTGCCAACCTCAGAAGCGATCCAGCAGGTAACCTCTCGCTTCCCCTCATCCGAATGAACCCCATATTGCTCCAACTCATTCCCATCAACGGATATCCAGGTTTCAAGATCTTCGAAGATTAAGCGTTTCATTCGTTCAAGAAATAGGAGGTAGAAAATCATTATCAAGAATTCGGTTTTTGCATTTCGCATTGTGACATTATTATAACACGTGTTTGTGACATAACGCGCACTGATTTCACAGACGCGCCTCTTTTTCGTCAACTGGAACGTCTGCCGCGACGAATATCAGCTCAGTGATTCTACGACTTTCAAAGATAGGACAAGATGCCTTGGATTGGATTCTGTAACTCGTATATTAGTCACAGACTTCGAATAGTTGAGTCAAGAGATGCGGAGACCTCACGATCACTGTCTTATGCCTGACAAAGTTTACCAGTCGCCTCTGTTCCGGACATTGTCTTTGAATGCCATGGATGGTGTAGAACCCAGAAAAGAACCCGTTCTATTTTAGGGTCAGACCAACGTCCATCAATGTACGAGTAGAGACATACCTGATTCAATGCATTCTCTGGGACTTCAATAAGATGTTTCCACTCAACCTTCAGTCCGCTCGCTCGCGACTCCTTTCTCATCGCCATCACAAGCTGCCTGATATCCTCCCAATCTATGGGTTTTCCGTTGAGCGTCCCTTTCAAACTTTGAGAGAAAGTCTCTCCGATCGTACGAAGAGACTCCTCGTCAGATGGAGCCTCGAACACACCCCGAATATGCTCCTTGGACCAGCAAGTCAAGGAGGAGGGTGCGGGGGGGAAGAAGGGTTGAGACATCAGGCGGCAAAGAAGGTGTAACTCGTGTAGGAATTTATATGGTTCCCTAACTATGAGGCTTACCCGAAAAGTGTTTGGCGGAGTTTGTTGTGTGGCAAATAAGCGCTTGGACATCCCCATTCGGATACTTCGATCTAAGGTGCGCAGCTGACAATCTTCGCGTCGGATGAGCAACAAAAGAAGTGCTCTGGCTAGCAGAGATATAGAATGAGATTTAAGAAATATTTTGAGTCACCAATCTCACTGCAAGGAGCTGTTAGCAAATTAGTGATAGTCTATGCATTACCTCAGGCTCTATTCCGAGTCAATGTTTCCGCTTACGAGGTAGACCCTCACCACTGGTCCTTCAGATCTTCATATCGCATCTTAACCAGCTGCTCATCTCTCAACATTTGCACTATTCCTGGAAGAGTCGGCCCCGAATTCTACCTGCACTTACTCCAACGATGCGACTCCATTCACCAATCCTGGGTGACTCCTCCGATCCCCAACCAGACTAAGTGATCGCGAATTTTCAGGTAGATGAAAGTCCAATTCTCACTACATCTCAAGTGTCTGGAGATATGCAGACATTGGATGGTGCGTTCCCTTTGTATTTGACAGCCCTCGAGCGTAAAGTGTTGAAGTGGCGGGTTAGACCGGGCAAAGAATTTGAACAGTTCAAATGAGACGAGATAGGCACGAGTGCTAATGCGGAGAGAAAGAAAACCAAAAGAGGGGGAGTATAGAGGTCTTTCTTGCCAATAGTGAATAGGATCGAGAATGGTCCTGTTGTGACGCCGTCTAGGTGACATTTACACAAAAAGAAGAGATAAACAATGGTGCACAGAGGGCCCTCCTTCTGCGTGAAGCTTTGAAGATCGGTGGATGTGCGTGCCAGTTAGAGAAGTAGTGAAGGAGATTCCAGGAACTACCATCTCCGTTTAATGAGATATTTGAAATCGTGAGACTCACTTAGACTGTATAGGAGGGGATAGAATGTCAGATTCCAGGTCCTCTTTCAGTAGATGAATTATGAGATGAGTTTCAGGAGCAAGAGAAGTCTCAAAGTCCAAGGGATTTCGATCGTCCAAGTTGATGATCGCAGGTGACTGTACAGACTGTAACAGATAGGGTCGACCATAGTGTGCTCGCACGACGCAACAGCGATTGATCCCCATCGCCGGCAAACTAGACAGTGTTTGATTGAGGCACAATGCTTGTGTTCGTCGGGAAAATGGAGACGAAAATGAGCTTTATAACATCCCCGGAGAGGCTGATAATGCAATCTCACAGAGTCCGGATTGCTTTGTGCGCGTTGGTAAAGAATTCGGTATGAACCTCCGCCGCCGACAACCGGGCGGCTCAGCTCCAGCCATCATGTAATGATGCTGGTTCCCCATTCTTCACCCTGCACGTCAACAATCCTCTTCGACAACAGATCCTTTACTCGTGCGTAGACCTATAGAAAGTCCTATAACTCACTCATAATCAGTTTCAGGACTGAGAGGCTTTCACCCAAACCATGAACAACCTCATCCCTGGAGTGGCACAGTCTGACCAGCAGGTGTTTGTGGCTCGACAAAAAGAGATGATTGCGAACATAAAGAAAGAAATTGCGAACTCGGAGCAGGCCATCAAAGAGAAACTTCGCCTGCAGGACGCACTTTATTTGAAGCTCTTCCCACCTGTGCGACCTGACCGCGACCCTCAACTTATTTCTGCCCTCATCGAGGAGAAGAAAAGTGAATTGGAGCACTTGCGAACTATTTTACAGGCACATGACACCCTCGAAGACGGTCGGCAGATTGGTGATGACTACGAACCACCGAATAGCCAGAGAAACTGGAGTCAGATGCGGAAGGATTGCGTCGACCTTCATTCCAGCCTCGAGCACTTGCGGTCCCTTCTATCACCCATACGACGCTTACCTATAGAAATACTTGGCGAAATATTTCAGCTTGCTTGCACATATCTTCCTATGCAGGACTCAATTTCTCTCTCCTCTGCCCCTCTTCTGGTCACCCATGTATGCTCGACCTGGCGATCCGTAGCCATCAGCAAGACAAGTCTATGGTCGTTCATAGCTGTCCGGATAGCGGATCCTGTACCCAATACATCTAAAGGACTCCTGCTCCTGGTGGAACTCTGGCTTCAACGGTCGGGCACATCTCCCCTCCGCCTTCTTATCAAATGTGAAGTCGAGGAGAATCAACACCGCGAACACAACTTTTACCTCCGCCTCTTGGATTCATTGGTTCCTCACTTTCTTCGTTGGAAAGACGTCATTTTCGATAACGCCTACTTTCAACTGCCGAAGCTAAGGTGGTTTCCAGATTTGCCGGACGACGCGTCCTTCCCTATGATGGAGTCATTCACCTTACGCACCAGCCATTTGAAACGAAAAGAGATCCAGAAAATAACGCGTCTTCTGCGTGCATCGCCTAATTTACGCCACATTTCCTGGCTGATCAAGTCTACCCTTGAGGTTCCTCCACACCCATATGGCCAGCTTACAACACTCGAACTCGGCGGTCTCTATGCACTTGAAGACAGTCTGATCATTCTAAAAAGTGGCAAGCATCTTCGGTCTTTCAATATCTGCCTTTATATTCCCGCTGAGATAGTTGGACCGCATGACCTATTCCACGTTCGACATGAACGCCTCGAGAAAGCATACTTCGCATGTTCGGGCAATACCTCCATCCTCCTCGACTTGATCACACTCTCTAATCTCAAACATCTGAGCCTCGATAACCTACCCACGTTCGAGTTGCAGATCGGCGATACGTCATGGCCTCAAGTGTCCTTCCTCGAATTCCTTCGCCGGTCCAAGTGCAACTTGACCAGCCTCTCCATCCTCGATTTTGATATTCGCCCCGATGACGTTCTGGTTATGCTTCAGCATCTCTCTGCATCTCTCACCAAGTTCGGAATGGAAAACGCGAAATCCGTCTGCATCACGGACACCGTCCTCCAAGCACTTACGTTCCCTACTCTTTCTTGCTCCACTGCAGGCGAACACGAAGATGGCGTCTCTACTTCATCAACCCCGGCCATCCTCTGCCCAAAACTTCGATATCTGAAATTATTCGGATGCATAGACTCATCCGAAGGCGTCCTCGCGGATATGGTCGAATCAAGATGCTCTCGGCCGCCTCATAGCCCGGGACTAGCGCAGTTAGAAGTGGGCAATTTTGGCGTCAACCTTCCTTCATCGGCAGAAGACGAGAGAAGGTTACGAGCCTTGCACAAAAATCTCATTGATTACACCGCTTTGATGTGAGGGATAACACATGGCTGGACCAGGGTTGGACAACGGGTGGCGTTATAGCTTTCCCATTTTCATTTTGCGTTGGAGTAACAGATTACTAGTATATCGAGCAGGTTCAATGTAACAAGAGTCATCCCCATAACGAGGGCTGCTCGGCTCTTAAACAGACTGTACATCGTGGCGTTCGAGTTGTCATTGTCGATTCCAATAAGGATTCATGGCTCGGAGATTCCTGACCACCGATGCTTCCCAGGTGTTACTTTCTTTCTGGGAGTATAAAAGCACCTCCTTCGGTCGCCCGTTCGATAGCACCAGTCGCTTCCCTCGAGCACCCCATAGACTGCTTCTTTGAACTCCGTGGGTTGTACTTCGTCTTCACTCATCGACCGTCAAGCAGAACACCGGAAACCATGTACATTCCGAGTGCAAATTTCTTCGTTTTCATCGTCGCCGCCGTTGCAATGGCTGCACCTCAAGCTAATCCACCTCAATGCGACCGGACTTGTTACCCCGGTCCAATCACTTGCAATGAACTCTCCTGCCCTCGGAAAGAGGACTGTGGATATAGGTGTTGTCTGAAACCCACCATGAATGCGACGTGTCCTCTCCCGATGCAAAACTGAAATCACAACCACTGTATCAGTGTATGCAGTTGGATAACTTGCACTAGGTACATAAGCTCGTTTTTGTATCTTGTCTCTGGCGACGCTGATACGTTTTGCGCTCGTTTCAGGTTGTGAACTTTGTGCACGACTTGAAGCAAGAGATTCGGAACCTAGAGTACGGGTAGATCTGATAAACATCGAGCCTAGGGCAGTGAGCATGCACAGGGAGGAAATTGCGAGTCGACAAATGATCATGAGGAGGGCGTGAAGAGGGTCGTTTTACATGTAAACATACAGCTATGGATAGAAGTACAGAATAGTACAGAGTCCGTAACATACACATAGAATTGAAGATAGCAGATGTTAGAAAGAAAAATGTGATTGTGCAATGAATCATAACTAGACTAGTCACCAATTAGAAAAAAAACAGGAGATGAGAGCCAGAGGGAAAAGTAGCACACCACTGCACTGTATTGTGCACAGCGACCAGCTCGTTGAAGCGCACAGCACTGTGCACAGACGAACTACACACCTTACATCCACCCCTCATCAACATACCACCTCTTCTCAGCTCCTCTGATGCCCCACTCAACAACAGCTCCAACATTCTCAATCCCAGCAACAGGAGAGCCACTTCCAAATGCTCCTGCGAACAACCCACCGCCCCCTGAAAGACTACCTGCGGTGAGGTTTGTACCAACACCAGCGACATACATCTTCTCGCCCCATGGATCGAAGCAGAGGCCAGCAATGTCGAGATCGTCGTAGTAGACGTAGTTAGGCGTGGACCCGGTTCCATTTCGTTGAGAAGGTGAGCCAGAGTAATAGGCCCCTCCGGACTCGGCCTCGTCGAAGACGGCATCGTAATCATCTTCCTTTGGTAAGTATTCTCTACCAAGATTTGACCTTGACGAGGAGCCATATCGGATGGAAGATGGTCCGGGACTTGGATGACGGACATTGGTAGACCCAGAAGCAGAAGACCCAGCAACCAAGGACGGCGACACACTCCTCGAGTTCGCATTTGAGAGACATTCTGTTTCTTCTTCACCTTCTCCATCTTCGTCCTGGTCTCGGCCGCCATCGATATGCATCAACTCGCCATCGACGTCCATGCCTTCCGCATCTTCTTCAGTCTCATCAAACGTAAAGTCTTCGGAACTACGCAGCTGATGCTGTAGCATACGCCTCGCCGCCCTGCTTGACCTTCGTCCGTACAGAGGGTACTCGTAATCGCCGTGTGTCGACCCGGTATTGGTGTCACGATCTGTTTCTCGTCCAGGGTCGTAATCATCGTCGAATCCTTCATCCAAATCAACGTCATCTTCGTGTCCCCTGCTGTGGTTGTGGCCTCCCAACCGACTCGGTATGCCGTGCACAGCAAGCAGTGCATGGACCTCACTCTCCACCTCACGGTCTCCAAGGTCCGGAACGACAACAATGCCGTCCTGGTCCTGCTCTCGCCTGTCTTCATCCTCTAATCGTAGACCTGTGACTTCTTGCCATGCTCGGAGATATTCTACTGCCGTAGGGTCTGATGGTGCACGGGGAATAGGGAGATCTGCCTCTGACGAACTGCTGTCTCCATCATCTTCAAACAACACTCCAGTTCCAAACCTCATCCCTCCGAGTGCTCTCTCCTCTCTACGAATCCGTCTCGCAAGAGCACCTTCATCTTCACGGAGATCATCTTGCATATCCTCTCGTAGATCTCGGATGGTTTCATCATGATGCGGAACATCTTCTCGATCAAGTACATATGCAGCCCACTCTTGGAGGGATGGCATAGGAGCCGAAAGCCCACCCGACCGAACCACCCTGGTAGTTGGAATCGATGGCGGTGGGGTTGGGGACGTAATGACCGTGGGTGAGGCCGCTCGGCTAACAGGACTGCGGTCACCGCCGATGAGCGTCCTCCACGTTGAGTCACCAATGCTTGCAGGTGCAGAGTAGGCTGAGGCGGGGATACGGAACGCATCGTTGATGGCTTGTACGACGCCTGGTCGAGGAGTTGTAGAGCTGCTTGCTATCGGTCCGGGTTCTGCCCCTGTGGACGAAGCGGGCCGTGAGGGCCGAGCATTGCCCGACGTCGAGGTTGGCCT
>Ga0247741_1002358_pt1 | contig 10502 bp, 6 predicted proteins | sample UWRJL213509R2_FD_180945 | JGI IMG/M metagenome (GOLD analysis project Ga0247741, IMG submission 180945) | Plant litter microbial communities from Arlington Agricultural Research Station in Wisconsin, United States - UWRJ-L213-509R-2 | ecosystem: Environmental > Terrestrial > Plant litter >...
GCCAGTAGTGGCGGCTGGTCTGCCTGCGTTGAAAGATGCCTATTCGATTGATGATTTAAAAAAATTGGATGCGATTGTTACTTGTCAGGGCGGCGATTACACCAACGAAATTTTTCCAAAATTGCGTTCATCTGGCTGGGACGGATATTGGATTGATGCGGCATCAAGTTTGCGTATGCAAAAAGACGCAATCGTTGTGCTCGATCCCGTAAATTTTAATGTAATTAAAGACGGCATTACCAAAGGCGTAAAAAATTATATTGGTGGTAACTGCACCGTAAGTTTGATGCTGATGGGCTTGGGCGGTTTATTCAACGCAGGTTTGGTGGAATGGGTTTCTTCTATGACCTATCAGGCAGCGTCGGGCGCCGGTGCTCAAAATATGCGTGAGCTAATTTCTCAGATGGGCAGTTTGCACGCGTCCGTTGCAGGTAAATTGGCAGATCCGAAATCAGCTATTTTAGAAATCGACCGCATCATTGCAGAAACTATGCGTGGCGATGACTTACCTAAAGCAAACTTTGGCCATCCACTTGCGGGAAGCTTGCTGCCTTATATTGATAAGCAATGGGAAAACGGGCAATCGAAAGAAGAGTGGAAAGGCCAAGCCGAGACCAACAAAATTCTCGGGCGTGATAGCAATCCTATTCCAGTGGACGGTTTATGCGTGCGTATTGGCGCAATGCGTTGTCATTCGCAGGCTTTAACAATTAAGTTGAATAAAGACGTTCCAATCGCAGATATTGAAGCCTTAATTGCAAATGCCAACCAATGGGCTAAGGTTGTACCAAATGATCGCGAAAGTAGTCTGCGTGATCTAACGCCAACAGCAGTTACCGGAACTTTGGAAATTCCTGTTGGGCGTTTGCGTAAAATGAATATGGGGCCACAATATTTATCAGCGTTTACCGTTGGTGATCAATTGTTGTGGGGAGCGGCTGAGCCTTTACGTCGTGTGCTACGCATACTCAAAGAGGCTTGATTCTCCAACTTAAAGAATTGCTTTAAGTACCCTCAATAATCTCAAGATTATTGAGGGTTTTTTGTTTTACGTACTATATTTCTACTGCTGTCGTCTTAATAGATAAGTCAAAACCATACATTTTTACTCAAAAGCCTCGAAAAATATGTAAAAAATACATTTTGACAGGTGCCAGCGAGTTTCGGAGTGTTGATAAAAACCTATTTATAATGAATACTTACGACAGATAGTGAATATTTATTCGAGGTTTGCTGTACCGCATACAAACATCCAGCTCGGGTCTTAATGCGTTCTTCTGCAGCTAATTTGTCAGAATCATATTAAGTCTTCATCTGGGAGATAATAAAGGATCACCCTATGCATCTTCGTAAATTGGTATTAGCCTGTGGATTCGCTTCTCTTGCCCTGTCGAATTATGTCAGTGCATTGGGCCTCGGTGAGGTTAAGTTAAAATCTACTCTCAATCAGCCGCTCAGTGCAGAAGTCCAGTTATTGGACACGAAAGGCTTATCTCCGGAACAAATTATTGTATCCCTCGCGTCTTCCGGCGATTTCGAGCGAAATGGCTTGGATTTCGTTCATTTCTACAGCGAACTCAGGTTTGAGGTGGCGCTGGATAATCCTGGCGGTCCAGTGGTTCGCATAACATCGAATAATCCGGTTCGCGAGCCCTATTTAAATTTTCTGATAGAAGCTAAATGGACATCTGGGCGTTTATTGCGCGAATACACACTGTTGATGGATTTGCCGACTTTTGATGACAAAGCTCCTGGCGTAGTTCAGGCGGCTCCAAGCTCAACTCAAAGATCAGATGCTGCATCAAAGGCGCTTGCTGCTGAAGTACAGGCAGCGGTGGATGCTGAATCAGCAGAAGAAAAGCCAGAAATTATTGCAGAGCAGGATCAGACCGCAAAAAAGTCTAAAGCTGCGGCCGGCACCTACGGACCTGTAGGTGGTAGAGATACCTTGTGGGATATTGCACTTGCCGTCCGCCCGGATTCAAAAGCCAGCGTTCATCAAACTATGCTGGCATTACAGCGCTTAAATCCTGAAGCTTTTATTCGCGGAAATATTAACTTATTAAAAAAAGGCCAGGTGCTGCGTGTACCTGATGCTAACGAAATTGGTAGTGTTAGCCAATCCGAGGCGGTTCGCCAGTTTAACAGCCAGGTTACGGAATGGTCTGAAAATCCAAGCGGTACGGGATTGGGCGCACAGCTTGATGCTTCACGCCGAACTTCAAGCGAGCAACCTACATCTGAAAGTGCAACGGGGCGCGTTAAATTAGAAGCACCCACCGCAAAAGATAAATCAGCTAACGGTCAAGGTAGTGGTGCAAACAAAGGTTCTGGCAAGGCGCTTGAGTCTGAACTTGCGGCAACTTTAGAAGAACTTGAAAAAGCAAAATCTGAAAAAACCGAATTATCCTCTCGTGTGCGTGATCTTGAAGATCAAGTAAAAACCATGCAGCGTTTGGTTGATGTGAGCAACGAGAAGCTGCGAGCATTGCAGCTAAATTCTGCTAAACAGCCTGAGCAATCTGCGGGAATTTCTTCGTCTGAAGTCAAGCCATCAGAAGTCAAGCCATCAGAAGTTAAATCAACCGAACCAGCAGCGGTTATTCCACCACCCCCTGTAGTCGAATCGGCATCTTCATCAGCCGCACCTGAAGCTGGAACAGCGGCGTCAGCAACTGCCTCTGTTACACCTAAAAAACCAGCTGTAAAACCGGCGACCAAAACAGCTCCGAAACCTGTCGAAAAAACCATTGTTGCTCAGTTGCAAGATAATATTTTATATGTAGGCTTGGGCTTGGCAGCCATACTCGCGGCGATCGCTTTCGTAGTGATACGTCGTCGAAAGTCTGAAGCCGAGGAAGCTCAAAGTTATCAAAACACGGATGACATGCTTTCATCTGAACCTAATTTCGATAACTTCAATCAACCGCATGAAGAAGATGTTCATCCTGATACGGCATCGGAAGATTTATCCTTATTTGAGGAAGATACCACTGCTGTTGCAGAGACAGGCGATGTAGTCGGTGAAGCTGATATTTACATCGCCTACGGCAAGTTTGATCAAGCAGAAGAAATGCTGCTGAATGGATTAGCAAAAGATCCCTCATCAACTGAGATTCGTTTGAAATTGCTTGAAGTCTATTCTCAGACTCGAAACCTTTCCGCTTTTGATAATCAATATGCAGCCATATTGCCGTTCGCAACGGGTTTCGCTCTGAGCCGAGCTTCAGAATTACGCGCGAATATTCCGGGTGCCGGTGAATTCACGGGTACGCCGGAGCCTCAAGCTGAAGAACTGATCGAAGAGCCACTTGCTTTTGGTGAGGATTTTGATCTTGACGATGACGCATCCCACGAAGAGTTTGTTTCTGAAGAAGATAAGGATCTCAGTTTTGATTTAGAGTTGGACGACGACGTTGATTTGAATTCCACTACCAAGAATTACGGTATGGATTTCACTGATACCATAACTAGTGAGAAAACTGCAGCGTCGGATGATGAATTCTTGTTAGATTTCGAACTCGATGAAGCTACTGATAAATCGTCAACTCCAGATGATCTGTCTGAAATTTCTCTGGCACTTGATGAGCTAGAAGAAGAAAAAATATCTGACGATTCATCTGATCTGGATGAAGATGAATTCAGTTTTGACTTCGAAGATATAGATGAGCCTAGTCAAGTCGCGCAGGAAATAGCCAATAATAAGGCTGTTAGTTCGGATGGTGATGCTGACGATTTTAATTTTGAAGTAGATGTTAATAAGCTTGATTTAGCCGCTCTCGATAATGAGATGTCTGGATATGATGCAGAGCTGGACAAATTAGATGAGCAGCCTTTAGAAGATCTTTCAGAAGAAGATTTGGTAGAAGAAGAGCTGTCTGCGGAGAGCTTGAATGCAGCACACTTGAGTGAAGCCGAACTTGATGATGACTTGGCGGATCTGGATGAAAACCTTACCTTTGAAGAGTTGGAGTCTTTAGATAACCTTGATACTGATCCGGATCTTGATGAAGGCTTAGTTGAGTTAGATGATTCGCTTGAAACAGATCTGGACGATACGGAATTTAATTGGGATGAGTCAGAAGAAGAAACTATCGCTACCGCCAACACCGAAGACTTGAGCGTAGAAGACGATTTTGATATTGATGCTCTGGCTTCTGAAAAGACTAACCTGAATGATTTTGATGAAGAATTGTCAGACGAAAATGTGGATGATGAGTCGGCAATTATCGAGGAAGATCTTACATTTGCTGAGCTTGATGAACTTCGTGCAGCTGATGGCATTCCCGGTGATTCGACCATAGCCGCTGAAGAGTTTGCATTTGAAGAGCCATCACCTTCCGCTTCTACAGAAGAAGTCGAAGATGATCTTTTTGAACAAGCGCTTTCCGACTTCTCCGCAGAGAGTTTGGCGAATGATCCAGATTTATCTGAGGATGACTTGGACGCTGAGTTGGACTTTATGGCAGACGCTGATGAAGCTGCTACCAAACTTGATCTGGCACGTGCTTACATCGACATGGGTGACAGCGAAGGAGCACGCGATATTCTGGCGGAGGTAGCGCACGAAGGTAATGATCTACAGCGCCAAGAGGCAGTAGATTTATTGAGTCGCATCGAAGCGTAATTTACCCTCATTACACAAAGCCTTGCATAGAGACTATATAAAGCCTATGCAAGGCTTTGTTGTTTCTGGCCCGCAGGTTTCTATGAGCGAAAATTTTATTCCTACCTCTAAGGTTTACATCCGTAATGGGGAGGTGTTACGTGATACTCAATGGCCGGAAGGCATGCAACGTGTTGCTTTGGCAATAGAATACAAAGGCACAGATTTTCACGGCTTCCAAACTCAACCAAATGGTGTCAAAACAGTTCAGCAAGCGTTGGAAAAAGCGCTTTCAAAAGTGGCTGATGAAACAGTCACATTAGTGTGTGCAGGGCGCACTGATGCGGGCGTTCATGCAACTAATCAGGTTGTTCACTTTGACACTCTCGCTAAGCGCCCACTTAAAGCCTGGGTGATGGGTACGCGCCCTCACTTGCCTGACACGGTGGGGGTGAAATGGGCTGTGGATGTAGAGCCGCAATTCCACGCTCGTTTTAGTGCCCTCAATCGCACCTATCGCTATTTAATTTCCGACGCCAAAACTTCATCTTCACTTTTGCATGACCAAATTACCTGGTCATCGCGCCCGCTTAATATCCACAAGATGCGTGAAGCTGCTGCTCATCTGGTAGGACGGCACGACTTCACTTCCTTTCGGGCAGCTCAATGTCAGGCAAAGAGTCCGATACGAGAGATTTTTTATTTACATTTGGTCCGTCGTGGTGACTTGATCGTATTAGAAGTACAAGCAAACGCATTTCTCCATCATATGGTGAGGAATATCGTAGGTGTTTTGCTAGCGGTTGGAGCGGGTGATAAACCAGCGTCCTGGGTAAATGAAATACTGGCTGCAAGAAATCGGAGCTCCGCTGGCGTGACAGCGAAGCCTTATGGGCTTTATCTGGTATCAGTAGATTTTCCAATGCAATTTAATTTACCTAAAAGCTTACCGGGCCCGTTATTTTTGCCTGAAGCAGTTGGTGGTTTTGCCTCGGAACTTGGCTGGTAAAATATGCTCCTACTTTGCTAAGGAGTTTGATGCTAGCGTCCGGCATTTACGGTATTTACGGCAGAAGTCTGATACTATCGCCGCCTAAATTTGGATTTCTTAAGAGTTTTTCTTGCTGGAGTTAATCAGCTAGTGAATACAATTCGCGTGAAAATTTGTGGAATAACTTCAATTGCCGATGCGCGTGCTGCAGTTGAGTCAGGTGCTGATGCGATAGGCTTGGTATTCTACGAGCCCAGTCCGCGAGCGGTATCTATTGATCAGGCGCAAGCTATTGCAGCATCGGTAGGGCCTTTCGTAACCGTAGTAGGGCTTTTTGTGGATGCCGATGAAAGCTATATCCGCGATGTATTGGGCAGTGTTTCGCTCCATGTTTTGCAATTTCACGGTAATGAATCGCGCGAATTTTGCGAGCAGTTCCAGCGTCCTTATATGAAAGCGATTCGTATGCGACCTGAATTAAATGTGCCTCAGGAAATAGATACATATTTGAGTGCATCGGCTATTTTATTGGATGCTTATCGTCCGGGTGTTCCAGGTGGTACAGGTGAAACCTTCGATTGGCAACGCGTGCCGCAAAATTCACCGCTACCTATCGTTTTGGCTGGTGGTTTAACGCCGAAAAATGTGGCCTCAGCAATTCAATCAACTCAAGTCTATGGGGTTGACGTTAGTGGTGGTGTAGAATCCGCTCCCGGCCAAAAAGATCCGCGCAAAGTTGCGCAATTCATTTCCAGCGCCAGGCATGCCTGAGCAATTGCCGACCGAATTTATAATTGAAAAACTGAATAGGTGACAGAGCAGTGAGTGATACCAAACAGCATTCCGCTATCGATTACAAAAACTTTCCTAATGCCGAAGGCCATTTTGGCCCTTACGGCGGACGTTTTGTATCCGAGACTCTCGTTCATGCCTTAGATGAACTTGAGTCGATTTATTTTCGCCTGAAAGATGACCCGTCGTTTCAAGCCGAATTCGATAAAGACATGGCGCATTATGTGGGCCGTCCTTCCCCTTTATATCTCGCTGAGCGCTGGACTCGTGAATTGGGTGGTGCACAGATTTTTCTAAAGCGTGAAGATTTAAACCATACCGGCGCGCACAAGGTTAACAATACGATTGGCCAAGTTTTATTAGCAAAATTTACTGGTAAGTCTCGTGTGATTGCAGAAACCGGCGCCGGTCAGCATGGAGTCGCAACCGCCACTGTTGCCGCTCGTTTAGGGTTGAAATGCCGTGTTTATATGGGTGCGGACGATATCAAGCGTCAGGCACTCAATGTGTATCGTATGAAGTTACTCGGTGCAGAAGTCTTTCCAGTGACCTCTGGTTCTCGCACGTTAAAAGATGCTATGAACGAAGCTATGCGCGATTGGGCGACCAATGTGGACGATACTTTTTATATCATTGGCACCGCTGCAGGTCCACATCCGTATCCACAGTTAGTACGCGATTTCCAATCCATTATTGGTCGCGAAGCACGTCAGCAATGTCTCGCACAAGCAGGTAAATTGCCCGACGCTTTGGTTGCGTGTGTAGGTGGTGGTTCAAATGCGATTGGTTTATTTCATCCGTTCCTGACCGATACCTCAGTAAAAATGTACGGCGTAGAAGCGGGTGGCTTAGGTATTGAAACGGGCAAACATGCTGCGCCACTTAGCGTGGGTATTCCTGGTATTCTGCACGGTAACCGTACTTATTTAATGGAAGATGAAAACGGTCAAATCATTGAAACGCATTCTGTGTCGGCGGGCCTTGATTATCCGGGCGTGGGTCCCGAGCATTCATGGTTAAAAGACATCGGTCGCGTTAATTATGTAGCGATTAATGATGACGAAGCCTTAGCCGCTTTCCGCAAATTAACGCTTACCGAGGGTATTATGCCGGCGCTGGAATCCAGCCACGCGGTTGCTTACGTTGAGAAACTCGCACCTACGATGAGCAAAGATCAAATTATTATCGTTAACCTTTCAGGTCGCGGCGATAAAGATATTCACACGGTTGCTGCCCTTGATGGCATCACAATTTAAGGCCGGGATAGAAAAACGATGAGTCGTATTCAAGCACGCGTCGCGGAAGCAAAAAGCGCGAGTAAAAAACTGTTAGTGGCTTACATAGTTAATGGTGATCCACAGCCGGATGTGAGCTTGCCAACCATGCATGAAATGGTTGCTAAGGGTGTCGATATTATTGAGTTAGGGGTTCCTTTTTCTGATCCCATGGCGGAAGGTCCGGTAATTCAAAAAGGCCATGAGCGGGCGTTATTGCATCACATCAGTCTTAAAGGCAGTTTGGAATTGGTTAAACAATTTCGAAAAACCAACGATAAAACGCCAATAATTTTTATGGGCTACGCTAACCCAATCGAACGCTTTGGTTACGAGGCATTCGCTAAATCTGCAGCGGAGGCGGGTGTAGATGGTTTGCTGACTGTGGATCTGCCGCCAGAAGAAGTTTCTGTATTAAAAAGCGCGTTGGATGCTGTTGGTTTGGACAATATTTTTCTGTTAGCTCCAACTACAACAGTTAAGCGTGCGCAAAAAATTGCTGAGCATGCAAGCGGATTTTTATATTACGTATCGTTAAAAGGCGTGACGGGTGCGGGGCATCTTGATGTTGATGATGTTAAATCCAAACTCGCTGCGTTTGGGCAGTTAACTGATTTACCAGTGTGTGTCGGATTTGGTATTAAAGATCCGGAAACTGCAAAAGCCGTTGCGCGTTTAGCAAGCGGCGTTGTTATTGGAAGTGTTCTGGTAGAAAAAATGGGTTCGCTTGAAGGTAAACCAGCATCTGAAATTGCTACCGCGGTTGGCGAAATTGTTGGCGGAATTCGCGCCGCGATTGACGAGATTCAGTAATGAGCTGCTAGTGATGCTTTGCTAGAAACTTTTAAAAGAGATTTCACAATGAGTTGGTTAGAAAAAATTATTCCAGGTGTTGCTGCTCGCTCTGAAGCAAAACGCTCAAATAAAGTTCCCGAGGGTCTCTGGGAAAAATGCGTCAAATGCGATGCGGTTCTATATAAACCTGAACTGGAAAAAACGTTAGACGTTTGTCCCAAGTGCGATCATCACATGCGCATCGGTGCGCGCACGCGTTTAGATATTTTTTTAGATCCGCAAAATCGCCAGGAGTTAGCAACCGAAGTTGTACCTATTGATCGTTTGAAGTTTAAAGATATTAAAAAATATAAAGATCGTTTGATCGCAGCGCAAAAAGAAACCGGCGAAAAAGATGCTTTAGTTGCAATGCGCGGTGAATTAAAAGGTATGCCAGTCGTGGCGGTTGCTTTTGAATTTAAATTCCACGGTGGTTCCATGGGTTATGTGGTTGGTGAAAAATTTACCCGTGCGGCCAGCCTTGCGTTAAAAGAGAATATTCCGCTGGTTTGCTTCTCTGCAACAGGTGGAGCGCGTATGCAAGAAGCACTTATTTCGCTGATGCAAATGGCAAAAACTTCCGCTGTTATTGAGCGCTTGAAAATGCAGGGTACGCCCTATATTTCAGTTATGACTGATCCGGTTTACGGCGGTGTATCTGCAAGTTTGGCGTTATTGGGTGATCTAAATATCGCTGAACCAGGCTCACGCGCAGGTTTTGCGGGCCCCGGTATTATTGAACAAACTATCCGCCAAAAATTACCAAAAGGTTTCCAGCGTGCGGAGTTTTTGTTAGACCACGGTGCAATCGATCTAATTATTCATCGTCGTGAAATGCGCGACAAACTCGCTTCTCTCCTCGCTAAATTTACTAATCGCCCCGTGTTGAATTAATTTCATTTCATGAGATTCCCGTCTTTAGCAATGTGGTTGGGATGGCTTGAGCAAAGCCATCCCAAAGAAATCGATTTAGGTTTGGATCGTATTCGTCTTGTTGCTGAGCGTTTGGACTTATTAAAGCCGCGCTCGAAAGTTGTTACAGTTGCAGGTACGAATGGAAAAGGTTCCTGCGTCACTGCAACGGCAAGTTTGCTACACGCAGCGAAATTTTCTGTAGGCACTTACACCTCACCGCATTTATTGCATTACGCAGAGCGAATTCAAATTAATGGTAAGTCCGTTGCAGATGAATTAATTTGTGACGCCTTTGAAAAAATCGCAAACGCTTGTGGCTTGAACGAAAGCTCTACTGAAATTAGTCTTACCTATTTTGAATACGGCACCCTTGCGGCCTTGGTTATTTTCAAGCAGCAAAACGTCGAGTTTATTGTGTTAGAGGTTGGTCTCGGTGGACGACTCGACGCGGTCAATATTATTGATGCTAATGTTGCGGTTATTACATCAATTGCTATAGATCATCAGGAGTGGCTCGGTGATAATCGCGAAGTCATAGGTCGTGAAAAAGCCGGCATTTTGCGTGAGCAACAATTATTTGTTTGTGCCGATGAAAATCCTCCACAAACTATTCTGGGTTTGGCGAAAGAGTTAAATACAAAATCCTATTTAATTGGTCGCGATTTTTCATTTTATCAACACGACAATAGATGGACATGGCAAGGTAAAGATCATCGCAGTAATGTGCTGAGTTTACCTGAAATGCGCGCGCCACATTTACCCTTGCCGAGTATGGCTGCCGCATTGCAAGTGATTCAATTACTCAATGTTGAATTAAGCTTTCATCACATTGAAACTGCATTATTAAATATAAATCTGGCGGGGCGTTTTCAAAAAGTTATATATAAAGGGCGCGAATTTATTTTGGATGTTGCCCACAATCCTGCCGCCACGGAATATTTTTCCAAACGTTTGATTGCCGATTCAGCTCAAGGCGAAACCTTTGCGATAGTCGCTATGATGAGCGATAAAGATCGAGTCGCCAGTTTGGCAAATCTCACCTCGAAAGTTGACCATTGGTTTTTGTTGGATTTAAAAAAAATTCCTCGCG
>Ga0247741_1002360_pt1 | contig 10498 bp, 13 predicted proteins | sample UWRJL213509R2_FD_180945 | JGI IMG/M metagenome (GOLD analysis project Ga0247741, IMG submission 180945) | Plant litter microbial communities from Arlington Agricultural Research Station in Wisconsin, United States - UWRJ-L213-509R-2 | ecosystem: Environmental > Terrestrial > Plant litter >...
GCCCTATGTTTCAAGAACTTCTGACGACATAACGCAGCTTCGGGATGGTCATCGCTCCAGCACTGATTACCTAAATCAAAATCAAGATCAAATGAAACGAAATTATTTCAGTCATGTGACTAAATTTTTTGTGCAAAATGATTCTTCAATCTGCAGCTGTAAAAATTTGGGTCGAATAATTACTGAGGTTATTTGTCCAGTGCCGCCCACCATACTTATGCAGAGCATCAGGAAACTGTCCATTTGGTTTCCGGTTTTTGACGGTTTTTTCTATTTTTGGAGTTTTGGAAAACCCCAAAACTCGTGAGATCCCATTTTTGTAATTATTTGCTACATTTGGACTAGTCTTTCGGCTACACTTGCTGATGTCACGTGAGGTTTTTACGAAAAAGGACATAGGTTTCGAAGTTTCCGGTTTCGGAGGTTTTTTGAATTTTTAGAGGGTTTTTTGTGTTTTCAAAACTCAAAAAACCAAATGGACTGATGGAACATCTCATCCAAAATTCCGAATCTAAAGACTGGATGGTTTACATTTGTAACTACCGCTTTCGTGGTGGATCGTATAACCCACTGAGGTTGTTAAACGTACAGCAATCATTTTTGCTTGACTGCCACCAAATCACATCAAAAAGTTATTTGAAGAGGACCCGGACAATGCCGGAGTTCTATTTCTGGACGAAATGAGTTGATCAAGATATCATGATGAGCCTTCTCAAACGAGAGGACAGGACACCAGTCGAAGAAGAGGTTCTCTTTGAAGATTCAATTGTAAGTAGTATACCTCTTATATCCATATCACAAGTCAACCTTGATCAGACTACTGGTTATCCCTGTGCAACATGTACCTTGCTTTCGCGAAAACGAAGGTGGACACCGTGTCTGATTTGCTTGCCATCCTTCAGAAGTGAGTAGATATAAATATTCTTCTAGATAAATTACCAACGAGGCTTGTTGCGGCCGTGTGCAGATATCCATATGATCGGAGAAACATCGAGTAAGGATCGCAATAATGTTCCATTCTACTCAAGTACGAGGTGGGCTGATCATCGCTTTGAAGCAACGAGAAAGTTGTTATGCAGTAAGCATTGGCATTGTCAACCATTTTTTTTTTTTACAATTTAATACTCTCGTACCAACCAACCAGCTTACCACCACGGGGAATCAGCCTGCCTGCGGCCAACACTGCTCAAGAAGGCCTTGCGGCGATGTAAGTGGGAAATTTCAATTCGTTACTTGAGATTAATTACGCCAATTCTAGTGGCAGCAGATTACACGCACTAATAATTGGAATTGATAGCTACAAGGTGAAGCCACTAAGTGGCTGCGAAAACGATGCAAGAGCCATGAAAGATTATTTGGTGAAAGATTTGGGTGTGCCTGACTCGGGCGAGCGGATTCGGATGCTTATCAACCAGCAAGCAAAACGATCTGCGATCCTTCAAGCCTTTTCCGATCTTCGAAGGAATGGCCGTATTAAGAAGGGAGACCCCATTTTGATCTTCTACGCCGGCCATGGTGCAGAAATAGATTCTCCAAAGAAATGGGAAGCGGGACACACGAAGATTCAGGCCATCGTTCCGCAGGATTACTCGAAGGACGCCCCAGTGGTGCATTGCATTCCCGACCGCACTCTCGGCGCCTTAATAGATATGCTTGCGAAAGAAAAGGGCGACAACATTGTATGCTATTCGAATCATTGCCTGAATAATGAGCTAATGCACTATGTGCTTCTAGACCGTTGTTTTCGATTGCTGCCATTCTGGCTCTGGCACGCGAGTCAACAACGGTGAAGTTCGTTCTATGAGTATCACCGACAATTTACCATCGAATGTTGACTCTGAAATAATTGACGAGTCCACCAATTCTCCAGAAAACATTGACTCCGAAACCATCGGCGAGCCTTCCATCTCCTCTTCCAGGGCTGGGAATGTTGCCACGGGCTCCGAGCGCCAGGGCTTACGGTCGCATATGTTGCTTGCGGCTTGCAGCCACTCTGAATCTGCCAGAGAATGTTATATCAGTTGCGAAGGAAAAACTCGAGGGCAATTCACTGTCGCATTACTGGCCCTATTTCGACGCGAGGGGGTGGATAAGCTCGCATACAAAGATATTCTCAGTCGTTTGAACCCAATGACGGAGTAAGTACCTGGAAATATATACTTTGGTTTTACTCAATCAAGTGTCTAGCCAAAATCCTCAGATGAGCGGAGTCAACCATAACCGTTTGATCTTCAATTTACGAGGCCCTGCATCTGATACTCCTCATCACGACGTGCGCATCCAAGATAGGAAATTCACAGTGGGAATTGGAAAAATTCATGGGCTTTCCAAAGGAGCGCAATTCAAGTTCTATCGCGACCGTGCGTCTTTTCTGTCGGGGCTACCTCTTGGAGTTCTAGAAGTCGCGGACGATGGCGACATCAAGGTGGATTCAACAACACTCACTCCACGGCCTCTTGGATCAATCAACCTTGTCGTCAGCCAAGGGATTGCGGTGCAGACACAAGCCGGGGAACGAGTTGACCTCTATATCCACGTCAAGTTCGGGGTGGATGAGCTGCCCATATTCGACGCCCTCCTTAAACAGATGCAGGCAACAGAGCTCAGGCCCAGCCAATACAGGATTGTCCATACCAATGTCAAAGAAAGCGCCCAGCTTGCATTCGAGGTTAAAGGCAAGGTAGTAGTCACTGAGATAGTTGATGTCCGCGCTAGCGCCCATGGACTCACTCGCATCCCATATCCTATCGAGGCAAAGGTGGATCGCATTCAAGGTTTTCTTCACCACGCTGCACACTTCTATCGCTACCTCTCACCGGAGCCAACGAATACCCACATCCCGAGCAAAATCAAATTTGAATTCATGGAAGTGATCCAGACAGACGACTTCGATGATGATGGCAATCCTCTCACGGACGTGACTGGGCCAAATTTAATAAAAGGCGATATCATCGACATCTTTGCTGATAAGAACAAGAGATATGGGATGCGAGTGACCAACAACACGCCATGGGACCTTTACCCATATGCATTTCTTTTCAACAACAGTACTCTTAAGATCGGTAAAAGCCACTTTTACAGTCTACTTATTCCCTCCTGACGATTTTCAGGTGGCTATTATCTGTCTTCAGAGGCTAGTGGGGGTTTCAAGGTCGATGCACCTCTCACTAGAAAGAATACCCTACCGATCGGTTATGGAGCAGGCGGCGGAGCACCTTACTCCTTCACACTTGAAGATGGCCAGCGCATCGACATCGAATTCTTCAAATTCTTCTTTTCGAATGTACCTGTTCATAACATGTCTGGCATTATGCAGGATCCTTTTGGTCGGCCTGGGGGGGAAAACCCGATACCGCCAAAATCAACCTACGGCGTGAAGGTCATTCCTATAATCCAGCGACGGTCGAAGACCTGAAGATACCGGTAACGGGTCGGTAATCATTCCCGTCCTCTTCGCACCTCTAGGCTGGCAGCACCGTTTAGTACTTCACTTTTGTACCTTATGTTCTTACGCCCCTCCGAGTCTGGACTACCTAGCCTACCTACAGTGCTGTTGGAGATTACCCCAGTGAATTCTCGTCTACTGTAACTTGTCCTTTTGTACTGTACTACCCTGTTTCTAGTCTCGACAACAGCCGTTGCCTTCATTATCACTCGAGAATTTTTACGGATGTCGAATCGTTTCTTCTTCTGGTTCCTTCTGCCATGCCGCTGCTCCGCGCATTTTGTCCTGCAAAACATATCCTATGTTCTCCCCTTCGCCCTCCCGTCCCCTCAACATATCAGGAACGCTTCCCATAAACCCGTACTTGGGGACTCGTTCTGCCGTGCTATGGGTAGCGTCTAAGTACGACGAAGCTATAATGAAGTAATCCAGAGCACCGGTCCTTCTGAAAACACGAGGCGCGATGTCGGGACGTTGGGCGGAGGCGCCCATGCCAGCGCGGAAAGCCCAGCACACGGTACCTGTGCAGCCGGACGACGCTAGGGCGAAAGATATTCGTCGTTCGATGGTTTATCTAAGAGTAAGAGAATCAAGGAAAAACGTTGTAAATGAACGGGGTTGACCACGTGGGGGCTTGCCGCGGGCTGATGTGGGACCCTTAGGTGTTTGGATATGAAAAGGTGAGCGACTCATCATCAACGGTATCGGAGTCGGCCATCGGGAGACTAGGTGTTTGGCATTGGTTCGATAGTGACCACACATGGGAATGATATAAGCAGCCTCTGGGCTGGAGGTGCTGCTCTGAGTTATTTCCCGGACAAGTTCAAGAACCATGTCGATCCGCGAAAATGGCAATGTTCAATCGTTTCCTCTAGAAGATGCTACCGATTTAGAAATCGGTATGTTCTTCAAAAATCTAGTCTGTTTATCCGGTATCTAGCCTGAAGACACACAGCTTTCACCTTTCCATCGTTGCCGTCACCACCAAGGGATAAACTCTTCTCAGAGGACGGCGACTCTGGTTCGCTGTTCTCGGCTCATGAAGAGGGCGGGAACGCTGCTACGGGAACTGATGCCAGTGGTAGAAGTGCTACAAGTCAAGGCGAAAATGTGGATTACGATGAAAGTACGTTCAGATATTGGCTCTGAAACGAGACCTTTGATCAACGAATGCAGTTTTGGAACTATGGATCCGTGGAATCAAATTGAGGCAACAATTTGAAGACTTAGATGATCTGGCTGACATCGCCGAAGCCATCTCTGTTCAGAAGCAGGCGATTCAACTCATCCCCGTTGGCCACGCGTATATGCCAGGGCAGTTGAATAGCCTTCAGATTTCACTTAACTCTCGATTCCAACGGACAGGTGATCTCTCTGACTTGTCCGAAGCCATCTCGGCAAATCAACGAGCCGTTCAGCTCACTCCAAATGGCGATTCTGATAAGCCATATCGCCTAGCGACTCTTGGGAACCTACTTCGGACTCGCTTTCAACACACAGGGGATCTCACTGACATCTCGGAAGCCATCTCAGCCCAGCAAGAAGCTCTAGAACTCACTCCAAAGGGCCACAACGAGATGCCATTTCGGTTGAGTAATCTTGGAATTTCGTTTCAGAGTCGCTTTGAACGCACAAGGGCTACGTCTGATATTTTGCAAGCAATCTCAACCCAGCAACAGGCTGCACTACTCGCCAAAAGTGGCTCCTTCCACACGCCATATGTACTAAATAATCTTGCCGATGCATTTCATTGTAGCTTTCAACATACAGGCAATCCCCAAGACATCTCTATCGCGATGTCAACTTATCGAAAATGCGCGAGAACCCCTGGACGTCCCTCAACTCGCCTGGAGGCTGCCAGAAGATGGGCGGAACTCACCATTGCTCATGATTTTCCACAATCTATAGAGGCATATGGCGCTGCAGTTGATCTTATATCGCAAGTCGCTGGCATGGGTAGCACTGTTGAGGAGCGTCATAGAGACCTCGTCGATATTTCAAGTCTCACTACAGCTGCAGCCGCAGCCGCATTCACCCTTGGCGAGTTCCAAAAAGCCCTTGAGTGGCTTGAACAAGGCCGATGCCTTGTGTGGAGCCAGCTCAACCAACTTCGAACACCCGCAGACGATCTTCGCGCACACGACGAACACTTGGGCCAACGTTTCTTGCGTATCTCAAGGGCGTTAGAGTCGTCTGGCTCCCGTCGTTACCAGATGTATCCGAGCAGAGACGCTTCCGAATCCCAAAAGTTGGCGGTAATGGACATAAATAGTGAATACTCTGCTCATTTGGACCTCTCCCGGGAGTGGACCCAACTGCTCAAGGAGATCCGCCAAAACCCCGCTTTCCATGGATTCCTCCAGCCACCTCGGGCAACAGATCTTCTGAGGAATCTCCCTCCAGACGGTCCCATCATCCTTGTCAACATCCACGAGTCACGCTGCGACGCCTTAGCTCTTGTTTCTGGCCTGGAATCTCCTATCCACATCCCTCTTAACAAGTTCAGTTACAAGAAGGCGTCCGGGCTCAAAGACCGCCTCCGCAACTTTCTTTCATCCAATGGTGTTCGCATGCGGGATACAAATCGTGGCGGTCAACAAGCGTCGTTCGATGGCGTTGGCGAAATCCATAACGTCCTCAAGGCACTCTGGGTACTTGTAGTGAGGCCTATTTTGGATCGTCTCGGATATTCCGTGAGTTTAATTTCAAATCGATAACATATTACCTAGTTAATGTTTTCGTCCAAGCAGAATAAGACCCCATCGGACAAAATCAGAATCTGGTGGTGTGCAACTGGTCCCCTTGCATTCCTCCCACTTCACGCCGCGGGAATATACAATCAAAGCGAACAACCAGCTCGAATTTCCTGTATCTCAGACTTTGCGGTGTCATCATACACACCTACTGTCAGTGCACTCCTCGATAAAGTTAAGAGATCCGTCGATGTACGGTCACTGTCTCCTTCCAAGCTCTTGATCATTAGCCAACCAAATTCGCCAGGCTGCTCTCCACTCCCAGGCGCCACAGAAGAAATGAACACCATACAGAAAACGATCGGGTCAGACCATTGCACGCCTCTAGAAGCAACAGTTGCAACTATTAGCAAGGTAAAACTAGAAATGCAATCGCACGGCTCCATTCACTTTGCATGCCACGCAAGCCAGAATATCGGGGCGCCTCTCAAGAGTGGATTCTACCTCGACGACGGACGTCTCGAGCTTGCAGAATTGATGAAGCAGAACATCGCGCAGTGCGACTTGGCCTTCTTGTCAGCGTGTCAGACAAGCACTGGGGACGAAAAGCTGTCGGAAGAGGCAGTCCACCTAGCAGCTGGGATGCTAGCAGTTGGATATCGAGGTGTGGTGGCAACGCTGTGGTCCATCAAGGACGAGTACGGTCCTGTGGTAGCAGAGGGTTTCTACAAGTATCTTATGGAACATGGGAGGATAGAGGGAAAGATGCGACTCGATGGTGCCAGTGCTGCTCGCGCTCTCCATCACGCGATTCAGAGCATCCGAGAACGGCCTGACGTTGGTGACACGGAGAAAGGTCTTATGGCGTGGGTACCGTATGTTCACTTTGGCTATTGAGGGATGGTCGACTGTTGTGATCTGTAAGGAGGTACACCAGGATGATTCCTAAATAAATAAATAAACCTATGTTAAGACTGACGGTATGCCTCCGAACGTCTCCTCTGCCCAGCTTGTTGAACATCATGTGAGAAAGAGAGCCGGTTAGTACCTCTACTGGCCTTGTCTATCTAATAACTATTAATAATAGTATTAAGAGTTTAGACGTCCGTGGATGGCAGTAGACACATGGGAATTCTAGAGAGGGGCTTGTAGGTTTAAATACGCTAATGGTAATTTATAGAACACGTCGCCACTGGAGATGGCCCTGGAATTATCTGACGCATATCGATTAATTGGTTGTCAATCAGCCAAATGTTCATGGAGAGTCGGTACTCACAATTCACGGCCTGGATCCAGACAGGCGCTTATGTCCCAGGGTCCGATGCTTGATAAGCGCCGTAGTATAGTATTATATGAAGGAAAGAAGGAATGGATTCAGCATGAGGGGATTTTGAGAAACGCCAAGAAGATGGCCTAGCAAAATCAGACATTTTAATCTCCCATGAGTATAGACAATATAGAGCGCAATAAATGCGACGCGTACATCTTGGTACAAACTTAAATCAAAGTATACTGTATTGCCCATACATCGGTGCAAAGATAAAATCCCTAAGACCAGATCATTCAGGGCAAAATTCAAGAGTAGAGATGAAGACGTGAATCGCGAGGGGGAAAATAATTGAAATTCCTTTCGAGAAAGGAAGATGCGTAAATAGAACCTCACGAAAGTCCGTGATTTAAATATAGTATTAGTGATTCTATTGGTACTGTACCCCAGACAAGGTCTAGGTGGTCAACGTAAATGAGGGTCTTACACCAGTATGTAGCTTCAGGTTCAGTAGCAGCTCCTAGTAACTGCTAATCATTGTACCTCCATGTTACTGAATACCCGAAGCGTTGATTCTGCCTCTTAAAGGCGGCTCCACACTTGGGCATTTTGGAAACCACCCTGAAGCTCAATTCCAAAACTATCGTAGGTACGGAATGTTTTCAAGGTCTCTATTGAAAACGGGTCTCGCCAGTCAAAACATCGGTGAGGCTTGGCTACCAATATGCGTAATTTAATATTCTCTGTCTTCGATAGAGCGACTTCATGAATAGCTTTTCAAAATAATTCACATACGTTCATGATTAACTCATACTTTTTGTGTTCCCCTTCGCTTGGTGATGGACGTCCAGATAAGACAAAACGAAATAGCTCCCATCAGCACAGAGACCTGAAAAAGAAAAAGGAGCAACTCGATCAGATCCTCTGTGTAGATATGGCTAGAACGACTCAGGCTCACAGCAGCAAAAATTAATGGTCGCTGCCACAGGTGATGCGGCGTCAGGAGTGCTCCCGCAATGGGATTGCCGGTCAGCAGAGCAAATGCTAAACCAAAAGACAGAATTCCCATTCGAATCCTTCAGTCATCAAAATTAACTGTAAGTCTTCTCAAGAATAAGCTTAAGTACACACCCAAGGTCGGACAGGTCGCGATGCGTAATGAAAGACCCAACTCCCGGCGCCGCTATCGATACCACTTTGGGGTATGCACGTCAGCTTTCTGAATTTGTGGCCATAGTGAATAGAGCATACAGCCACCCGTGAAGAATCCATAGAAGATAGCAAATGCAGTGACACCGCCCACACTAGTCGCCCCAAACATCCCGAAAATCAGACCAGCAGATATCACCGCGGAGGGAATCATGACTAGTAGCAAAAATGTAAATATCCATCGCAGACAGGGGATATGGCATACGCACCGTTAACCGGCCCAACATGATCAGCTACAAAATTTGGGATTGTCCTTCCAAAAATAGATGCGGCGTTCATCACGGTGATCTGTTGATTTGCTTGAGTCGGCACCTCAAACGTCTGAATTGCGGGGACCTACGGAATATTTCACGAATACGGGATCGACTCCGTGGAGAGCGGCATACAGTTGGAGGTAAAAGACTAAGCAATAGTATGAGCAATGTATTCACTTGCCCTGACAGGGAACCCACATGGAACAAATATTCCCCAAAACACCTATACATCTGGTCTAGATCAGCTGGTTGGCGTGATCCGAATGAACTCACCAAAAATGTGCCGAATACATATACCAGGAATGGGATGTCTCTGAGAACACCTCGCACCGAAGCTCCGTCCCCATCACCTGTATTTTTCTTCGGCGGTAACCTTGTCCTCATGATACAATTCGCGATTATCAAGAGTCCAAGGTCCATGAATGCTACAGCCCTGATAATGCCGGTGAGCCGACCGTCTTCAGTAATTAGTAGAGATGTGCTTACCTTACACCCCACGGAAAGCCGTAAGTCCGCGCGAATAGGTTATTCAGAAGGACCGGATAGATTACACCTCCAAGGCTCGAGCCTGGAAGCAGGGGGAAAGGGGGAAAGTTAGTAAAATCACCTAGAGATTGGATCGTGATCTCACCTGCAATTACACACCCCATGGCCAATGATCTCTTTACGCGGAAATAATGTGAAGTAATCGCCAGGGATGGCAGAAACATCATGCCCATTCCAAGGCCCATACCAACTCCTTGTGATAGTACATATTGGTAGTAGTGGTGGGGTTCTGCAAGCGAAAGCATGAATATTCTTGAGTAGACCTTGTCAATCGTATTTTCGGTCCAACTGCTGCGAAATGGGACCTACGAGAAAATATAGATCGCTGACCCAGCCAAGAGGCAGTGGTGAAAATAGCCGGCGTCAAATAACCGCCCAGCCGGAAGTCCAACAGCAAACAAGAAGAAAACTTGCATGGACCCAATCAAGCTGATTTGTGAGGGGGTGCGTTCGGGCATTGCAATGCGCTAGATCATGAATCGCGTCATAAGGCTATTTTCAGCTAAGACAAGATGCAACCGAACAGAGTAGTAGTCCTGATAGACGCCAAATGACTGTACAACTCCAAAGGTGCAGAATGTGACCATTGTCCTGAGCTAACTGATTAGCGTGGCTCATAGGACCTCGTAAAGCACCATGAAATATTTACCCGCCAATCACCGTCAACCAGGCTTGCAATCCTCCCTCTGGGAAGTTCGGTGGCTGGACAGGCCCAGAATGTGTTTCAGCGGCAGAGTTGTCGCTGGAGCCCATCTCGACGATATCTACAATATCTATGTCTTCCTTTGATGAGTTTCCAAGCTTATTTGGATTCGAACTGCCGCGACTGCTCGACGTTCCATACCGAGACTGTCCTTGGTCAATGGTCGGTGTGGATTCCACCATCGTGGAGAAGAGGGAAGGAACTCAACTATCCTCTCAGCATGTTTAAAGGAGAATCAAAGAGAACATGTTGCAATTCCCATGGCGGGGCCGGCGGATAGATGTAGATGTTCTAATCTTGACAAGTACAGAGTTCTCTGTCAGATGTTCTATATTTGGTCTTGGAAGTTGACCACATGCGCAATGCAATGGTTGACGCATA
>Ga0247741_1002361_pt1 | contig 10498 bp, 8 predicted proteins | sample UWRJL213509R2_FD_180945 | JGI IMG/M metagenome (GOLD analysis project Ga0247741, IMG submission 180945) | Plant litter microbial communities from Arlington Agricultural Research Station in Wisconsin, United States - UWRJ-L213-509R-2 | ecosystem: Environmental > Terrestrial > Plant litter >...
GGCCGCCATCTTCGCTGACAATTTCATCAACTTGAAAAGCCTCGTCGAGAATCCGACGTATAAGTTCTGGTTGCTCAAAGAGCGACTGAGACGCAACAACGTAGACGCCGTCCTCTTCGAGCGCATGAGTATATACCAAGAAATGATCCGAGGCAACCAATAGCGCGATGAACTCATCCAGAGGAACATCGTCAAGGCTATACTCGGCAGAGTTGCTAAAGCGCTGGGTGAGGACCCTAAAAATATCTGTGTGAGCTGCTGTCCACAATATCGGATTGGGACATACCTCGCAAAACGCTGAAGCTTCCTGTATCGTAACCGGACGCTTTCCAATATCTTGCTATACCAACTGATGACTTGTTCGTCCGTCATTTTACGAGCAGTTGGATCGTGGGTTATCGGTGTAAGGTTGTTTGTGTATGCATCTGGATCGCCTTTGAGATGCTGAAGGTATTCTGCTGTGCTTCCTCCTGTTGGAACCCTCACTTGCGTGTCGAAATAGTTCGTGACTCGCACCATAAGTTTGTTGGTCAAAGAACTTGGGTTGAAGGTTAAGTGAACGACCAGCAAACTACTTGATGATGACTCACCATAGTTGTTCTGCAACAAGACATGAACCTCCGGCCGCCGTGACACTGACATCGTTGAACGTTCCCCATTGAGCTTCCAGCACGTCCGTTTCTTTGAATAGCAGCCCCTTGGCACCGCTCTTCAGTTTCCAGTGTATTAGCTTGAAGAAATTGACCAAGGATTCCAAGATAGTGGCGTCGTAATCTTCACTGATACATTGTGGCAGATTCCAATTGCCACCAGGATCAGGTTCTAGAATGGCCTCATATTGGCGTTTGAGTGTGCAAGCCAGACCTATACTTAGCTTCAGGTCCTCACTCATCTGGTCGATGATCAGCACGTCGGGGTCTTTGAGCTTCTGGACATAGTCCAGACGTAGACGTAATCCTGCCTGTGCAAGCTTTGTGGGGAATGAGATAAGGGGTACGAGATCCTTTTCGAATGTCGGCAGGTTCATCTCCTTGAATAACGAGGAGAGGTTGACTTGGGCATCACGAGTAGCGCCGAGGAAGGCATGAACGGTAACCAGGAAACCCTTTTCGAAGGTAAGCTGCATCACCTCCTCTTTGAGAAGGCGCTCGACGAAGCTTGTTCCGTCTGCTACCTCCGCCGATGCCGGTCCAATAGGGATTTCACTGCTAGTGTACGGTTGGCTTACATCGAGAGTGTCGCTGCCCGTCCAACGTCGCAGAAGTCTGAAATGGTGTTTGAGTGTAGTGTGTACCGTGTACCAGGTGTTGAGTGTATCGCAGCGCGATTGGAATGCACCCTCAGCTGCGATGGGTTTGTCGACATAAAAGGCCTTGAGGCTCGGGTATAGTGACTGCACGACCTCGAGGCGACGAAGTATGGCGGTCACTTCGGAAAATGCAGCCAACGCTGCGTCTCTGCCCTCCGCCGCCGCATCTGAGACTCTGAAGTTTAGAACCTCGTTGATCACCCCATCCACCGTCCGTAAGCGACGTTCCTCTAATTTCCTCTTCTCCTCCTCGATAGATCGTCCATAGAATTTCGCACGTATGCCAAGCCAGAGGTTAAGATGAAAGTTGGTCTGTTCATCTCCCTGAGACTTCAAGGCGACTGCTATTCGTGTCTTCTCTGACTTCAGGACGTCTCCTGAAAGCACAGATGCCAGCAGCGCTTGCCACTCTAACCGTTCCTTCTCCTGTTGTGACGCAGGTTGTATAGGCTCCGACTCCAATATTAACGCTGAGAGTCGGTCGATCCCTTCGCCTGTTCCATTGAGAGCCCCGCGGCCCGAGTCTTCGTCGTCACTGTTATCGCCAGCATCGTTTAGCTGACCCAGTCCACGTTCAAAGTAGTGACTGTCTGGGTCGTTCCGTGGATCGTCGGCTTCCGACCTCTCTCCGAGGCCTGTGGATCTGTACCGCCGCACAAATTGTGAATACAGTTCAGAGTATTGTGTGGGCCCTGAGGCGCTTGGTGTCTGTACTGGCTGAGGTGCCGAGGGGCGAGACCTCATTGAGCGCACAGATCGTGACGAGTTTATTCCGTTGGGAAACTGAGGTGGTTGGGAGTAGGCCAGAGGTCCCACTACACCCCATGCGTTCTCTTCCTCTTCGTCGTCGTAGTCGTCTTCATCGTGCACATTGTCGCGTCGTTCGGGGGGAGGGTACATCGGTTGTGTTATTCGTCGGGACATGTTGGGACGGACTATGTAAAAGGGCCTGAAACGAGACGCGAACGCCTCGTCGACGCACGTTGAGGATGGAGTGTAAGGTGCTTGATGCCGTAAAAGGGTCGCAGCAGTGATGCCATGAACGGCCCGTACATAGCCGTTCTCTAATACTTACACTCATCTCAAATCCTTGCCTAGCCTTTGCAAAAGATGGGTATCGTAGAAAAAGTGTGTTTACGCCAACAATCTGTGTGATTTACTGACCAGTGGTCTTTCTAGATCAAAGAAATTGAGGGTAATTTGCTCATTTATTTCACCTTGAGCAGGTTCTAACGATGAGCCCTCCTCACAGAGGAGATGGCGCGAAGTGAGCACGAATCCTCCGAGTACAGCTATACATTCTCATTTTAATCTTTATTCAGCACAGAAGAACAAGGTGAGAACCACTTAAGCTCACACCCAACTTCTTACCTTATCCACATTGCAAGTAGGCCACAGAATACCATCTTGGTCTTCTCAAAGCAAAACTTGCCCGATACCGCGCACAACTCCTTGAACCTACATCTAAGTCAGGTCCCGCTGGTGTAGGCTTTGACGTGCAGAAATCTGGAGACGCCAGAGTCGCGTTGATCGGCTTTCCGTCTGTAGGAAAGGTGCCAAAAACTCTTCGCCATCCGTTCACGAAGATCTGACCACGCAAAATTTAGTCGACGTTGCTCAGCAAAGTTACGCATACAGCGTCAGAGACTGCAGCTTATGAATTCACCACTTTGACTGTACGTACCCGATCGAACGCAACCTTTCTGACACTAACGACTTATACCCACCCAGGCGATCCCAGGTGTAATCGAGTACAAAGGCGCCCGTATCCAGCTCCTCGATCTGCCCGGAATTGTTGAAGGAGCCAGCCAAGGTCGCGGTCGTGGTCGGCAGGTCGTTTCAAGTGAGTTCCCACCCGCCTTGTCCTCCTACCATTGCACTAACCACCCCATCTGCCAACAGCCGCAAAAACAGCCGATCTAATCCTAATCATGCTCGACGCAACAAAATCCGACGAACAACGCCGACTACTCGAACACGAACTCGACGCGGTCGGTATCAGGCTGAACAAGAGTAAACCCGATGTGGTGTTCAAGAGGAAGACGACTGGTGGTGTATGTGTTTTTATCCTGGCCCATGTGTTATCGAGGCGCCTATCTGATGAACCCACCTCTTTTTTCATTCAGATCACGTTCAACACGACGGTGAAATTGACAAAAACTGACGAGAAGACGATTCGCACCATCTTGGCTGGATGTAAGCACCCTTGATGCCCTTCCCTAGTTTACTGAAATTTTAAACCCCCACGACGCAGATAAACTACACAACTGCGATGTGATGATTCGAGAGGACGTGAGCACTACCTTGTTTCCATTTACACCCCTCTTCTCCCCTCAAAAACTCGCTTAGATAACCACGGACGAATTTATCGACGTGCTCATTGGCTCACGCAAGTACCTGCCATGTCTATGTACGTCCTCCCCGCCCCCCAGTTCTACGAAACACACTAAATCATTTACATATAGACGTGTACAACAAAATCGACGCCATAAGCCTCGAACAAGTGGATAAAATCGCCCGCCAACCCCACTCGCTCGTTATCAGCTGTGAGATGGATCTCAAGTGAGTACTCTTGGCGCGTGCCGGCTGTTTCTCGTTTATCATTTTTAACGAGCGCTAACCAATCATGATCATAATCGCGCATCGAATCGCAATCTCTATCGCCGTCGCCGTCCTTGCTACCCCTTACCCTTCTCTACTGACGCGACGCGTCGACCCCCTTGCCGGCACTGAACATTGACAGCCTCACATACCTGATCGACCGCATCTGGGACGAACTCCGGCTCGTAAAGATCTACACCAAGAAGCGAGGCGCACATCCTGACCTTGGTGATCCTGTCTGTCTGCGGAAGGGCGCGACGATTGAGGTACGTTTTGTTGTTTTCAAAGCAATTAATCGTGCTAATGGAACGTCGGCAGGACGTATGCAATGGCATCCATCGCTCCCTCGCTGAAAACTTCAAATACGGACTCGTGTGGGGTAAATCAAGCAAATTCTCTCCGCATGCGCAGAAAGTGAGCTTGAATCACCAGGTGGCGGATGAGGATGTTGTTACGAGTGAGCTCTTTCCGTGTCCATTTTCGTACGCCGGCGCTAACTACGATGATCAGTATTTACCAAGTAAACACTACATTCTGCGCAGCCAATGGAAGACCAATGATTTGTCAGATGTATGGAAGAGCGGAAAGGTCATAGTCATTGCGGGGCATGTAAAGACTGTGGGGCGTAATATATAGTGTACATTCATGATTGGCGATGGGGTTGACGGGTAGTGACTAGGGGGCAGGTGAATGCAGGGGGTGATTAGGATATAAGATAAATGCGGGGGTTGGTGGTGGTGGTAATTTTGGTCTAGAGAGTTTCTAGAAGGCGTGAAATCCCAAAATAAGAGTATAAAAAAAGCGAAAGGCGAAGCTCTAAACCTCTATCACAACAAGAAATCCGACCTCTCGCCCTCTATGACTGCGTCAACGGCACCCGATGCCGCTCCTCCCACAAATTTCTCAACACCTCCGTAAACCCAGTCTTGCCCAACTGCGCATTCTGCTCGAACCGTTGCACCAGCCACTTTTCTAGCCCGTCCGCCGCGCTGCGCCATAGAGCCATCCGTGCTTGGACCTCGGCAGTTTGTGCAAACTCCGTCTGGTATGCGGATACTGGGGTGTATCTTATTTGCTCGTAGCAAGTGGCGAATTGGGATAAGGAGAGGTTGACGGATGTTATGGTGACATTTTGCGTTGCGGGGTCGACGAAGGAGATTTCGCGGACAAAGGCGTCCTCTGAGCCGCCGAAGAACTGTGTTATTAAAATAGGCGGGTTAGTCAGGGTTGTCAAAATAATGATCGACGGGCAGGTGGGTGGGTGGATGAGTGGATGCCGAAGGGAAACGTAACACACCTTTACGATCCATGTAGGTGTTTTTTGCTTACACCCCATTACCCGCTCTGTGCGGATGATGCCCGTCGCTGGGTCGACTGTCCGGTCGAGTGTATCGATGCTGACGACGTGTGTGCATTTCGAGTTGGGGTATTTGTGCCACATCCCAATAACCACATGCGACCATGGGTGGCTAGACAAAGACACAAGAGTCAGCCAGCGGGTATACTATGCAAGACAAAGAGACTTACTCGTATTTGCACGATTGGGAAAAGATATGCATGATGGGATGTGGTGTAGGGTCGTGAGGGATGGGGGTTATAAACAGAGAAACGAGTAAACGAGACTCGGAGTGGTGAGGAGTAAAGAAGAGGATCGGGGGTCGCGTGAGGGGCAGTGGAGGAGTGAAAAAGGGGGTTATGTAAGCACTGTCGGCGCCGCGCTGTTTTCCGGTTGGTGCCGATGGAATTCACATGTTCGGCCTATGTCCGCTGTGCTCAATCAACCAAGCGCGATTGGTCGGAGCCAAGTCCCGAGAAATCTATATACAGACGACTGTGCTCATTTTCAACGTTCATGCCTCGGTTTCGTCTATACCTCGGTTGGTGGCCGACACCCTATGGCATGATGGAATACTTAGCTCCATAAATGGACATGCGAGACTATTTCCAAGAAAGGCCCCAGTCAATGACCCCAATCCCACCACAACGTCATCGCCATTGCAAACGACGTTGCATACAAGGAAACCTTGCGTTCTCCATCCTCACTCCTCATAGCGGGGCCGGTTACCGGTCTAACATATACGCTGTTTGCTGGTTATTCTAATCATTCTATACAATGTTCACCATCCGCGCTGCATCCTTATCTCTCCGAACTCGCGCCATCGTTGCGCCTCCAACGGCCCGCCTCATCCACGCATCGCCGGCAGCGTGCAAGACTGTCACCGAAAAGGTCACCGAGGTCGCAGATAAGGTGCATCATCACGCTTATATCTTGTGTGTGCAGCCAAGCTGACCAACCTGTCTTAGGTCAACAAATCTGTCGGCAAAGGCCATCGAAAAGGGGGGAAAGGCCACCGAGGCTACCAAGGACACAATAAGTACGAAACACATCCTATCGGCCTGGTTTATTGCTGAACCATTGCAATAGAATCTACAACCACGCACACTACACTGGTGAAAATATTATAGGCATAAATTTAAGTTTTTCTAACTACCAATACTACATTTTTAAGCCACCAGTAAGTAGTACTCCTCCCTCTAACTCCGGGCCATGGCCCAACATCCCCCCCTTGATCACAGCTGATGTGAGTATTTGAAATGTCGAGTTAATAATTGTGCACAATCTTCTCCAACAGAAACGATTTCAGGCCTCTGTTATTTGCTGTCTGCGTTGAAATGGGGCTGATACAAGCTATTGGAGAAAAGTGCCTGATTGTTCATTGCGCTTGTGGAGGGTGTAGAATCTTACGGCTGAGTCGAGTACTTATCAGTGTAGAGTTGCCACTATCTTACGCTGGCTTCGTCGAAAAAGTTGGGTACAATGTTTGGCAGGGCCAAACACCGCAAACGCTGCCTCAAAAGATTCGGAATTGTTAAGATACTTAGTTCACCAGTCACTTAAATTTGAAGAATTTGGAGCTGTTCCTTTGTTGGAAGGTTCGTCTTAACTATTGTGACCATGTAGTTCAGGAACCTTTGGGTTTCTCAATCGATGCGTTCGGGGACCACGGTATGCTGGATTTCTCGTCAATATTGACGACTGTAGCTTACAAGAAACCTTAACAGTGAATTTGTAGAAGGAAAAATTGCTTCATATGATGCGAGGCGACATTCATCAGTACAAGTTTGTACAATGACCATGTGAATTTATTTATTGACGGGTAATGCCAGTAGTACTTTCAGCAAGGTGTCGTCGACAGGGTCGACCTTTCATGTAGAGTTGCATATTGGAACCTGTAGAATATTTTGAGTGTTTTTGATCACTTCTGGGCTGTAGACTTTTTGACTGGGATAGGCGCTTATAATGGGCTTTTTCGAGAGCTATGCGTTTGAGCGGATTTACATCGACTACTTGATCCCTTCACCACATAAATTCATGCGGTGTTACAACCCCTGTATTTTATTAACGGCAACAGAGGTATCGAACGAGGTGCAAGGGGCCAAACGGAAGGTGCAGACCTGTTCGACACTTATGTTTTCGACGCCCGCACTAATGTTTGCGGACAGTGATATATGATATTCCAAAGGTTTTGCGGTGGTCCCTCCGAACAAGTTCGAATGACTTTATTTCTCAAAACAGTAGTTATACGGTGAATGGACAGCTGAAGTACCTAATGTATTGTCGGGCATGACGGAAAAGTTGGAAAAGTTTTATTCGTAAATGAATCAATTGTCAATCGTACATGCATAGTTGGCTCAAGCCCAGCGCCGTCTTTATTGGTGTCCAAATTTCATATGGGAGAGTCATGCCAGACGTCACTATTGCTGAAACCCTCCAGATCCGGCTGGGTGATTAATGATAAGATTTCCTGTCTACCAGAGTGAATAAGCGTAGGAGTACATACCGCACCGGGATACGACTCCGCCTGGGTGATTAATGATAAGACTTTCTGTCTAGCAGAGTGGATAAGTAAAGAAGTACGCACGGCTTCAGTGGAATTGAACTAATGGAGTCGAAGAGCGTTAGTAAAAAATTTGTCGAGAAAAGCATGCAGCCAACCTCAAAACTTTTGATTTTCCCCTCCGAGTCGGTCTTCGTGAACTTAACAGACGGGTAGATCTTGTCATCGTCTTTCTTCGTTAAGGAGACTGTGTAATTGTACCCCCCGGTTAGGTCCTTGGTGTCGTCGTATATAAGTTTACCTCCGACCACTTCACAATGAAGAAAAATCCTATCAACTTTAGCGAACATAGTCATATACGGGAAGACGGACCAGTAATCATTTTGGCGTCACTAGCGGCTGTCCCACCACCGCCAAACTCCTTTTTTAAAGACATAGATTCGGGAGGGCGAAGGCCGAGTAGCTTGAGTTTATCACGCGTGTAGAGAATAAGCTTTGCGCCAGACACTGCAATGTTAACCATGTTTTCTGTGTGTGATCGAAGTGGGAAAATTGAAGTGCGAGTGCAGGTCTCCGACTCTTTTATCCCTGCCTCCGCAAGTCCTACATTCCAAATGCGTTTGTGTTCTCGATTGGTCTAATCATATGATGTTACAAATGGGCCACACAATCTACGCAGAATGGGCGGCGCTTCTTTATCAATGAGTGCCATGCATACGTTATGTTTAAATCCGGCTAGGTGAACTCAGATATTTGAATGTCAAGCACCTCCTCGAAACTAGATGAATACTGAATCCCTTGTTAGCATGTTCATGTGTTACTCTACTTTGACATTGGTAAGATCAAGTGATGTGAGCTAGAGGATGGTCAGTGGTCACTGAAATTACTTCGAACGTGGCGTACTTATTCAGATTCTGGCATAATGTTGGAAGGCCATAACCCCAAAACCCACACCCTGGGCCATCCACCGTATAGGTTATGACTTTACACTGGCCTGTGCGCTTATCGACATGCTTTGCATAAATAACGTCAGCCTCCGAACAGAATACTGACTGCCAAAGATCTGCCGAAATCTAGTCTCGAGATTTTCCGCTCAGATATGCTTTCCTTCTTGCTTGCGCTACTCACAGTCCTTTAGCCCTTGGTTTATAGCAAGCAGATTGCAGCAGACTGCCATGGGATAGCTTCCATTTGATAGGACAGGACCGCACCTCGTTCCACCCACATACAGAGGCTGAGAATTGAGACATACTCGAGTACAAATTTGAACTCCCCTTCAGCAAAAGGGGTTCATATGAACAGTGAACACAAGGCTTGTCGTTGGTAAATGTCTCGTGGTCAATCGCGGGTGCTATTAGTGGACTAACTCCAGATCTAACTTGAAGCGCTGAAAGTGTTTCCTGGCGCTTTTCGTTACAGGTTGGCGCTCAGAACCTGTCGTGTGAGTGGGTGAGTGACTACTGAATTACTTGGGATTGACATTAAGCGCTGGCTCCACAGTTTTGAATTGAAAGTCTATTTTCGGCTGCGATCATTGTTGAAGGACTCGGAATCTGCTGGAAAAAAGGAGAGAACTCAAGCATTTGCCACAGTGACGGTCACATGGATTGAGGTATATCAACTTTGAGGGTGGTACCCAGATACGGGTCATAGATTGTCATTTTCCGATCGTGAGTAAATTTACTATCAATAGACCTGGGGCGCCAATCTCATGAATAGAGGATGATTGAAGAGCGGCTCTCAGCATGCCATGTGTCCTAGTTCTGATCATATGCACGGCCCAATCTGCCTCGGATGATAGAAAGGGTTGACAGACAAGCGCGCACTTCAATTTATTCCCCGACTAAGCATAAAGACTCCGAGTCGTTGACGAATATCACGGTTCGATTCCAGACAGAACAAATGGATTTGGAATTTTAGGTGTCCATGAGACTATTCTTCAGATAATTTTGATATATTGATGATGTTTGTAATAAGTGGGCATGCCAATAACTTGAGCCAATTTTTTTTAAAAAAAAACAACTCGAAACAAGGCGATTATGACTCAATATGGTAAGTAGAGTCGGATTGGTCACTTTGATGTGATATCATGCCGATCATGCCGACGATGAATTCCGCCCGCGTGGTCAGCCTACACAGGACCTGAATTTACAATATATAGTTTTTATGACCATCGTACTTGGACCGCATCCTTATTACCTGAAAACGAAAGGTGACATTCGATCTTATACTGCCAAAAAAAATGAGAGCCAGGACACAAGAAGACACTATTTGCGTTCCTCGAACACCAAGAGAGAGAAAAACTATTCCGCGACGGTCCTCTGAGGAGGAATGCCGTTATTTTCTGGCACACGCAAAGACACGCATGGACCACCAAGACGAGCGCTAAACAATAGAGATTATAACTTAGTTAAACTCACAGATGGAAACCTACTTCAGCGCCTGGTTTATTTGGATGGTTGTCGACTGATTTATTCGGGACATGATTATTACCTGGTACATCTTCACAGGGAAAAGACAGCGAGAGTATCGCCTGCTTGGGTTCAAATATCAAATGGCCCCGAAGATGAGGGCGAGAGTCTGATTTTTATAGGAGGACTGAGTACGGGAATATAACTATATGCCCTTTTAGAGCATAAGGGTCTGTTCGGATGTCAGAATACGGGTTTCATCTGGCTTCATCTCAGTTTGATGGCATTCGCATTATTCCCATGCCCCCCATAACAGGAAACAGTCTCACGATCGGGTG
>Ga0247741_1002363_pt1 | contig 10497 bp, 10 predicted proteins | sample UWRJL213509R2_FD_180945 | JGI IMG/M metagenome (GOLD analysis project Ga0247741, IMG submission 180945) | Plant litter microbial communities from Arlington Agricultural Research Station in Wisconsin, United States - UWRJ-L213-509R-2 | ecosystem: Environmental > Terrestrial > Plant litter >...
AGAGTATACGCACACAAGGTCTCAAACATGCTTTTCCAAGCTGGTTTCTTGTATTTGGTGGATGGAATACATATTTCAAACAAAATCTATCAAGTGAAGTAGAGGTAGAGGCACACACAATACAGGCAGACGCGACGCACAAGGCCAGCGCACTGGGCGCTCGATTACAGTATGGGCGCTCAAGGGAGGTTCTGGGGTCCCAGAGTCCTGGTTTTCCAATTATACCCCATCCCGCTCCCCCTGGTGTACCCGAAACATCCCAGATGGGACTATACGTACCCTAGGAGTAATTCGTACGCTTGATCCTCGCATCAAACGGTGCCCGACGTGCAGCAACAGTGGGCGCGAGTACCCCAGCAGTGGCCAGCACCCGATTTGGCAGTGCTGACAGGTGGCAGTGATGCCGCCCATCACATTCATCACCCGGCACCTGGCAATGGCAACCATTTGCCCTTCCATTAGGTGGTGGGCAGTTACCCTTCTGGATTTATGTACCTTCATGGGCAACAGCCTATATATCATAGATGAGACCAGCTACTATAGGTGCTTTGCCAATCTCCCATTCAGCCTATGTGTGGTGACGGCCATGGGGTCTTACAACCCCACCAAAGGCAGCCATCTCGTTCTATGGGAGTGTGGCCTGGTTATAGAGTTCCCTCCTGGCTCCACCATACTTCTGGCCTCTGGCGTCATTGCTCACTCAAACGTTCCAGTTGCGCCGGATGAAACCCGTTATTCGGTGGTACAGTACAGTGCTGGTGCTCTCTTTCGGTGGGTAGAGAACAACTTTCAGAGGTCCATAGATTACTTAGCGTCACTGTCGAGTGACGAACTAGAAGATGTTCAAACGAAAGATGCAAATCGATGGGCGTTCGGTCGCTCCCTACTGCCTATATTCAAGTAATTAACCATATATACTGCTCATTACTATCGTAAATCTATGTGCTCGATGCAATGACCATTTCTTTGAGGACTCTAACCTGGAACAAGATATGAGAATTCGACCACACTGCAGACGAACATCGTTCACCAGTCTCTAAATCCTTAGTTAACTTTGTAGATACACAATAATACCACCCAATTGCTAGCATCTCTGCCAGTTTGAACGACTATCGCCCTAAGACTCGTGAAATGCGTTAGGAACATTTAATAAGTAAACAAATATAATGACTAAGGAGCTCACAGTCTATTATCTACGTACATACTCTGGCAGTAGATCATTCGTCAAACCTCAACCCATAATCCCCCAGTCGTGGTGTGTCATTTTCCGTCCCATATCAATACGGCCTGCAATATAGAGAAATTGGATCTGCTCAAGAAATGATACATGTTCGAGCCTTAATATGAGGAGAAAACTACCAAGCAGCGGGACCAAGCGAGCTTCAAAAACCCAGCGTGGTGATGTCGGGACCTGTCGATAATCAACGAATTGGGTCAAGGGAATGCCTTTTTGGGATGACCCTGGGGTCTTCGTACCAATACTTCTCCTTCGAACATACATCACCACGCCAACTTACCCAGAACAAGCACTTCAAAAATGCCTACCCCATCCTCTCAAGAGATTAAACGATCACGGAAGAGGGCCTGGTATGCTAGGTCAGTGGTTTTCTACTGCACTCTTTGTCTGCAAACTTCATTTCTCATTGGTTTACTGGGTCCAGGAACGCAGAAGGAGAACGGCAGAAGCGTCGGGAACGCGCTCACAGGTATGTAAGTTATGAAGCCTCATGATAGTAATTATTTTTGAACGGTATCCTCAGACGCAAAGAGGAGGAGGTGTCTGAGGATATCATAGAATTGCGAAGGCAGCGCCATTGTCAGGCACAGGCTCGTTACAGGGAGGCAAACCGAACTGTGCTACGAATGCAGAGTTGGGAGAACCGGTTAGCACCGTAAAATTTTACTGAGAATCTGATCTGACCATGAAATGATAACCCCAGTCGCAAGAAAAAATCACAGAAAATGCAAGACGCCCGTGATAGAGACGAGGCGGAATATCAGGCATTCATGGCACCCAAGCAGGGTGGAGAGTAGCCAAAAATGAAATATAGTTGCCTAGCGTCGATAGCTGGCGCAGGTGTCAAAACCAATACCAATCCCCATGACCCCTGAAAAGATCAATGAAAATATTAGATGCCAGTGACAGAGACGAGGCAGATATCAAACACTCATGGCCACTCGAGTAGCATAGGGACTAGCTGAAAACAAATGGAGCTGCCTAGCGTTGGTGAATGGCATGGGTGCCAAAACCTATATCAAGTCTCATGACTGGTAACACCAATATGCACCGACTCATCATATTTACAGGGTATTTCACCGATTTTCTGATTATTCCATACGCCACCAGTGGTCCTGGAATACGCCACATCAAAATAACAGGATGAAGGTATGTATTGGCATAGTTTGAGTAGGTGTCTTGGAGGACGACACATCGAAATATGGCATGAAGGCATGTATTGGCATAGTTCGAGTGAGGCATAGTAAATAAATAAAAGACATATGTAGGTAACGAGGCATGTAGTTGTACGGAGCTGCATAGATAGGTGGTATATTATCGAAACAACTTCAGAGATACTAAGGAGAGGGAGATTTTGGGCCTGAGCTTTTGCTAAGTTGTGTCATGATAAACTTGTCAAACTGCGAAGGCGTTAGATGAGCAAACGGCGAGGGACGCAGTGGCCCTCATGGGGTATGGGGGAGGATAAACGGATTCCCATCAAGAGCTGGCATGCTTGAAGCTGAAGCAGTGTTCGAAGTTGAGGCGACATTCAAAGCCGAAGAGGCTGCCTGGTGGTTCCCAAAGTTGGGAGTGGACATGGGAGGAATAATTGACATGGGCAACTCCTCTGAGGAATCAGAGAGAAACATGTCGTCCGGTGATGGGTCGTGTTGAGGGACAGATGCAGTTCCAGACGGAGCAGGCCCAGATGCAGTTGTAGCAGACGCACTCTCCCGTGCAGGGGGGGTATTGGGTAAAAACATGTCATCGGGGGGTGACGTGAAACGAGGCGAGGGAGGAGCAGCTGGGCGACGAGTGTGACGGCTAGAGGACACAGATGGAGCAAGCCTAGTTGCGGTCGCAGCGGATGCACTCTCCCCTGCAGGAGGGGTATTGGGTAAAAACATGTCATCAGGAGGTGACGTGAAACGAGGTGAGGCAGGAGCAGCTGCCCGACGAGTGCGACGGCCACGGCAGCCACGTCCCCGCAATGGCTGACTAGGGCTAATTGGCGAAGGAATAAAGGCAGTGAGGTCGATCATTGACGCTGGGTCAACAGTTGGAGCAGAATCTTGCAGCATTGCTTGGAGAGTTTCCTCCTCCGAGGAATCGGAGATGACAACGGTGGGCCAAGGCCCAGTTGAGGGCGTCTGAGCTCTTCCGCGTTGGGGACCATTTCTTAGAGGGAGAATGGCCACTGGCGAACGTGGTCTGCAGCGTTTCTTGTTTTTATTGACCCTAGTTTTGGCATCAATATTTCTTCTCTTCTTTTGAGGGCTTCTTGAGGCGATAACGATAGGATTTGCACTGGTCCCAGTTGGTGTAAAAGGGCGATGGGTGTCATCGTAATCTGGTACGACTACTGACCCCGGAACAACCTGGTCGCGAGGCACAAAACCCACACGGGGGAGAGGCTGAACGGTTGGATCCACCAGGGAGATGGAAAGTAAGTTGGTATCAGTGATGATAGGCCCTGGAACTGGAAACTGTTTGTTAACTCAAGCATTTCGTTGCAGAGAGAAAAGAGCTTACGACATTGCAAGCCGCGTCGACGTACAACGATAGGCCTATCAGAGGCTCCAGTAGTAACCTCAGCAGAAACGGGAGCTAGAAGAGCTACACTGGACAGGACTGGCGCGTCACAGCCGTCCATGGTGGAATCTACAGAGACAGACGCAGTGGAAAATGTATCGACTCGGCGGTCTGGGTGAGCCGCAGGTGAGTCGGACAACGATGCCAGCATCTGAAAGAAGGTGGGTGGGTGGTGAGTACGACTAAGGAAGGGGTTGTCACCGAATGAGTTGGGGTCGTACTCTGGAAAGCTGAATGGGGGGTGCCATTGGTGACTGGGCTTGTGGGTTTTTTTCGTCAGGGAGTTGCATGATGATTTTGCGAGAGAAGCCGGCATTAAAGCCGCCCAGTTTATATTCCAATGAGGAGTAATCGAATTGGGACTGTTGGAGATCGATCTGAGGGTCAGTACAGTGTGGCCTCAAACTAACTCAATGGTGTTCGTAGTGCCCTACCTCTGAATTTGATTGCCATTTCGCAAGGCGAGATTGTGTCGGACGAACCATTTCAGCCAGCCTAGTTTGCTTGGGTGGTCAGTTACCTGCCCTGGCGATCCTGAGGTATGAACGTTGAGCTGGTTTCAGTTGGTTCACGGTTAGATTGGATTTGTTCATAAAGAAATAGGGCGTACCTGTTCCTTTGATGCGTATTTCTCCCCTTTTTGCTCAGACCAACGTATCCTTGCTGGTCCTGTAATACTGAACATCGAGAAATAAGCAGGTGAGACACGAAGGGAAATTTCCATTGAGACGTACTCACACTAGAGCTCCTAGCATGGTCAATCCAGGGACATTCCGTGGTACCAGGAAAGAGTTCCTGAAAGGAGAACTCCTAGCATATGCGAGAGCTGTCGAAGGTGGCTACGTTCTTGACGGCGTTGCCTTGATCAGCCGCCGATACTTCAAGAGATACCCAGTGGACATACCTCTCGATCAAGAGCCCACTCCAGAGCACCTAGCAGCCGTTGACAACGACGCCATCGAGCCAGATGAGCCTCCTATTGACGACAAAGAGCTGAGTATAGAGGACTTCATAGAAGAGGGATTTCGTCAAGAAGAACATGCAGCGTTAGTTGCTTATCGCCAAGCTGTGAGTTCAAGTTATGCTGTGTTTGACTCTAAAGGCGTCGCTCACCTTTGATTCTCTAGCAGATCAGATGGTGGCTTTCATATCACTACATGAAATCCCAAAGCCCTGACCCTTGCGATACAGGTGAACATAACCCATATTGAGCACTTCTCTTCAAGCTTACAGGAAAGGGATACAAGTTGCCACGGCTCAAGGCTCCATTCAACCTCTGGCGTGTTGGGGAACGCGACGAAATTAGTCGACTAGCAAAACTTGAGCCAGGATTCAACAAGAAGAACGCAGCAGCTACTCGGGATCGAATTGCGAAGAATTTATTTGATCTGGAGTCACCTGAGGAGAAAGAGGAATGGAGTACCTGCGCTGCTGAGCTGTATGACGAGGAGAAGATCAAATATGACTGGCATATGAAGGAACCACCATCAACACGGCCAGAGGACTGTCAAATGTACGTTCTATTGCCAACCTTATCTAGCTCGGAGATAAACTGACCTTTTCTAATAGTGCTATTCAAGGCTTTAGCAAGTTTTCGCAGAACATCTGTGATCTCATTGCAGGGGCAACTGGCCTGAAGGTGTTGATAATCGCTGGAGGACCAGAGCCAGCTCATGGAGGCCGCCTTCAGGTCATCAGGTACGTAGTTTCTATCTCACATCTTCCAGTATACTAATACTACACCAGTGTTCATTCTGGGACTACAACTGGCAATGTGAAGATGAACTTCGGTCGGTTCGAGCGTGTCTGGTATAAAAAGTATCTTGTACCCATCTTCGGGAATTTTCTGAAGAACTGTTATAGTAAGCATGTCCATAACTGAGTCCAACTTTTTCTAACATAACTGGCGCTGCTAGGTCCTGAAGAATGCCAGTCTCGTGCGCTTCCCGATAACTCTGGTTTTGAACCGTTGGACAAGATGGACCTTGGAGATGATGTGAATGTGGACGGCATTGAAATGACCACAGTCACATCATTGTCTGTGTCGATCTCTTCCCATGCATCGTCGGTTGTGATTTCGTCTATGGGAAAAGGGAACGCCACCGGGGCTCTCACTCGCCCACCTTTTACCAACATTGTCCCCACTCCACGTCCTCGATCTGCTTTATCCAATGCCATGTCTAACCGTATGGAAGCAAGTGCATCGTCCATTATGCCTATATCTATGGACGCAAGTGCAACCGCTACGGCTATAGATATGTCCTCAACATTGCCAATGATGCCTACTGAGGCGTTACTGGTGGTCATTCCCAGTGGTTCGACTGTGGGGGCTGTTGGTACTGGAGACGACAATGACAGAGAGAGTGGGGAGGGGAAGGACGATGCTGGGATTGGCGAGCCAGGTACTGAGTCCCCAATCCTGGGATTCCCTTCACTATTTGACTTGCCACCTTCTCCGGTCCTTGACTTTGATGAACTTCCAGTGTCTCGTTTTGCGAGCCCCGAGCATTCACCAGACGATCCACCACCAGCTGCTGCACCCATCTCTGCACCAGCCGCTGCTCCCATCTCTGCGCCCGTCGTCTCTGCACCTGCAATTTCCCCAGACACAACTCCTGGACTCAAACGCGAGCAACCTGTCACCAACAAACCTGTCACTGTGCCGGAAGAAGACAGCGAACATGGTCACTCAGCCAACAAAAGGCCTCGAAGGTCAAACACGCGGGGCACGGATATATGCTCAGTTGCTACTGGAACGGAGGCACGAGAGAAGGTCACAATCGCAAGGAAGGATGAAGGCTCAAGGAGGGATATTATTGAGAAGAGTGCAGCCATGAAGGATACAGTGATGGCAGGAGATGACCCAAGTGCGGCGAAGGGGGCTTCTTCATCCTCTGCCTCTGCCTCTGTCGTTGACCCTCCTTGGCTCAAATCCGCCCTAACGATGCTGAAATCTGAGGAGTTTGGTGGAGGGTGGAAGGCTCTCGTTCAAGCTTGGGTCAACTTCAAACGGAAGGAAGGCAACCACCCATCTTCTGTACTTGGCTCATCCCATCGGCCGGCAGCTGTCTGTGACTGGATTCAGCGTGCGCGCTCGCCTTCATATCGCCCTGCCATCAAATCGACATCCGAGTTCCAAGCAACCTTCGCAAAGTGGTGGGAGCGTTTACAACCGGACTGGCGTTTGTCCGCCTCAGGAGAGGTTATTGTTTCAGAGCTTGCTGGGGACTGGGGGGGCCTACGAAAGGCGGGACGCAATGGAATACTGAGCGTGATGGCAGCTCTCTTCTTCTGGGGGTTTTCACTGAAGGGGATGGTGAACGCAGAACATGAGGGATGGAGGATGGCTACTGATGATTGCCTTCGTGTCTTAAACACTCTCACCAAGTAGTCAGTCTTCCCAGTCTGTGCATTTCTTCAGACTTCATGTTATATAGACACCTCGTAATGATAATTGCAACTCCTAATTTGAGCAAGGCCTTGCTAATGTTGAAACGGAATTGACAAGTTGAAAACCAAACATTCCCAAAGAGGAAATTTTTGAGAGTACTGTACTAATCCGAGCTACTCTTGTACACACAGAGTCTCGAACATGTTTGAATTGAATTCACAGTAATATCAAGTGAGTCGGGGACGCACATAGTGCAGGCGAATGCGACGCGCGACGCACAACGCCAGAGTGCTGGGCGCTCGATTACTGCATGGGCGCTCAGAAGGAGTTCCGGGGTCCCGGAGTCCTGCCACTACCAGGTTTTCCAATTGCACCCTATCCTGCTCCCCCTGTCACGCCCGAAACATCCCAGATGGGACTACCTATATCCTAGGAATGGTATGTATGCTAAATTTACGCATCATACAGTGCCCGACAAGCTGCAACAGTGAGCGTGAGTACCCCAACAGTGGCCAGCACCCAATTTGGCAGTGCTGACAGGTGGCAGTGATGCCGCCCATCACATCCATCACCCAGCACCTGGCAATGGCAATCATTTACCCTTCCGTTAGGTGGTGGGCAGTTGCCCTTCTGGACGTATGGACCTTTGTGGGCAACAGCCTATATATCATATATGAGGCCAGCCACTATAGGTGGTGCGCTCTACCAAATCTCCTCGCCCTACTTCCTCAATCCTGTCCATCCTTGGTCTCCAACAACTAGTCGTTGTGCTACTGGTTCTTGGATGGTCGCGGGGCTATCGCGTTGTATGCTGTCCTCCAGTCATCTTGTTGCGACATTCGCGAAAGTGTCAGAATGAGAGGGCGAGCTGGATCCCCATGGTGTTGGTGTAAGCGCAGGCAATCTTCGTTGTGTCAGCGTATGGATTGGCGTTCGCTATGGTTGGCGGTCCTGGGATTTGAGGGGTCCTGATCGGTCGTTTGCGACCTTTCGTGCAGGCGTGGTTCGCGACCTTCGTGGTGTTGGTTCGCAGAAATATGGACCCTCGGAGGTGGTGTCGTTAGGCGGTGGCGGCGATTTCCTGGATTTCGTGGCGTAGGCTGACCAGGTGGGATAAGGGTGTGGTCGGTTCCTACATCTGTGATGGGTGGTCGCGGTATTTGTGCTAGTGGGCGATGAGGTTTTGCATGCGTTCACTCCAGATGTCGCGACCATTGTGGCAACATCTGCTCAGAGCAGGTTGTAGGCGAAGGTTGAGATGGTGGGCCACGCTTGTGTTGGCCCAGAGCAGGTAGTGGAAGGAGGGTGGCAGTCGACGCCAATTCGTTGTCGTTGGTGTGGTGGTGGTGGCTTGCAAATTTGTTTGAGGTGGGCACGGTGGGCTGACCTGGGCATAGTCCTTCGCAGGGGCTTATCTTTGCGCTGTACGAGCGCCTACAACAGCTACTCGTAGTGGTGGCAACTTGCTGGGGTCGTGGTGTCGTGGTGGTGTTGGGTGGATGAGATGAGGGTAACCACCCGCTGGACTTGAGCGGGTGGTGGCGCCGCCTTCACATCCCTACGAGGGGGGAGGAAGCATGCAGCGGCTTGGCTTCATCGCCAGGAAGCGCCCGTGAACTGCCTCCGGACCTGTCGGCAACGTGAGGATGTATTGGCAGCTCGTCGAAGATTGACGAGTGCTCGATGATACCTATAGGGTAGTAGTTAGTAGTATATGTAATAAGTTATAACTCAGTTACTTACCTTTTTTTGAGGCCTTATTGGCCTGGGACGGACGCAGCAGTGGGTGGGAGGGGTGGTGGCGGTGGTTGAAGGCCAACATCAACAATGTTGAACCGTCGTTGATGGGGACGTGTGGCTGTGCCTTGGTCTGTGCGAGGTGATCGACATCGCTCGATGCCTCTCATATTCTTCGCTGAGCCTTCAATTTTAGTTAGATCCCCAATATTTACATCTACAATAATATATATTACAGTCTGGATGTATTCTAGATTATTTTATTTTGTGAAATTGATCAGCTTTGTGTGGATATAGGAAGTCTCCTCAATTTGCATGAATCTCGAGTGGAATCACGTACGAAACTTTATTGATCTCTATGGCCTGACCATCTCACTCTCAATATTCAAAAAAAACTTATTATTGAGGGATTAAATAGTTATACTACTGTATTATACTAGATATAATTTAATTGAACTGGAATAGAGGCCCCGAAGCCTCTCAAAGACAATGTTCAGGCATGTTGGACATGCCGGACCGCTGGAACCGCACGGCCACGCGTCCATCAACAATGGTTGGACATCGTTGATCTTCGTCTTCACCACCACCATGCCCCTCGTGTCCACTCCCATGTCTGACCACGCCTCCAAGGCCTCGAAAGGTAAGTAAGTAGTTTTATAATGCATTACATGCGCTACTAACATCTGATCCCACCTACAGGTACCTTAGGCACTCGTTGATCATTCGACGAGCTGCCAGCGCTTACCTCACCCACCCCACTCCAAGGTCTGGGGGAGGTTTACGGCCATTGTGAGCGCTGCTAGGCGACGAAGAAAAGCCGCCACATGCCTCCTCCCCTCTCGTAGGGATGTGAGAGTGGCGCCACCATCCGCACAAGTCGAGCGGGTGGTGTTCATTCAGAGCATCCCCTGCCTCCACTGTTCCCTCACCAACAGTGGCGAATCTACAACCACACTACAACCGTCCGGCTACGGCTCTGCCACTATGACAATCGACCAGGTGACAACTGTGGACTAGGCCACCACAACAGGCGCCCATACAAAAATGATGAACACCAGGACGAGCGCGATCAAGAACCAGCAACAGGACTAGCGACAACGACTACTGCTCAGCTCGCTCACCAACACCACCAAGCTCACGAACCACACCTGCACGAAAAGTCGCAAACGACCGACCAGGACCCCTCAAATCCCAGGACCGCCGACCACAGCGAACACCAATCCGCAGGTCAACACTACGAAGATTGTTTACGACCACACTGACACCATGTGGATCCGCCTTGCCCCCTCACGCCGAACCGCCATACCAGGTACATGCTGGTGGTGTTGATATACTTGGACTTGGTGGGGCCATAGAACGAAGCGGGGGAAGTGGTCCTGACTGGCGCTGTCGTCGTGAAAAAGATATTCACCTGGGTTTACCGGATTAGAATAATAATCGGGATATACCAGTTGTTCGTGGGTGTGTAGATTAATCCAAACTTCTTAAGTATAAGAGCTTGCAGAGTGTGAATTGTACAAGTATGTATTGCTTGTCCAAACACTCTACTACTTATATA
>Ga0247741_1002365_pt1 | contig 10493 bp, 7 predicted proteins | sample UWRJL213509R2_FD_180945 | JGI IMG/M metagenome (GOLD analysis project Ga0247741, IMG submission 180945) | Plant litter microbial communities from Arlington Agricultural Research Station in Wisconsin, United States - UWRJ-L213-509R-2 | ecosystem: Environmental > Terrestrial > Plant litter >...
AACCATCATTTCGTATAAACGGACAACGTTTTCATGGCGTAAGGATTGGAGAAGTTTGATCTCTCGCATGGCCGTGACGGGAAAACCATCGCGTTCAGACTCCATGCGAATGCGTTTCAACGCAACGTATGAGCCGCTGAGTGTGTTTCGTGCCTTGTATACCTTGCCAAAAGTTCCTTCGCCAACTTGACTGATGATTTTGTACAAGTCTTTAGTAGAGGACATTGGGGGTCCTTCGCCTATACTGGCGTTGTGGTCCGGCGGGGAAACGGGCTCTGAACGAGGATTGGTTTTAACTCCGTTTGTCGGCGAGCTACGTCCTTCAAACGGATCGGAGGCAGTCATTGAGCTTGATCCGGGAACCTGATGAGCTCTTGGGTGGTAAACCAGAGGTGACTCGGCCATGTTAGGTAAGGCTTGGGCAAACCGCTCAGTTGGAGGGTCGAAGACGCGATCATCTCGCCAATGTACGCTTTCCTGAGCCTCTTCTCGAGCAGTCTCACGAGGATCGGGGATCTCAGGCCAACGCCCAGGATTCGGTTCTTCTTTGTCGGCCTTCCAGTCCATAGGCTGCGGAGTTGTATGAATCGTTGATACAGATGACTCTGGCGGTGGGTTTACACGAGAGACATTCAGTGTCGACGTTACTTCTGAGGCAACAATATCCACATCATCTTCGTCGCCTGGGAAAAACTTCTTGACAGCAGAGTTTGCTTTCCCGATAGGTTTGAAGCCCGCCCCCTTGAGGGAAATGGAGCGGTTGGGCTTTGCTGCTGCTGTGACTTCAATTCTTGGGTCCGCAAATGAATCACCTTTCGAGGTTAAATCTGGCGGCGCATGACGAGCTCGTGGGAGATGGTTCGGTGGAATAGATGGTGGAGGGGGCATAGATATTGTGATAGGATTAATTGGGTTGACATGAGGGACAAGTGGGTGAGACGACGACGAGGATGATTGAAGAGGGTTGCGGGGATGGGCTTGCTTGAGAAGATCATAGTCAGCATCCTGAATAGATCGCGAAGCCTGGGCCTGGGTCTGGGACTGAGCCTGAGCTAGGGCCTGAGCCTGAGCCTTTCGCTCTCGTTTTCGTGAACGCGATTTCCCATTTTTAGACTCGTTCTTCTGAGGAGCGGCTCCATTGTTGGAATTTTTCGCCGCGGCGCTAGGTATGGCCGTTGTCGTCGTCGAATGTTTGGCAGGAGGCAGCCGATGCAAGGAGCGCGTACGACTAACTGGGCTTCTACTTCGCTCCGAACCTGAGCTGTTTGAAACGCTACTCCGACGGCCAGTAACGCTGCGACTTGGACTGGGTGACTTCGAATAATATCGTTTGCCTCGATTTTGAGAACGCGGTACATCTCTCTCGCTTGTTGTCCTGTTATGCAAGGTAACAGGACTCAAGTCTCGCCGTCGACGTTTGCTCGCAGGTGAAAATGAAGGTGATCTAGAGCGGCCTCTCGAGGAGTGGTGTGATTTATATGACTCGGTCGGGGATCGACTTCGAGATCGAGAAGGGGATGGAGAGCGAGGGTATTTTCGTTTGGCGGGTGGATGCTGAGTTCCCGAGCTTTTATTGGAGCTGGTGTCTCTTCTGGTCCAGCTAAAGTTTGTTAAGACACGTATACGAGGTATATGTGAAAATTTAATGGATGAAACCTACTTGTTCAAGTCCCCGTCATCCGCCCTCCATTCTCGTTTCTGCTTATTTTGGTTTTGTCCGCGCTTCGACTTGCCATTCGTTCGTTGACCATTTTGACCCCGTTGGTTTTGGTGCTGTTGCGGGTGGTCATTGTGGTTGGACTTCCAAGAAGGAGCGGGTTCCCAAGCACGATCTTCCAGCGAATCACCTCTCTCTGCTGGTGCGTCGCCATGGGCAGAAGTTTCGCGGTTCCATCCTCTATCCCGCCGTCGTGAGCCCCACCCTGAGTCACTTTGGAATTTTTGTGACGACGTTTTCTCCCTTTTTGCTTCGGGGCGCCATTCGGGCTGCCTACGATCCTGGTACTGGTCCTTTCGTACGACGTCCGGGGGGGGCCAATCATCCACAGGTGCTTCCCTGCTGTCACGTTGTTGCCAATGGTCGGCGTAAACGGCTCGGCTGCTCTCATACGCACTTGGTGCTGCAACTCCCCACGAGGCTGTTTCTGCATACGAGGACGATGAGCTGCCGTTCTCATAATGTGGCGGCCAGTCGTGACGTGAAGAAGAGTAGGGAGGATCGACCGCACCCCAACCCCCCGTACTCCTGGGGCCTGCATCACCGTAGTCACTTCTGTCCCCGCGTGAATATGGATCACCGTAATGATATCTCTCATGATCCAAATCTGCATGTCGCCACTCGTCATCGTGTCGGGAGCGGGAGGGAATATCTCTGTCGGAAACGTAAGAGCCTCGAGATGATGTTGAGGCGGTCCTATAACTTTCGGAGTGGTGAAGGGCACCATGGGATCGGATATATGCTTCAGAGTGGTGGTCTTCTGGTGGTATGTTCATATATATATCTCCATCTTGGTCCTTATTCTGTCTGGAGCGTTTGTGACGCATGTTGAGTCCTGAATATGGTCGATGTTAAATGAGTTGGCAGTTCGAGTGAAGGTTTGAATTCGTTGGTCACCTGTGGCAGTTGACCAAAAGCGTGCAGCACGGTTCTAAGCGCTGACTTGGCTGCGTAATTTTTGGTAACTCCTGCAGAGAAACTAGCGCATTTCAAGAGTAATTCGTGAAGAAGAACATCCCAGGTGACAATGAAAATAAGTCAGAACGTTAGATTTCTGCCCTAGCATAACAATACTGATAAAACTTACGCGGTAACCCAGATTCTCCCGGAAGATACGAGATGGGCCCAAGGGCAGATATCTCTTAGAAAAGATATTGTGCGGTTCTAGATGGGTCCTGACTGTCTATTACAGCGACAAGCCCCTCAAATAGAAATGTGTGTTGCGTTCAAGTGGAAGGCTGAAGCATCATTAGGACATTGCCAAACCTGCATTTGACGGCACTGCGGCTCGGCGGTTGAAACATGTGACTCAGGTGTCATCGCAAAATAGCCGCGCGAACTAGAATACAAGTATTAGGTGTACATATAATGCAGCGTAGATAATGATTGCCACTAAGAGTGGTTGATAGTAGATATACACGTTCTTTTTAAAAATAAACGATACGATCCGTGGGGCCAGTTCCAATTCAGGTATTTTACCTAATAGGATTGGATCGTACTATTACTTCTACTGACCAACACACCTCGGTGCCTCGATGATGACTTCGCCTCCACTCTGCGCTTCAGCAAGAAGAGCTGCAAGCTCAGTATATCTCACCGACCTTGTAGTACCCAATCGTTTGTTAATCTGCACAATTTGCTCTGCGTCTGCCAACTTAGAGAACGAGCTTGTGGCCGAAGTGGTAGGTGCAAAAAGCTGACTGGGGCTCAGAAAGTGTTGATATCTAACAATGTTTACACTGACCTTTACTGTTGTGTCGATACCACTGACAGCAACTAATGGAAGGTAGGGATGCCCTTCGACCATATTCACTACGCTGCCATCTCCCTCGTAGATTCCATGCAGAGATGCAGTCAGTTTATTCCAGATAAAGAAGTTACCGTCGTCCGATCCAGACGTTACCCACTCATCATCTGGGCCAAGAAAGTTCACTTGAATGAAACTAATTCAGTGCAGAGATAGATAGGAACAGAAGAAGTCTTACCATCTTTGATGGTTGCAATATTTCGACTCCCTGAATAGCGGCGTTGGGGCATTACAATCGGGACGGCTGGCCCGTATTCATCTGGAGCTGGTGATAGCTCATGGAAGTCATCAGATGAAGAAGACATTTGTTCAGCCATGTCCTCTACAGCCGAGTTTTCATGCTCGTTGATGTCCTAACAATTGATTGGCTCTTGAAAATTTTTTTTAAAAAAAATGGACCTTGTAACATACTTGAGTGGATGTAGTTGGGGAGCATCGTGACATGTCTTCTGTGACTGTAGGATCGTCCATCGTGGAGAACAGGTAAACACCATCACCACTGTATGCTATTTCGTGTAAGCAATTGGCTGGAAAAGATACCTCCAACACCCACACAAGATGACCTGAAAGGAGGCTTTGTGAGTCCTGATGGTACGGCAAATGCAGAATACGCCATACCTCATGGCCGTTCGATCTAGACAAACGTGCACCGGTTATATGCTCTCGTCTGTAATGTCGCGCAGTCGATTGTGGGGGGCGGCCAAATTTGCGTATGCATGTTGTAAGCTCTTGACCTGACCTAGGCGACCTACCCCAGCGCGACGCCATCGTGAAGCGAGATTGTCTGCGGTCGTAGAGATAACCCTGGCTGTGATTTAGAACAAGAAAATGGCACAGGGAAAAGGCGCACATAAGGACTATCTCCAGCAACAACAAGATGGTATGGTGTTAGAGGAGACAGTGTCAAAGTGGACAACTCATGACCAATTTTGACCAATGGTGCAGGGCAGGACTCTTCACCGCAGGTATGAGGTGTCCGCAAGTCATGTTGTCTAACAGTACCATCCTAATTCAACGAACGTTATGAGCACCCGTACTCTCGAGACTCAAACGAGAACATAACCATACCTCTGAGAGTGAGAGAAACAAATCTGGACTTTCTTCCGTGATGATCCTTTTTGCTCGGTCTTTGTGGCAGCATATGACTTTCAGACAGGACTGCCTTGTCGATAACTCGATTTCTCGATCTGTCCCGGTGCTGGACGCCAAAGATGACCTCACATCGAAGACTCGAACCTCTGAGTCGCCGGCTGCGGTTGCTCTATTACTGGGTGTAAGCGAACAGATCAGGAGGTTTATAGATACACGTACATTCGAGATGAGTGAGGCAGCATCTGTGCGCTAAAGATATTCGCCTGATGACCCGTTCTGATGACACAACGACTGACGAATGGATACTCCTGCTGAGTGTTGCTGGTGTCCATTTTCCAGATCCTGACAGTCCTATCATCGCCTCCGCTGAGCAGAAGATCTCCATCTTGAGCCCAGCTTAAGGCATTGACACATCTGAGAGCAAATTTTGAGTCGACTGCATGGACCAGGACTCGAATCAACTAACGCAGCACATACCCTGTATGACCATAATGCCTATCATCTCCCAGCACGTTGACTCTATCAAGAGGACGCGCGATCACTTCAGAAAGTCGTTTTCGTCTATCTCGTTCGATATTTACACAGGAAGGTAAGTTCTGGAAAGCCATGCTACAAAGGTATTTAGACATGGCGGCCGCAGCTTGTGTTGGATTGAGTTGAGGAATTGGGCGCCTGATAAGCTAGTGCAGAGAATTTTGCTGGTTCGTCAGCAGTTCGAGTGTTCCCATAGTATAGAGCCAATATGTGACTAGATAAGAACTCCAAGAGAGTTCGAGAATGGGCGATAACCAGGACTAAGTGTCAATCAAGAGAGCAATTTCGAAATTCCGGTGTCCGGCGGATCGGCAGCCTGGCTTCAACCCGCCACTCACCTTCACACCCAAAAATGCCGCCATGGCAGACACATCGCCCTCAGCACTTCTCCTAAACACTTCTACTCCTCGCTCACCCACCGCACCGCATCGCTGGCCACCGGAACCCTTCGAGCGTAAGAGTCGCGCACCCGAGTTCTACGGATTCGTAGCATGGACATCAACATACCTCCTCTTCGTGCTATACATCCTCTGGTCTATCTTGCCGGATGAGTGGATCCAATGGACAGGTGTGATGTGGTATCCTAGTCGGTATGTTCCCTGTCCTTTCTTTTCTCGCCTACGGTTGGGGTGTGAGCTGACTTGAATAAATGGCGACAACAGGGAATGGGCACTCCTAGTCCCTTCATGGAGCGTCGTACTAGCCATATCGACCTACATTACCTACTCTGCGCTGGCCATACGCGCTACACCCGCGTTTGACGATATGAGCGCTATTACAGGTGCATATGTTCCACCCTCGCGACTTCTGTTTTCAGCCTAACCATCAGCAACCTTCTTGCAGATTCACGCGTTGCCTTGCCATCCAACGAAAATGGTGTTACTTACGACCCCTACCGTGCTTCGATTAAACCAGACGCTATCCCGGAGCTGTACGACATACCGATTGGGATGGTCAATAGCGTACTGTATCATAAAACGTTGCGCCGTGCAGCTGCTAAGGCCCGGGCAAGACATGAAGAGAAGTAGCAGCTAGAACTTGTGAGGATGTACTTCGATACGATTATATTCCTCTCATATCCAGAACGTTTGGAACAAGATTATAACCGTATAACCCACCGTTGTATAATCAGCGGAGGAGACACAGATTCGTTTGTGTAGTATACGGCTGATGACGAGCGGATCATGAAGTAGCCGACCAGGTTTCAGGATGGTTACTCAAGGATTCCTCACATATTGGCACTGCGAAGTGGACTTTGAGGCACATCGTTTTCGATAGCATGCATTTTGGCTTTAAGACCTCCTCAATGACGACGCCATATCCATGATCTAGACCTCCAGGGTGATAAATTGCTCAGCATTTGAACCGTCAATCACTCTAAAGCTTCACAAACACGTAGTTCTAGCATGTACCTACATGCAAAAGAATTTGATATTCATATCTGGTGGTACTATAAAAAAGGGGGTGTACAATGCTAAAATGATGATACAAGTCTCAATGTCTGGCTGTATACCGCTAACTGTGGCAGCGCAGCCTGGAATTACCAACCGCTCTCTGGTGCTGCACTTGAGTGCGAATCGTTTGTGGACGGGTTCACGATATTGGATAACTAGGAGCAATGCGTTCAAAAACTCAATGCCTTGATGATGGCAGAACGTACCTAGACGGGGACTTGCAAGCAATGGACATCACCACGGTGATCATGTCTGGTACAGTTCTTGCTCCAGCCTTTTGGAAACTGCCATTTCGTATTCTCGGAGTCGCTTTTCGGAACAACTAGAAGGTAGTGCACTTCCACGGATTCTGAGGTAATCTGCCCAGCAACCTTCCTTTTCTTCATTGCTGGCGAGTCTCCACGGAGTTTGTCTTTCAAGATAGCAATAATCTCACGAATCTTTTGATAGCCTATCGATGAGCCTCCATGCGATCGTGACGTTGTTATCTGGAGGATCCACAAAATCGCTGACTTTTCGGAAAGGTCAAGGTCAATGGCGAAAGCATCGAATAATGGGAAGGTTGAATCTAAAGGGATGTAGTACGCATTGTCTTTCAGGTCTGTGGAGAGGTCATCGATGGAGTGGAATTGAACAACCTCGCGCTTAGCTTTGGGAAATCGGAGGTCATTAGAAATACGAGATAGAGAATCCTGGGATATGGAGAACTGCGGTGAATCCATGCGGTGGAAGGACATGGGACTAAGAGGCCAAAAATCGCCCTTGGTCTCCGTTATAGCGCGATGAACGGCTGGCGCAAGGAACCATCCCGCCATTGACTTTGCTTGCGGAATATGATTCAGTATGTCAAGTTGCTGGCAGACTGCGAGGTCTTGAGCATTGTCTAGTTGCTTGATCACGCTTCTGGCAACCCAGTCCGACTTGAAATCTACTTTCCAGTTAACTGATACGAAAGGTTCTTCATCGTCCGGGGAGAGAGCAAGGATCCGATTAGATATCTCGGAGTTGGATGTGGTATTAGTTGCGAGGGCGGTTACGGCAGCTAGTAACTCCGCGTAATCGATCTTGAAAGCTCGCTCGTGGCGCCGGGTAATCGACTTGTAGTTGAAAACCGCATCGAACACGTCACGAGCGGAATGTCCGAAACGGTCAGTTGCTGCTTCTAGAAGGCAGTCGAGGGCATCCGAGGGCGTCAATGACACACCATCCTCACTGCGTTTCTTGAGGAGTTCACGAGCACCTGGGAATACGTCTAGTGGATCAATCTGGGATGGCGCATCACCAAGCGCATTGAACATGGATTGGTATTCTATCCGATATGGCAAGCTATTGCGCTCTCAGATCGGAAAGGAAACATGAAATTGGCAAGACTTACCCTTGGGCAAGCTCGTCGCAGGTCCATAACGGCAAGCCGATAATCATAGCTGATCGGGCTTTCACCCAGGACTGGTATCGGATTGGATCCGGTGAAGCTGTCTGCACCAGGAAACAGTTTTTCTTGACCAAAAGTCCTTCCGGCTCAGTCTGCTTTTCGATATCAAACAACGACCAGATAGCAATATTCGTAGGCGATGACTTAATTCGAGGGAGTTGTAATCTTGACTGTACGCTAGCGGTGTCCGGCACATAGACCTGATCGTGGTAAAACAAGAACAGATCTGCGCCATTCGTGGAGAAGAGCACGATTTGTCTGTTCTGCAGAAGCCGCGTAAGGAGGTAGTATTGGAAGATTGTCTTGCCTTCAAGGGCGATTTAGCATACGTAAGAGTGAAAGTTAGAAAACAAGTGCATACCAATGCCAGGCTGACCAGTTATGACAGCCCCAGTTGTACGCTGCGATGACATTGCTCGTGCCCAAACGTGGTCGAACGTTTTCACATAAGACTCACGTATGAGAATTGATGATGAAGAGCCACCAGCGGGGAGGGGTAGAGGCTCAAGAGACATGGACCGGGCCTCGGGATCTTGCAGAGTTCCATACCACTTCTTTTTGAATTTCTGCCATGAGTCATCAGCTAATTCCCATCCTTTAGCTTCCCACTCCCAATTATCGGGATCTACGGCGACGGGCGTTGAGTCACGACGGTGATCGAATGCCCCTGCTTACTAGCATTTCGAGTAGCTGGTCCAATCATTCCCCTATACCTTTCTATAACACCCCAAGAGGGAGGGGAGGGGAGCGAAGATGAGGATGTTGACTGCATAACGCGAGGAAATGGTTCAGTTACTCGTGCCAGTGGATGCTGAATTTGAAACTTCGCTTATGTAAATATGCGCAAGGGCCATCGCCGTTTTAGGCTACATATTTACTTACTTCGGAAACATTATGCTCTGCGCCCGCCCAATTGCCTTTCCCAACCCGCGATGGCAATAAGTATACTCCATTACGTCCCCTGCCCACCTGACAGGTTGCATCTCACCAGTGGATTACATCAGTACTAGTAAAAATGACAACATTTCCATATATTTTCTCCGCCAATCTTCTCTTATGCACCAGTCGTCCGAGTCATTTTTGAAACTCAGGAAAGGTTCAGTCTTTTTACTAACCTTAGGAGCAACATATAATGATAATATAAGTGCAAACTTTTGACGATATGAGCACTATTACAGGTGCATATGCCCACCTGTGCGAGGTCTGGCACCGCACAAGTATAATGGTCACGTTTTTGGCCCCACTGTATCTATTCAAATTGACTGGTTTCAAAACCCATGGTCGCGGGCCTCCACCGCTCGAGTTATTGCGAAGCATCAATTTACTATTTTGAAAATGTTGATTGGGAAGAGGCCACCACAGTTGGCGCTGGACGCGTCTAAATTGCCACAGTGCCGTGGTCCATATTCCAAGGCGCGACTACTTATCATGAGGGGCAGTCCGGAAAAAAATATGTGTCCCGGATCGTAACCTTTCGATGTTGCTTTGCATATGTAGATTTATGACAATCTTAGAATTAAAATACAAGTATTTTGTACTCTCTGCAAGGCGACTACAAAATGCTTCCATCAGACAAGGTGCAAGCAAGCAAACAGAAACTCACATCAACTAGAATGATGTTGTCCTCGCTTATCATAACTTGACAATGGTCATGAGTGTCTTCGAGGTAGAGAGCAGATGGCTGATACGGTAAGGAGGCGCCGCTCAGAAGTTTCTTCACGACCTTCTGCTTAGACATCAAACCCGGGGGCGGCAAACTGTCAATTTTATTGCCTTCTCGACGAATGAGTGGATTGAAATCGAAAAGACGCAGCAAAAATCTTGAATCATCGTCAGGGCGACGCCATTCATCGAAGATAAATTTGGTGCCGTAGACATAGCATGCCCAATCGTCAGATGGAGGATTCAAGGGAATAAATAGGCAGGTCCGTCTATTGATCCAGGAATCCCATTCATAGGTGATGGTCTTCTCCGACTGGGCCAACTCAACCAAAGAAAGTAGATATGCCGCTGGGATGGAATGTAAGAACGATGTTACAGTGACCACAAAGATGAAATTGTCTGGATCGTGGGAGAAAGGGAACTGAGAATCTGAGGGTTTGTCTTTCCGTAGAGGGCCAGGGTCGGCACGAATACCCATGCGATGGAATCGGGGTGACCTAGCATAAATGGGGTACTTGAGTGTAACCAATGTCTTTGAGACATCAAAATCCTGGAGCTCTTGATCTCCTCCCCGGAAGTCCCATACGGCCAGACAGGGGGTTTCTTTTTCGTCCTTGATGCCCAATAACACCCAGTGGTCTGATAGTAAGGAGAACGCCATGATCTCCTCGCCCCTACTATCCCGAACATTCTGCAGGTCTTTCTCGTCAGAAATTTCTACGCGGAAGTATTCAAGAGTCTCACACAAAGCAAAGCGTTCGTTTTCCAATCCCATATCACAATTTGCGCTTGTGC
>Ga0247741_1002366_pt1 | contig 10492 bp, 7 predicted proteins | sample UWRJL213509R2_FD_180945 | JGI IMG/M metagenome (GOLD analysis project Ga0247741, IMG submission 180945) | Plant litter microbial communities from Arlington Agricultural Research Station in Wisconsin, United States - UWRJ-L213-509R-2 | ecosystem: Environmental > Terrestrial > Plant litter >...
GGTCGGCAGGTCCTCGCCCGGATCGACCCAGACGATCTCCGTGCGCGGGGTCATGATCGAGCGGACCGGACGCTGGGAAAGGTCGAGGACACCCTGGACCATTTCCAGCTCGTCCTTGCCGAACACCCCCGTGTCGGTGGCCTCGGTGGCGGGCGTGCTCTTGCCGCTGTCGCCCTCGTCGTCCGGTGCGCCGCCCAGCAGGCGCAAGACGGCCTTCGCCGTGCGGTCGCGCATGATGCGGCCGCCGACCAGCAGCGAGCGACGGCGGTTCCGCCGCATGGTCTGGTTGAACGCCTCGATCATGATCGAGAAGCCGATCGCGGCGTACAGGTACCCCTTGGGAATGTGGAAGCCAAAGCCCTCGGCGATCAGGCTGAAGCCGATCATCAGCAGGAACGACAGGCAGAGGATGACGATCGTCGGGCGGGCGTTGACGAACACGGTCAACGGCTTGCTCGCGGTGATCATCAGGCCCATGGCGATGACCACGCCGATCATCATGATCGAAAGATGGTCGACCATGCCGACGGCGGTGATCACCGAATCCAGCGAGAACACGGCATCGAGGATGACGATCTGCGCCACGACCAGCCAGAAACTGGCGCGACGCGCGGCCTTGCCGTCGGCGCCATCGTCGGCTTCGAGCCGCTCGTGCAGTTCCAGGGTGGCCTTGAACAGCAGGAAGCCGCCACCGATCACGAGGATCAGGTCGCGCCAGGACAGGCCGAAGCCGTTCCAGCTGAACAGGGGCTTGGTGAGCGTGACCAGCCAGGACATGGCGGCCAGAAGGCACAGGCGCATGACCAGGGCCAGGCCAAGGCCCATGAGCCGCGCCTGATCGCGTTGGCGGGCGTGGAGCTTGTCGGCGAGGATCGCGACAAAGACGAGGTTGTCGATACCGAGCACGATCTCCAGCACGATCAACGTGAGAAGACCCGCCCAGGCCGAAGGGTCGGCAAGCCAGTCGAAAGCGAACATGGGTCGGCGCGGGGGGCGCCCGGTTTCCTCCGTAAGGGACGCAACACTATACAGGGGGCACATGACGGTCTGTGCCAGAAGCGCCGTTGCGGAGCCCCACCCCGTCGGCTACGGTGGTTCATGCCTCACGATATCTCGCCGACCTCCCCACCCCTGGACACCGTCTCCGCCCCACCTGCCCTGCCGGCACGAACGCCCGGCCTGCTCGAGACCGTCCTGACCATCCTCGCCTACTTCGCGCTGCAGGCGGGCTTTGGCGGCGCCTTTGGCGCCACCTCGCAGTTCATCGCCCGGATGTTCCCCGACGCGGTGCCGGACCAGCCCGACCGCCTGATCCTGGTCGTGATCCTCACCCTGATCTGCGCGGCGGCGGTGGTTGTCACATGGATCGTGCGACGCTGGTCGGCAAAAACGCTCGACGGCGGCGCCGGCGGGCTTGGCTTCACCCCGCCCCCGGGGCGCTACATCGCGCTGGGCACGGCGCTGGGCATCCTCGCGCCCGTGCTCGGCGGCCTGCTCACCCAGTTCCTGGCGGGTGGCCACGACGTGAGCCAGACGGTCACCGATATCGCCGATCGCGCACACGTCGGCATGCGGGTGGCCTTGCTTCCGGCCGTGGTGCTGGTCGGCCCCCTGATTGAAGAAGTCTTGTTCCGCGGTGCCCTGCTGTCGGTGCTGCGGACCCGCCTCGGTGACGGCTGGGCCATCGCGGTATCGGCCATCGTCTTCGGCGCGGTCCACCTGCCTGACCTGGACTGGCTCTGGTACGCCGTACCCAACCTGATCCTCGTGGGCGTGTTCTGTGCCTGGCTGCGCGTGCGCAGCGGGTCGATCTGGCCGGGCTTCGTCGCACACGCCGCCAACAATGCGCTGGCGACAGCCAGCTGGTTCATGGCGACCTGACGCACCGTCGAACGGTTAGAAGGTTTCCAGCGAGGCCACGTGGCGCGACAGGCGTGGTCCGGCGTAACACTGCGAGCCCACCGGTAGCAGGCCCACCTCATTGAACGCGGCGCGGTACCAGCGTGCCGGTCGCGACAGGAAGCCTTCGCGATCGCCGCCGGGATCATCCTCACGCGTATAGAGCTCGAGGAAAGCCAGGCCTTCGAGCATCTCGCCGATGCCGGTCAGCCCGGCACGGATCTCGGCGGGCTTCAGGTAGTGCAGCACATCGGTGCAGACGATCAGGTCGAACCGCGTGTCGAAGCGCAACTCAGCCAGTTGGCCGAAACGGGCATAACCGATGTTTCGCGACCGACCGTAGCGTGCCACGGCGTATTCGCTGGCCTCGAGCCCGCGATAGTCGATACCCGGCCGCATCTTCCGCAACACCGCCCGCCACGGCGCTTCACCGCAACCGATGTCGAGGACGTTACGTACCGGATGGCCGAGGTAGAACTCCGCCTGGCCGAGCACCATGGCCACCTTACGGTTAAGCTCGGCCGGCGAGCCCACGGCATGGTCCGTGCTGCGGTACCACTTGTCGAAATAGGCCTGGTCGTAGGTCTTGGGCATGGTACGCAGCCGCCGAAAACACCTATGTTAGCCGGGCCTACACTTCGGGCATACATGCCCGGCCGCAGCATCGGACGTCACGGCTTCAGGAGAACCCCATGCCCCGCATCCAGCTCCGCATTACCGGCGACCGCGACATCTTCGACGACGTCATCAACGCCATCCACGGTATCGACCGCGTCGAACGCGTGGAAGAAATCGACGACTTCGGCATGGGTGTCCGCGACGATTCCAGTTCGAGCGAATTGTCGGACGATGTCGGCTCGCGAACCTTCACGGTCGAAGTCGAAGTGCCGAACGACAAGGTCGGCGAGCGCGTGCGCGAGGTGGCCGAGGAAACCGCCGGCAACCGCGAAGCCGCCATCGAATTCATCGGCGACGACGAAATCGAGATGTAAGCGCGCTCTGTGTAGGAGCCGATTCATCGGCGATCCCGCGGCAGCGGGCAAGGTCAGGGCAAGCACCCGATCGCCGATGAATCGGCTCCTACCTGAGCACGCCACATGTTCTTGCGGTTAGCTCGCGGTAAACCTTCGGCGCGTCCTCCCGTTTAAGGTGAGCACCTCACCGAAACCGGAGGTTCCATGCGAGCGCTGGCCACCGCCGTTCTGCTTGCCCTTGTCGCCCTGCCCGCTGCGGCACGAGACGAGGCGCTCTCGAAGGACGACGTCGCCTGGTTGAACCGGGTGACCTTCGGCATCGATTCGGCGACGGTCGCCAGCTACCGCGAGCTGGGTCGACGCCGTTTCCTCGACCGCCAGCTGCATCCGAAAGCGGACGGGCTTCCCGCCGACGTCCGCGCGCAGATCGACGGCTTCGACGTCGCGAAGACGCCCATGGCGACGCTGGTGGCGCAAGTCCGCGACCAATATCGCGACATCAATGCCATGCCCGACGGCGATGGCAAACAGGCGGCGAAACAGGCCCTGCAAAAGCAAGGCAACCAGTATGCGCAGGAGGCCCAGGCGACCGAACTGCTCCACGCCATCTACGACGAAAACCAGTTACGCGAGGAGATGGTCTGGTTCTGGCTGAATCATTTCAGCGTGTTCCAGCAGAAGGGCCGCGTGCGCTGGGTCGTCGCCGACTACGCGCAGAACGCCATCCGGCCGCATGCCCTGGGAAAATTTCGCGACCTCGTCCTGGCTACGCTGAAAAGCCCGGCGATGCTCGAATACCTCGACAACGTGCAGAACGCGCGCGACAAGATCAACGAGAACTACGCGCGCGAGTTGATGGAGCTGCACACGCTTGGCGTAGGCAGCGGCTACAGCCAGGACGACGTGCAGAACCTGGCGCGCATCCTCACCGGTGTCGGCGTGAACTTCGACGGCCAGCCGCGAAAGATGAAACCCGACATGCAGGTGTACTACCTGCAGGAAGGCGTCTTCGAATTCAATCCGAACCGACACGACTTCGGTGACAAGGTCCTGCTCGGCACGACGATCAAGGGCGGTGGATTCGACGAGGTTGAAAAAGCCGTCGACCTGATCGTCAGCCAGCCTGCCTGCGCGACCTTCGTCTCCGCGAAGCTGGCGCAGTACTTCGTCGCCAACGATCCGCCGCCGGAACTGGTCAAAGCCATGGCGAAAACGTTCCACCACACCGACGGCGATATCGCCGCGGTGATGGACACGATGCTGTCCTCGAAGGCATTCACCGCGTCGCTCGGCACGCGCTACAAGGATCCGACCCAATTCCTGGTCTCGACCATGCGTCTCGCCTACGACGGCAAGCCGGTGTCGAACCCGCGCCCGCTGGTCAACTGGATCAACCAGCTCGGACAGGCGCCATTCGGCAGGATCACGCCGGACGGCTGGCCGACCACGGATTCCGAATGGTCCAGCTCAGGCCAGATCGCCAAGCGTTTCGAAATCGCCCGGGCCATCGGCAGTGGCGCCAACCACCTGTTCGATCTGGACGAGGCGGGCACGCATACGCGCGGCGGCTTCCCGCAACTGACCACGCCGACCTACTACGCCACCCTCGATCCCTACCTGTCGCCGAAGACGCGCGACGCGCTCACCCAGGCCACGTCGCAGCAGGAATGGAACACCTTCCTGCTCGCCTCGCCCGACTTCAACTACCGCTGAGGCTAACCATGGATCGCCGCCAGTTCCTGCTCGCCACTGCCGCGACCGTTCCCGCGCTCATGCTGGGTGGCAAGGTGTTTGCCGCACCCGCGTCGTCGCCGCGCTTCCTGCTGGTTTTCCTGCGCGGCGGTTACGACGCCAACAACATGCTCGTGCCGTACTCGAGCGACTTCTATTACGAATCGCGGCCGAGCATTGCGCTGGCCAAACCGGATGCAGGTAACCCGAAGGCGGTCCGGGCACTCGATGCGAACTGGGGTCTCACGCCAGCGTTGGCGAGCTCGATGGGACCGCTGTGGGACAAGCGGCAGCTGGCCTTCATTCCGTTCTCCGGTACCGACGACCTCTCGCGCAGCCACTTCGAAACCCAGGACAACATCGAGGCCGGCGAGGCGGGTGACGCACGCAACTATGGCTCGGGCTTCATGGGTCGCCTGTCCAGCGTCCTGCGGGGCTCACCGCCTATCGCGTTCACCGACGCGCTGCCGCTGTCGTTCCGCGGTGCGGGCGACATCCCGAACATCTCGCTCAAGGGTGGGGGCAAGGCCGTCTTCGACGACCGCCAGTCGAAGATCCTCGCCAGCATGTACGAAGGCACGTCGCTACAGGCGGCAGCCACCGACGGGCTGCAGCTTCGCCAGCAGGTGGCGCAGGACCTGCAGACCGAAATGGTCGCGGCGAGCCGTGGTGCCGTAAACGCGCGGGGCTTTGCCCAGCAGGGCCAGCGCATGGCCACACTCATGCGCGATCGCTTCCGTCTGGGCTTCGTCGACGTCGGCGGTTGGGATACCCACGTGAACCAGGGTGGCGCCGACGGTCAGCTGGCCAACAACCTGGACAACCTCGGGCAGGGTCTCGCCAGCTTCGCCGACGGCCTCGGTGAAGCCGAATGGAACAACACCGTGGTCGTTGTCGTCTCCGAGTTCGGCCGTACCTTCCGCGAGAACGGCAACAAGGGCACCGATCATGGCCACGGCACGACGTACTGGGTACTCGGCGGCAAGGTCAACGGCGGCCGCGTTGCCGGGCAGCAAGTCGCGGTGAACGCCGGCAGCCTGCTGCAGAACCGCGACTATCCGGTGTTGAACAACTATCGCGACGTGCTCGGCGGACTTCTGCGCCGTACTTACGGGCTGTCCGATAAGGATCTATCCACGGTGTTCCCCAACGCGAAACCCCGCGACCTGCAGCTCGTCTAGCGGCTAGGGCTGCCAGAGCTGCCCGCCGGGATTCGAAAGCTGACGATCGAGGTAGTAGGCCGCGCTGATGAAAGCGAGATGGGTCAGCGCCTGCGGAAAGTTGCCGAGAGGCTCGGCACGCAGGCTCAGCTCTTCGGAGAACAGCCCGAGGTGGTTCGAGTACAACACCCCGCGCGCCATGATTTCGCGGGCCTCGTGCAGGCGTCCCGCGCGCGCCAGGCATTCCACGTACCAGAACGTGCAGGTGGTGAACGCACCATCCCCACCTTCCAGGCCATCGGCATTGCGATAGCGGAACACCAGGCCATCGTCGGTGAGCTGGTCGCGGATGGCATCCAGCGTGCTCAGCCAGACCGGATCGGTCGCCGAGACGAAGCGGACCAGAGGCATCATCAGCAAGGCAGCATCGACATCGGTGCCGCCCTTGCTCTGCACGAAGTGGCCGTGTTCCGGATGACGGAAATGCGTCCAGATATCCTCGGCGATGCGGTCGCGATCGCGCGTCCACTCCACCACGGGAGCTGGCAGGGAGCGCTTGTGGGCGAGACGAACGGCACGATCCAGCGCCACCCAGCACATCAGGCGCGAGTGGAGGAAATGGCGAGGCTCGTCGCGAATCTCCCAGATGCCTTCATCGGGATCTCGCCAGTGGCGGCGCACGTGGTCGACCAACCGACGCACATGCTCCCAGCCGGCGTGACTCATCGCCGTGCCGTACTTGTTCGCCAGGTACAGGCTGTCCATCAGTTCGCCGAAGATATCGAGCTGGGTCTGCGTGCGTGCCGCATTGCCGATGCGTACGGGCTGCGAACCGGCGTAGCCGGCGAGGTGGTCGAGGGTGGACTCCTCCGCCGCTTCGCTGCCATCCAGCGCATACATGATCTTCAGGGCAGCGTCCTTGCCCAGCTCCATGATCCGTTTCTCGGACCACTTGCGAAAATGCTCCGCCTCCTCGACGTAGCCCAGGCGCATGAACGCGTACACCGTGAACGACGCGTCGCGGATCCACGTCGCGCGGTAGTCCCAGTTGCGCTCCGCCCCCGTGGCCTCGGGCAAGCCGAATGTCGCCGCGGCGGCGATCGACCCATGGCGATGTGACGTGAGCAGCTTCAGCACCAGGGCCGAGCGTTCCACACGCTCGCGCCAGCGACCGCGGTAGTTCGATTTCCGCGCCCAGATCCGCCACGCAGCGGCCGTGTGCTCGAGCGCGGCGACGCACTCATCCACGTCGAGCGGGTCGTGCTCCTCGCCGCACAGGACGAACCAGACCGTATCGCCCTGGCCGAGTACGAACTCTGCCGTCGCCTCACCTTCGCCGCAGTGCAACGGAACGCTCGCGCCCAGGCGCAGCGAGGTGGGACCGTCATGGAAGACGACACTCTCACCGTAGTGCTCGGTCGTCGGAATCTTGCGCGCGTAATCCAGTCGCGGCCGGCAGCGCACACGAATCGTCACTTCGCCACGAGGCACGCGAAGACAGCGAACAAGGCTCGCGGGCAACCGGGTGTCGGTCTGTGGATGCGGCATGAAATCGGTCAGCTCCACGCTGCCCTGCTCCGACATCCATCGGGTCATCAGGATGTTGGTCTCGGGAATGTAGAGCTGGATCGTGCGTGCCTGGTCGAGCTCGGGCGCGATGGTGAACTCGCCGCCTTTTTCCGGATCCAGCAGACCGGCGAACACGGTCGGGCTGTCCATGTGCGGCCAGCACATGAAGTCGATGGTGCCGTCGCTTGCCACCAGGGCAGTCGTGTCGAGATTGCCGACGATACCGTGCTCGCCGATGGTCCGGCCCGGGACGGGATTTTCGCGCTGGGTCACACCGTTCTCCGACAACGGGAGGTGGCGGAGGTTGCCACAGCCCGCGTGAAGAAGGTCAGAACTCGAGTCGGTAAGCCACCTTGACCAAGCCTTCCTGGATGTCCTTCAGGCCGAAGCCACGACGGAACTGCGAGCCGACCTCATCCTCGGTGTCCTGCTCGTAGCCACCCCGGTTGTAGACGATGTACAGGTTGGACAGCGGCGCGATCTCGTAACGGTAGCGGATCTGGAAGCCGAGATTGGCCACGCCCAGGCCATCGACATGCTCGTTGGAGGGCACGGCACGGCCTTCCGGATCGATCTCGTAGGCCTGGCGCAACTTCGCACCGACGGCCAGCGTCTGCAGCTTCACGCGCAGCTCCTGCTTGTTGCCGAAGTTCCAGTTCACGCCGCTGTCGATACCGACCGTCCTGCCGTCGAACGCGCCGACCAGGTTGGAGACCTGCGCGCCGCGATCCTGCCAGATCAGCCAGTTCGGATCCCATTCGTAACTGGCGCCAGCGAAGATGCTGAAGGCGTCGGTGATGAAATACGTCGGAGTGACCTTGAAGTAGTACGAAAGGCGGTGGTAACCGGTGAGCTGGTTGCCGCCGATGAAGCCTTCGTCCTTCCAGCTCCAGTGGCCGATGCGCGGGCTTTCGCGCTCGTACGTCAGCTTGGCCGTCGGCGGCGTATGCAGGGGATTGCCGCCCCGCGTGAGCAGGTCGTCGTAGGCGGCCGTGAACATGTCGAGGCGCCACTCTTCATCACCACCATCGCGGCGCCGGCTATCACGCTGGATGCGGAAGCGACGGGAGATGCGACGGCCTTCGGTGTTGTCTTGCGCAGAGATGCGATAGCGCCAGAGATGCGAGGCGTACGCGGAATCCGCAGATAGATCGGTCACGCGCTGACGCACTTCCCAATGCAGGTACGCCATGTCGTTGCGCGGCAGGTAGCCAAAATCATCGATGTCGAGTCGATGGCCGAAGTACATGCCCAGCCACTGCTGGCTCCACACCGGCGTCATTTCCCAGAACGCGATACTGGTCGCGCCGAGTCCCGACGAGTTCGCCTGCGGCTGGTCGATCTTGCTGCCGACGATGTTGCTGGTCAACGTAAACGTCTCGCTCGGCTGCCAGCGGTGATCGAAGCCGAGCACGTTGGCATCGCGGTCCAGGAACGGATGATTGACCCGCGTGGCAAGCATGCCGAAGGTCTGCGTGCCCTCGGTCTGGGTGAGCCGGAGCGCGCCGAAGGTGCGGCCATCATCGCCCTTTTCCTGTGCGGTGAGGATCCCGTAGCTGGTGTCGCCGACACTGCCGTTCACCTTTACCGCCGCCGAGATATCCGCCGGGCCATGGCCGTCATCCGACTCGCCACCGACGCGTCGCGTGTAAACGAGTTGCGAGTAATCGTCGAGCAGGCTGAAATCGAAAATGCCCTGGTTCTCGGTAAAGAACGGACGTTTGTCGGTGAAGAAGGTCTCTTCCGGCGAGAAATTCACGACGAGGTCGTCGCTCTCCACCTGGCCGAAATCGGGATTGATCGTGGCAGTCAGCTGGGTCTGCCCGTTGGGCTTCCACACGATGTCCGCCCCTTCCTGGAACGAGGTGCCACCGTGGGCGCGATCGATGCGGCCAACGAGGTAAGGCGTCACCGCGAACAGCGACTGCGAGTACGCAGGCAACGACACCTTGTTGAAGCTGGACAGGAAGCGGCCCTGGTCGAAACTGACCGCCGGCCATGCCATGCGCTCGCCGGTGGCGGCGATGACGCGGTCGATGTACAGGCCGATGTGGCGGTTGTCGCCATCGGCCCGGCGCATCGGCGCGATGTACCAGGGAATCAGGATCTCGACCGAATAGCCTTGCGCATCCTGGGTCACGGCATGGTCCCAGCGGCCGTCCCAGTCGTAGCTGAAGTCGGACTCGTTGGTGATCACCTCGTCGGCGACGCCACCGAGCGAGCGCACTTCGAAGTCGTAGCCGACACGGCCATCGCCGTCGAAGTCCACCATCACGTTGATGCGATCGACGAGCGCGTCTTCGTCGCGGCGGGTCTGCTGCGTCGAACGTGGCACGTCGGCGGACTGGGTCACCCGGATCGCGACGGCCAGACCCTTCGGCGTCGACAACACCCAGGCTTCCGTCGGCTGGCTGCCCGGTTTACCGGTTTTTGGCTGGGTGTCGCGAAAATCGGTGATGTGCTGCGCACCGGCCCATTCCGTCGGGTCGATGTGGCCGTCGATCGTCACCTCGGCGTGGGCCGAGAAAGCAGCGAGGCAGAGGGTGGCGAACAAGGCGAAGCGGCGATGCATGAGTCATCCGGGACGTGGAATCTTGCGGATAGGATGCCGCCCGTTTCGCAAAGGTTTGCCATGACCCTTGGCCCATGCGCTCAGCCCATCTCCCTGATGAGGTCGATCAGCGCGCGCAGCGCTGCCGGCACGTGGCGTCGACCGGGGTAGTACAGGCACAGCCGGTCGAAGGGCGGGGTCCACTCTTCAAGGACGCGCTCAAGGGTGCCTGCCGCAAGATCCTCCGACACGTTGAATTCGGTCAGGTAGGTGAGCCCCAGGCCGGCGCGAGCCGCTTCCCGCATGAGGTCGGGCTGGCCGAGGGTCAGTTGCCCCTCGACGTCGATGCTGATGGCTTCACCGTGGCGTTCGAACTCCCAGTGGTAGATGTGCCCCGCCGGCATGCGCGCGCGAATGCAGCGATGACCGGCCAGGTCGGCCGGAGTCTGGGGACGGCCATGCGCCGCGAAGTACGCCGGTGAGCCGACGACGGCGAAGCGGATCGGCGGCCCGAGGGGCACGGCGATCATGTCCCCGGGCACGGTGTCGACCGTCCGGAAGCCGGCGTCGAAGCCCTCACGAACGATATCGATCATCCGTTCTTCCGT
>Ga0247741_1002368_pt1 | contig 10488 bp, 12 predicted proteins | sample UWRJL213509R2_FD_180945 | JGI IMG/M metagenome (GOLD analysis project Ga0247741, IMG submission 180945) | Plant litter microbial communities from Arlington Agricultural Research Station in Wisconsin, United States - UWRJ-L213-509R-2 | ecosystem: Environmental > Terrestrial > Plant litter >...
GTGGCTAATGATATATATTGTGGTGGTTATTAATCGACATTCGTGATGGACGATTTCGGTATAAGTTGAATGTAGTACCTGTCGTTACGAATATCTCTGTAAAAATGCAGCAGCACATATCCAAAGAATAATACAACGGTCCCGAAACCCGGAGCCCAGGACATGCTCGGACTACCCAACACAAACCTCCGTCGATCAATTGGTCACCAGAGATGAATCGTTCACCAAAAGAAATTGAAATGAGAGAACCCAAATGCGCCTCCGGTTAGTGTCGAAACCCTCCTCGGCCGTTATCCTTGCTCCGAGTGTGACAATCTATCTTTGGTTGTCAATGATCAGTGAGATGTGAACCAGGTCCGAACCTGACATCAAGGTGGAAAGCCGCCAGATAGAGGAACTCTTTGAGACGGTGCATTTGCAGCGTGATGTCAAGGTCCTAAAACTCAAGAGAGTTCTATGAGTTACCAATAGAAAACCGTCCTGGGTCACGCATCAAGCTCTAGTTCGCCCTCGCTTCTACGGTCTACCCTCCATCCTCTTAGATTCTCCCAGTTGTTCGTGAATGATACGAGTTTGAAGCAACTTGCTGAGTCGAAGACGAATCTTGGTTCTACAATGTCAGAAAGAGATATCAGAGAAAGGGCAGGGAAAAGATGTTGTAGCCTATACGCACTTGTGTTCGGGCCTGGTCAACAAACGACATCTTATTATGTGCTTCCTCTTCAAATCCAACAATCCGGCAGCCGTTCCTCAAGTATCTTCTACCATAGTTCAAAGGATTTCCGACTTGAGGGTGTAGAATTAAATAAGCTTGAAGCTGGATGACGAGACTCGAGGGTGAGGTGAATTTGATCACGCAGTCGCTGATCTAGATCGTCGGACTGAGAGAAAGGACACAGAACGTACAGTGAACCCGGCCATCTCCTGGATACGCCCTACATGCCTCACCGTCGGATTTTCTGCTCGATCCCTCCCGATCCCAGCAATTCAACCTATGTCGAGAGTCCGTTTTGGGTGACAGTGTAGCTCTTGTACTGTGTCATTTGCGCCAGCAGGAGCATGATAAAGATGGTGTGCGGAGTGAATCCAGCTAGGACTTCGACATATACTTCCTCTGGGGAACGAGGTGGGTTTGAAGGAGAACCTTCGCGTGTAGGTCAGACTAAGCAGTAGAAGCAATGGGATTCCGGTGAAACACACCTTCACGTTCAAAAAGACAGCCTCGATGAACCATGGACAGTCCATCAACCAAAGTAGGCGGGATTTCTCCATAAGCAATGCTGCTTTGTCCTGGGGAAGTAGGTGGAGGTATGAAAGATTGTGAAACTAATGAGCGGAAGTGAGGCGAAGTGACTTGCCAAGTAGAGGGGATCGAGCTGGGCGAGAGGGGATGCTGCAAGACGCCCTCAGGTTCTCAGCACGGCTTGAAAGATGCAATGCATTGAAAAGACTAAGACGCGGTATTGAGGCCTTGAGCTTGAGATGACTAGCAGGTCGGTGTTTTCGGCCGGGTAGCTACAAGTATGTGATTGACGAGGCGCGTAGTCTGGCTAATCGATCGATCTTTCAGAATCGTAGAGGTCTTTCGATTCGTGACGCGTGAAGGGTGGTCCGCGCACGTGCTCACTCTCCTCGGCCCAACACATCAGTGGCTATGAGATAAAAGTGAACTTTTTATTTGTATCGCCTAGTGATTCAGATATTCATGATATAAACAACACTATTCGGCTGACCTTCGACCTCATATAGACATGAATCGCGTTACCTTTCGCTCAAATCTGAGTAGGCAATTTGATGGAGGATACAAATATAAACGATGCTTTTATCGTAGAGCCACCGTTGCCAAGGTCGCCGTTTTCCACCAAGCCACTGTGGGCGAACACACCCTTGGCAATGGCTCTGGGTTATAAAGGCCCTTTATACGAATTTACGCGAGAATGGTGCCTATTTAATATAGAAAGTAACCTTAGGAAATTGTCGGCTATTTGAAATAAAAAGCGACCCACCTATGTATCCAAATATTTGACATATGCGGCTACCTCGAAAATTCAAATATAAACGGCATTTATATCTATAAGCCACAGACGTGAAAGGCGGCCTTGAGGCCGCCACAGGAGGGCGAACCACAATGACCTCCTTCACACCATTTGATCTAAATTAAACCTGTGTCGAATTGCACCTCGAGGCATCCTATCTGTATGTTGGCAGTGCTGCACAGGTTCAAGGGCACGTGTATGCCAGCACCCAGTGCATTGAGCAGTGAAAGTACTTAATCCAAACACACCTTCAACTCGAACCTCTTGCTTGTCCACCCCACCAATAGTAGATTCGTTCACGATATCTTCTAAAATTTCTACGTGTGCTGATCCGAGTCGCTATCCAACCTCTTGATTCAGGATGTCTTACCCTGCTAAATCCAGTAGAAGTACATCCGCACGGCGGAATCGGGTCGCTCATAACCACTACCATAGATCGTCAGGTGCGCTGGGGCTCGTATAGATTATTATCCTGATTATACTTAACGACACTGTTAGCATCCGTTTTGGATCACGCTAAAAACACCACTATCACAGGTGGTCAATTCTATGCGAACTGTACTACCCAGATACAAGCTCGTAGTAAAGGTGCACAACAAATTCATGAACGCTTGATCTTTTATGCCAACGAGGACCTATCGATCCAGGACTAAAGAATCTTATCAAAAACTCCGCAACGGGCGCTGTCTACAACTCCCTAGAGCGACAGCAGCTCGACGCGCCCAAATGCCATCCCAACACTCGCGTCGCCGTAATCAACAGGATTATCGACTGGCTACTTGGGAAGATCGACTTGGACGCTCTGATTCTATGGCTCTATGGTGCAGCAGGAGCTGGAAAGTCGGCAATCGCACATTCTCTTGCTGAAATATGCGAGAAGCACGGATGGCTCCTGGCCACATTTTTCTTCTGGAAGACAGCGGCGGAACGTAGCAACATTACTAAATTCGTTGCCACTATAGCCTATCAAATTTCTCGTGCAATTCCTGCCTCACGCTCGCACATTGAAGCCGCTGTGGACGCCGACCCAATGATTTTCCACCAATCTATCGACACCCAGCTTGCGAAGCTCATAATCGCGCCTCTCCATTGCCTTCACTCTACTGGATTCGACCTCGAGAACTCCCCATTTGTTATCATTGTCGACGGCCTAGATGAGTGTGAAGGATCCGACATACAATCTGGGCTTTTGAAGTCACTAGCGGCTGCATTCCGTAGCTCTACACTCCGTATCCGGATTCTCATTGCTAGCCGTCCGGAAGTCTACCTCCAGTCCACCTTCAGTAACTCCTCATTCAAACCTCATCTCTCACGACTTTCTCTATCCAATGAATATTCCCCAAAAAAAGATATCTACCGATTTCTGGAAGATTCGTTCGACAAGATCAAACACGAACATCCCCTCGCTTCTTACATTCCATCTTCTTGGCCTTCCACTGACGTCCTTTGTGAGCTCACCCGCAAATCGTCAGGCCAGTTCATTTTCGCATCGACGACAATCAAATATGTCGGCGGAGACCCCCGGCAGCTTCCACATCGTCGCCTGGACGTCATTCGCAGCTTGCGGTCTCCCAAAGGGGACAAAGATATGCCGTATGCAGAACTAAACTCTCTTTATCACCATGTTTTATGCAATGTCGACGACATCATAGCGGTGAAACAGATTCTTGGTGTTTTGATTATTGTTAACCCAGAGGTTGGAGCCGAAGGGATGTACACACCAGAAAAGGTCGATGACTTTTTCTTCTGGGAACGTGGAGAAACAAAAGCCTGCCTAAGCCAGCTCGCATCGGTCATTAAATGTGACGCAGATTGTGTTATATCCATTTTGCATGCCTCACTGTCTGACTTCCTACTCGATCCCTCTCGATCCCATCAATTCTACCTATCTCGAGAGTCTGTTTTGGGTGATAGCGCAGCTCTTGGGATGCGCCATATGTGCCAGCAGAAGTGTGATAAAATTGGTATATCAACTCTACCCACTCTGAAATTTATTCTTCGAGTATTAACCAGAAACACATTTTATCACAGATTTTTGGGATATAATACACGTCACCCATGCGTGCATTGTAGCTGGACCACACTGCACGCCTCAACTTCAAGAGGAACTCAGTCAACTATCGTTTCAGACTTTCCACAGCGTCTCTGAAATATACAGGTACACTTACCTATTTTGGTGGTTGTCGGTGGAGATCATTGAGATGCTGGACAAAGAGGTAAGCTGTGGTTGTTTACATTGTGGTGCGTCAGTTACCAACTGATGACAGAATCTCCAGGAGCAATTTTCTCATCTCACCTCTGAACTTCAGGCTGTCTGCCTTCGAACAGTGTCTATCTCGGATAGAAAACTGGTTTCGCTGATCTATGAGGTGCAACACTCCCACATCCTTCAGGTTGAGGCTTCAGGTTGCGCTTCGGTGTTTCCCCTCATGTTTGTTACTGAACATGATCCTTTTGAACGGGTTTTCAAGATATTATTCACCAAGCATCCTCAATACCAACGGCTTGGATTTACAGGGCAGCACTACACAATAGTTGCTGAGTACTTCATGATGTACTTCTTGGACCCACCGTACGTCTTTGGTTTCAAATCCTGTCATTCATGCGCTGATCAATGCCATTATTTTAGCCTCTATCAGAGTGCTGATGAATTTTACATGGCCGAGGACTCAAAAAAGCGATCCGAGAACCTGTTGGTTTTGCTCTACATTGCACATCTGCTTCCTCACGCATGCAAGTCTGAAGACATTCTGAGATATATCTTCCTTCCCGAAGATCGTACTGAGAACCGGTACATTCCACGGAACTTTCATGCAGTTTTTACTCTGAACGGGTGGAATGCCAATATTATCCAACCCGCTCGAGACGCAGTTCTTGATTATCATAAGGTACGCACCCCGTGTCTCACTTATGCAGTGCTGCCCTCAATTAAACTATATTTTCTCTGAATCAGCGCTATGCAGAGCCATCCGACCTCGAGGTGTATATGCGTCTCAACAATCTATCCTAGTCCTTTTTGTCGGTTATATACATTGGGTAGATCTCCGACGCATGCTGTCCTGTACATCTCGAGGCCCCTCCGGCCATGTATGTGGTTGTTAGTTTGGGCGTGAAGAGCAGCTGGTGTGAACTGTGTCTCCTCAGGGCATAGGACGATGGAGGTGCTGGCGGATGACCCCCGAAGCAACCCAGGCAGTACCTCTGACGTCCTACTCTACCACAGGTTTGAGCCAATGAATGTACATACTTGAGCATACTACTTGTAATGGTGTGACGAGATCCATAAATATAAGAAGTACAGAATAATAGAATGGTTTGTGTTGAGAGCATGTGTATGTACAGTGAACTTCAAAATAAGGAGTCTATGGTGCACCAGGCCTAGTCACCGCTACTTTGGGGCAGCAGCGGAATCAGTGGCGGAATTTTTTTGAAATTTTGGTACTGGCAGTGGCCCAGATATGGCGCCAAAAATGAGCTTACCAGAACAATATTTCTTATACAAATCATGTACATTTCTGGCTAGAAACATTGCTCTCTGTGGAGGTAGCAAGTGCACTCCCGAATATGAAAGTTGAACAAAAATTCTTGTGTGGATTATCGACCATGCCTCGTTGCAGAAAATCTGGCCGAAATGAGACACTCTCCAAAGCTCGCACTCTCCGACACTCCCGTGCCAACCCCTTTATTCCTCCAGTCGAATCAGATTCAGAAATTGAGATCTTGAAACAACCTCCGACTTTCTCCGTGGCGGCGGATTCAGATGTGGAAGTCACTCAATGGATGGGTGGTGTGAACCATAATCCGGACACTGACAGGAGTGATTCCATATGGGAAGTAACTGAGGATGAGCTCGAAGAATTAACAGACGAGGAGGGGGTGTATGATGAAGATGACGAGCAATGTTTGCAACTCTATGAAGAACATGAGCTGCGGTTATTGAAGCAACTCACAAGTTGGGACAAGATAATGAAGCCATGCACAAAGAAGGAGTGGAAACAAGCTGAGAGTAAGCGTGGATTTGGATATAATGGGCTATCGGAGTGCAGACAGCGAGAACTCAGACAGAAAGCACGAGAGAAAGAGAGGGTTGACGAAAAGCTTCGAAAAATGTACGTTGTCATTCACCGAGCTGAATCCAGAGCAGAAACTGATACTTACTGTGAATAAAAAGGCCAGGTGCTGCACTGATGCATAACTTTTTCGTCCCAAAGTCCAAAGCCAGTCAACACCCAGGTGTTCAGCAGCCATCAAGTCGCTCGACAAGTTGCAGTAGTGTGACTCCTGCTGAGAATGAGGACATGGTACCAGAGTTTTTTACCGGCTATCTCTCCGACCTCTTCGATGACGCACCTCAGTTGGAGGATGAAGGGAACATCAATGAAGATGAACCTAAGGATTTTGGAGGCCTTCAAGTTGGAGGCACAGACTCGGAACCATCATATTTTCGTGTTCATCAGCCACCTCCTCAGAAATGACGCCGGTTAGATATCCCATATCGTGTTGCTCGCAAGAAGAAACGAGAGGAGCGCCGTGCAGTCTTGCAGGCTGGCCTTGTTGACATCAAAAAATTGATCGCCTCAAAGAAGACAAGGTTTGACGCAGGGGGGACAGGCCTCCAAGCTCATCAGGCGCGTGCAGTACAGAGTCATCTTCACATGGTCGTGAAGAATGGGAGAGGAGGGATTGATGCCTCAGAACATGCAGCTGAAGCTCAAGGTTTTTCCAGCAAGTGGGGTGCAAGGCATGTCAGGAGCTGGGTTCTCGAATGGTTAACCTCATGCACCCTTCCTGGCTCTGAGCGTGGTTCACATACAAAGTCATTCTCACTTCTTGAAGACTCTGCTATCCGTGCTGAGCTTCGCTCATACCTTTGTTCCAATAAATGGTTGATGAATCCTGCAAAATTAATGGAGTTCAGTCAAAAGAAGATGGTTCCTGCAGCTGCAGAAAAATACCTTCATCACCTTGTCAACGATGAGATGCCCCGTGCACTCCAGCGATACATGGAAGCAGAGTTATTTCCTTGTATTCAGCAGAAGGTCAGCAAGGGCATCACCATTGAAACTGCACGACAGTTCCTGCACAAGGAGGGTTTCCATTTTGTTGAACACAAGAAAGGGTTGTATTATGATGGCCATGAATGACCGGATGTTGTGGATTATCACCAGAATGAGTTCATTCCACAGTTGCTCGCCTATCAGAACCGCTTAGTGGAATACCAACCAGACAATCTTGATGAGGAGGTTGTCAAAATGCCTCCAAATTATGTTGAGCCTCGTTTAGTGCTGGTTCCTCAAGACGAGATGACAGCCCAAGCAAATGATGGTTTGAAGAAAAGTTGGGTTCTCGAAGGTGAGCAACCATTGAAGAAGAAGGGTGTTGGAAGGGGAATCCATCAGTTGGATGTCATCTGCGTGACACATGGGTGGATGGAAGATGCGAGTGAGACCCTCAAATATGGGAAGAATCACGATGGCTATTGGAATGGGGAGATGTTTTTCAAGCAGGTGAGGAACTTTCCATGATGGGGCTGACATATAATCGGAATCCACTCACAAGGTGTTGGCAGTTGCGCGATAAGATCATCCCTGCATTTGAACAGGCTCATGGTCCGGGATATCAGGCGCTTATCCTAGTGGACAATTCCCAGGGACATTGTGCTTATGCAGAGGATGCCAAATAGGTGTTGATATGTATGTTGTACCAAACACGTACAACATATGGTTTCCAACATGTACCGCCTGTTGTATGTGTGTATATGTGGGCAATGTGTAGCGCTATGTACAAACCCTAGACTACAATTACTGTACTACCACTGAGAAAATAAACAGGATATAATTGAAAAATGCTCAGCTACGCATGATAACCTGGTGTGAATTGCTCTGAGTGACTATTTCGAGTTAGTAATTTAAATAAAGGGCCTAGAGTAAAAGTTTCAAGTGAGTACTTATTCTGAATCACTCAGAGTAAAATATTTGAGCCATGAACTCGCATGGGGCACCCAGAAGAAGACTTTAAAGCGAGTGTCTGGTATGAATCATTCAAGGTGAGATATTTGAGCTAGAAACTCGCATGAAGCGCCCAGAATGCGCAAATGCTTCATATAAATTACTCAGAGCAGGGCATTTGAGCTGGTAATTTGCACAAAGTGCCCAGAGTAATATTTATGAGTCAGTACTTTGTCCAAATCACTCAGAGCAATATTTCCGAGCTGGTGATTTTCATGAAGTGCCTAAAATAAGATATGCCCTGTATGAATGACTTGAAGCAAGATTTTCGAGCCCGTTGTCGATGTGAAATAAATGTTCACCTGGGTTTACCAGATTCTTGAATTGAATTGGGATATTCCAGTTGTTCGTGGGGTGTGCTAGAGTTCCAGCTTTCTCTGTATTATGAGCCATAGAGTTATGGAGTACAAATATATATTGCTTGTCCAATCTACTCTACTTAGTGTACCTACACGAGAAATCTACTAGTCCAGTCTCCTTAGTCTAATATCTGATTGTAAGGTTGAATGTTGAGGGGTCTTCAAGTGTTAAGTCAGTTAACCTAGAAGAAAACGTAAGTCCCGGAGCTGTCCTACAGCAGCAGCATTGTACTTGTGATATCCACCGCACCTGTCACACTTGTCGTCCTCATCGCCGGTTGGCGAGGGTTTCAATTCGATCTTGGCCACCAGTGTGCAGTTGGAGTAGGTGGTGCTCTTGGTGTTAGTCGAAGATGCTCGAGAAGAGATGGACCCGGTGCGAAGGATGGCCTTGGGCGGTGGTGTAGGTAGAGAGGTGGTAAGTAGCGTGGTGACCGTGGCGTGGTCAAGAAGGGGTGCGGCGAGAGTCGATGGTTTCCGGTCCATCATCGTCCAGATTTGTGGGACGCCTGCCTGGGGCAAGGCACTGGCAGAGGCGCTGGCAGAGGTGGGCATTACCCCAAGCGTTGTTTCTGGTGTCAAAGGAGGTGCGAGCAGTTGGGGGATCGGCAATGGAGGCAGCACAAGGGCAGCCTGTGGGTCTAAGATAGAGGTGGTGATTGGGGTATTTCAGCATTCGTCAATTCTCCATAAAGTAGCGTACGTACCTGTTACCATCGCTGTATGGTTGCGCATCCCTTCTGCCAATAAGGCAGGTATACAGACTACGGGATATGTGGGCAGCGGGACTGTAATGGTTGCCAGATCGGCAACTGGAGGTACTGGCAGCGGGTAGCTTGGTGGTGGAAGGAGAGGCGGTAATTCAGTGAGAGTTTGACCAGGAGAGTGAGCAAGCGGCATGGTGATTGTTGGCAGAAAGGTGGTGCGATTCGGGGGAGAAATTTGAGAGGTTGACATTCGGGACTTCAGGCAGCGGCGACTAGACTTTGGTGCATCTTTTCCTGGGGTTTGATCAGTGTTAATTCAATTGGTTCCGGCTCTGATCTTGATTTGGTCAGCACGGCTTTCACCGCCACTGAATCCATGGGAGAATCAGTACCTTTCTTGGTCCGTCCCTGAGCTGTCGCTGTCATTATCATTCCCACTGTCACTTCCTATTTCTGTTCCTTTGGTGTTATTCTTCATGAACTGGTGTGAGCGCTTAATGTAAGGTAGGAGTCGAAAGGCGCCTATTTTCTGTCGTAAATTAGTCCCATCAACTTCCTGTACCTTGTAGGCTTTTCCGCGCGTCTGTTCGGTTATTATGTATGGGCCGAGGTAGCAAGGCTGATGTTTACAATCGTGTGACATTTCAATTGCCGTGTTCCTGACTAAGACTTGCTCTCCGGGTTTGTACGTATCTCAGCTCATTCAGCGCTGAAATCGCTGCTCAAATTGTAATTTAGATGCAAATGGGGCTTTCTGTAGCACTTGTGCTGCGTGTGCAACATCTTCGGGTGTTTGGATAGCTGACGAATGTGTAACGCTAGCAATTCACTGGTTGAGATTCCAGGCTCAAACCCTTCCACAAGAAATGTGGCCTTGGCTAAGTCGAGCAGGAGCAATGGATCGGTTCCATGGAGAAGTTGATAGGGGGAATAGCCAGTTACACGGCTGACTGTTACACGATCAGCGAATACTGCTTCCTGGACTTTGTCCAGCCACTTTCTCAGGTCTCCTTGACAAGACTTAATAATTGCTTCTCTTATTGTGAAGTGTCCTCATTCTATGACTCCGTTAGCATGGTGATTATAGGGGGTTATCTTAATGTGTGGGATTCCAAGTCATTCTAAGAGTACTTGAAAGGCTTTCTTTACTTCGGGTCCATTATCTGTAACAACCTGCTGAGGCGCTCCATAGCAGCAGTAGATTTGTTCCCAGAAAAACTTAGCAAGCTCCTTGGAGGTAGCACTTCGCAGCGCCTTAGCTTCGCTTGTTCCTGATAATTCATCCTTAGCTGCGACTATATACTTGAATCTATTGATCTCTGGCATGTGCATGATATCAATATAAATCTTGGAGAAGAGCGAAGTGGGCTTTGATATT
>Ga0247741_1002369_pt1 | contig 10487 bp, 9 predicted proteins | sample UWRJL213509R2_FD_180945 | JGI IMG/M metagenome (GOLD analysis project Ga0247741, IMG submission 180945) | Plant litter microbial communities from Arlington Agricultural Research Station in Wisconsin, United States - UWRJ-L213-509R-2 | ecosystem: Environmental > Terrestrial > Plant litter >...
ACAAGCCTACAAGGTTCATCCTATGTTTTTAGGGTATTATATAGCTGCTGGCATCGACATTTCATTGTATAATAGGTTAATATAACAAATACATGCAGCATATCACAAAAATTTAGAAGAAAAGCAGCGGGAATATGGTAAATTGCGAGCTCACTGTGCTAGACAGCAAGCGCGCAATGACGTGGGATGATGAGTGGGGGGTGGGAACCTGCCAAATTTGGTGCGCGCGATTGATGGCGGACAGCTGCAGAGCGCAAACCCGACAGCACAGCAGCGGCAGGCGCCGTTAAGGATGATGGTGGGCGTGGATGATTGGATGATGGATGGTGGATGAACTGGTGATGATGGATGAGGCCCGTATAGGATCCCGTTTTGGAATTAGCAGGGGGATGAACCTTCATCTAAAGACCTTTTAGGCTACCAGCCACCTGTCAAATAACCCCACCTACGAGGTCTACAAACTGCTGCCAAGGGTGAAAATATCCACCTCTACTCACTGCTGGCACAGAACTATTGAAGGCGATCTAAAATGTATTACAAAATCTTTCAAACATGCCAAAATTTTTGGTAGCAATTTTCTCAAACGAGAACCTAATGACGATGATAAAATTTGAGAGCAAATAAATGATAGTACAACTTTATCTTTTTAGTCAAACTTTTGCATGCACAAAACGTGTCATTTTCATCATGTCGTTGCCATATAAAAACTTTTGGTCAAATCTAACATTCCTACTCTAATTTCCTGTCGAAAAAATTCTAAATTTAGGGTGGCTTTTTGTCCACAAGACAATAGCGTCAAAAATGTTTCTCTGCCAAACTGAATTGATAAAGTTTTTAATACATCTCAAGTTAAATAAAATTTGCCCAAAATGTGACATTTTGCGTGTGCAACAATAAAGAGGGAAACAATAGCTTTTGTGTTGCAAGTTAGATGTACCCAGAATAAAAATTAAACCATCTATTTTGTTGGTGCTAAAATTGACAATAAACATAGAATCTGCGCTGAAATTGCTTTACTTGCCCAATGTATCATTGTTGATCCGTTTCTCAATTGGGTAAATGCCCCCAAAAATGTTAGCATGTTTTAAACATTTTTGGTCGCCTACAATTGACCCACGCCAGCAGTGACTGTACCATTTTGTTCAATTCGGCCATCCCCTGTGTTACGAACGGACATTATTACTTCGTGCTAGACACATTCTTTACTTACATGTGTTCAACACACTTACTTCATTTACTTGATACTTGTTTCATCCCTGCTGTGCAGCATAGTAACTACGAACATGCTTGATGCATACTACGATACATGTTACATTCTCATTACTTACGCATGGTGACATTGAGGCTACTTACTATTTAAACTACATTTCCACTTGTATATTCTTTAGCTCGTTCTCGAGAATACTAGCTATTCGACCTTCAAACAGTTCGAACCTTCAGACAACACTTGTTATAACGACTATTCACATAGTCGCTATTCGAGAGCGTAACAGAAGAACGAGCTCACCCAAATCCTGCTATATCGTTTAGCAAGAAACCGATACAAACGACACAACCAATACCGCCATTAGAAATGGCTGAAGAACGAAACGAATGGAATGATATGTCTTTACAGGCGCCAACCCAATACTTTGCAGACATGCAATGAGGAAACCAATACAAGTCTAGACCATCGTCTAGAATGACAAACCCTGATCCGAATAGGATCTACCAACCGATACCTTGAGGACCAAATCCCTTCGACATGACAACACCACCCAGGCCACCCCCTCAAACGGGCGAGAACAATTTGACAGAGCAACAAATAGCTTACCAGAGGGATCTTGAGAATTTTCTCAAATACCAACAAGACGAAATCGCTGGAATGAAAATACAACTGAACCAACTAGGGACGAAATCCCGAGCACCTACCCCGACATATGCACCACAACCCCAGAATGGCAAAGAACTTGCCATCAACAAACCAAAGGCCTTCGACGGCGATCGATCAAAATTCAAACAGTTCATGCAGAGCATGGATCTGTACTTGACGGTCAACAAACACGTTTATCAGAACGACGATCAAAAGACAGCCTTTGTACTCTCTTATATGACTGAAAAAGAAGCCGCAGCATGGAAAGAGCAGTTCATCAACCAATACACTCATGGGAATTACTTGGCTCTACCATCTTGGATTCATTTCAAAATGATCCTGAAAGACACCTTTGAACCGAAAGATCGACATGGAGATGCCCTCCATAAACTTCGTCAAATGAAACAAGGAAACAAGACGGCGGAGGAACACGTTACCTCCTTTAAGCTCCTTTTACACGAGGCAGGGCTTGTAACTGCCCCTGAACACGATAAGATCGAGTGTTTCAGTGAAACGCTCTCTGATGCACTGGCACTTCGGATTTTGAATTCCGAAAATCCTCCAGACACCATTCAAGGATGGTATGATACCACAATCAAGTTTGACAACAATTAGTGTTGAACTCAGAATTTCTAAAACAGGTTCCAGAATAAAGGAACAAAATCCACTCCCAACAATACGCCGAAGAAAACCTTCGGATCATACTGACCATTGACACCCGCCAGAGACCCCAACGCCATGGACGTAGACACCCTACAAACAGGTAAAGAAGAGAAACGACAGAAACTTATGAAAGAAGGAAAGTGTTTCAATTGTGAGACATGGGGACATCGTGCAAAAGATTGTCCAAGAAAGGCGGCAAATCAGGGGCAGACGCCCAAACCACAAACACCACCTCCCGAGAAGAAGGTCTTTAAAGGAAAAGAATCCTTCGCACACATCAAGGCCATGATCACTGGACTACCAGATGAGGAGAAAGACACATTTTGGAAAACGGTCGATAAAGAGGGTTTTTAAAGTGGCGACCTGCATCAGCGTCAGCATCACCTTATTTAGATATTCATTCTGTTCTTGTTGCTAAGGTCGACAACAAATCTATTTCTATTCCCATTGCACTTGAACAGAGTGAACAAGAAACTGTTGAAACATCAGCCCTGATCGACTCTGGGGCAGGAGGACAATTTATCGATCAAAACTTTGTCCAAAAACATCGACTACCAACACGAAATCTTGAACAACCGATCACAGCATACAATGTTGATGGAAGTTCAGATGGAACCTTGAACAAGAAAGGAACTATCTCCAAATATGTAGAGATTAACGTCAACATCAACCAAAGGATCAACAAACTTCGGCTCATGATTACTGGATTAGGCAAACAAAAGGTTATTTTAGGTTTTCCTTGGCTACAAGAGGAAAATCCTGAAATCAACTGGAAATCTGGTACCCTAACTTGGAAAGAAGAAATGTCAACAGATAATATCGAAATCGGACAAATCAAACCCTTGAACATTCCTAAACCGACCTTAGAGGACATGGAATGTGAAGATGAATACCTGAATCAAACTCAAAATCCATTACCAGAATAGGTTAATCAAGAACACACAGTGCTTCATCACTTGGTAGTAGAAAAACAACTTCACAATTTGGAAGAACTCTGGATCAACCTAAAAACGATTGAGAACGAAGGATCTGATTTCACAAAGATCCCTGCATCTCAACCATGGAATCACCCGGTTGAAAAAGAATATTCCAATAAAGCCGAAGAAAAGAAATCGGACGCATCGCTAAAGGACACCATCCCGAAAGAATATCACAACTTTCTAGAAGTTTTCAGTAAAGAGGCCGCTGACAGATTCCCAACTTCAAGACCCTGGGATCATAAGATCGAACTCAAAGAAGGATTCATTCCTAAATCCTTTAAAGTGTATAATCTTACGCCAGAAGAAGACAAAGCGACGAAAGACTTCATCACAGAGAACCTGGAAAAAGGCTATATCAAAGAGTCTGAATCTCCAATGGCATCATCATTCTTCTTTGTATCAAAGAAAGATGGAAAACTCCGACCCTGCCAAGACTACCGATATTTGAACGATTGGACAATCAAGAACACTTATCCGTTACCCTTAATATCTGATTTAATAGACAAACTCAAAGGAGCCAATTACTTCACCAAATTGGACGTCCGATGGGGCTATAACAACGTCAGGATCAAGAAGGGGGATGAATGGAAAGCAGCATTCAAAACCAAATTTGGCTTATATGAACCAACGGTCATGTTTTTTGGACTTTGCAACTCACCAGCAACATTTCAAGCGATGATGGATCACCTTTTCCAAGATCTCATTGCCAGAAATAAAGTCATCATATATATGGACGACATTTTGATATTCGCAGAAACGAAAGAAGAACTCAAACGGATTACAAAAGAAGTCTTGAAGATCTTACAAGACAACGATCTATTCCTGAAACCAGAAAAAGCGGAATTCTGTAAAACGTCAATCGAATACCTTGGAATGATCATTGAACCAGGAAAGATATCTATGGACAAGAAGAAACTGAATGGAATCCTCGAATGGCCCGAACCAACCACTGTCAAACAAACTTGATCATTCCTTGGATTAGCAAACTTTTACCGAAGATTCATCAGACATTTTGCAAAGATCACTAGACCATTAAACGATCTTTTACTCAAAGACAAACTATTTTTATGGACCCCAGAAGCACAAGAAGCTTTTGACGAACTCAAAAAACGATTCACACAAGCACCGGTACTTATGTTGCCCGATCCAAATCGACCCTTTCAGATTGAATCTGACGCTTCCAAAGCCACATATGGAGCAGTGCTCACTCAAGAGGATGAGAATGGTGCAAGACACCCCTGCGCATTTTTATCAAAATCGTTCACACCCCCAGAACGTAATTATGAAATCTACAATCGCGAGCTTCTAGGAATCATACGAGCCTTAGAAGAATGGAGACACTATATCCAAGGGTCTCCACACACGACAAATGTTCTATCAGATCACAAGAACCTAACCTATTATCGAACCGCTCAAAACCTCAACCGCAGACAAGCGTGCTGGTCGCTTACTTTATCTGAATATGACATCAAACTGATTCATACACCTGGACACAAGATGATTCAATCCGACACTCTATCTCGAAGACCTGATTTATGCCCAGAAGAGGACAATGACAATCAAGATGTTGTTGTTCTATCTGACAAATTATTCATAAACCTAGTCGATCTAGAATTACAAAAGAAGATCCTATCATCCAAAGACTATGACACAGAAGCCACTGATGCGATCAAACTCCTTATAGAAGATGGACCTACAAATCTTCAGAAAGAATTAGGAGAATGGACCGTTCAAGAAATCGATGGAAAGAATTTATTATTCTTTCAAGGATGCAATTACATACCAAGAGATAGAGAACTTCGAAGAGAAATTCTTCAACAATATCACGACGCTCCAACTGCAGGTCATCCAGGAGAAATAGAAACTTATAACTTGATCAACAAAGATTATTGGTGGCCAGGAATGCGCATTTTCGTAAACAATTATGTGAAGGGATGCGCACATTGCCAACAATTCAAGATCAATCGACAACCAGTAAAACCACTGTTAAACCCGGTGGATAAACCAAAATCAACTCACCCCTTTTCACAGACATCGATGGATTTTATTGTCAATCTCCCACCTATTGATGGATATGATTTGATCATGTCCGTGGTGGACCACAGCCTTTTGAAGGGGGTAATTCTCATACCTTGCAACAAAAAAATCACTTCAGATCAATCGGCACAACTATTATTGGACAATTTATATAAACGATTCGGTTTACCGGATAAACGGATCTCTGATTGAGGACCCCAATTTGCAGCCAAAATGTTCCAAGAACTTTGCAAGTTACTAGGAATTAAATCAGCACTTTCAACTGCATACCATCCACAAAGCGATGGAACTACAGAATGATTCAATCAAGATATTGAAGCATATTTATCTATATATTGCATTGCACATCTGGAAGATTGGCTCAAAGCACTACCAACACTTGAATTCACACATAACAATAAACGACACGCCGATCGGAAATCAACTCCTTTTGAACTTGTTATGGGATCAAATCCAACAGCAATTCCTACATCATTCGAACGAACAAATTTCCCTACAGTGGAAGAACGTCTCAATAATCTTATTCGATATCGAAATGAAGCGCTAGCCGCTCACGAACTTGCATGAAGCTGAATGATAGCCAGAACTCAATCGAAATTTGAACCATTCAAGAAGGGACAACAAGTCTGGTTAGATTCCAGAAATCTATCCACAAAATACAATAAAAAAATATCGCCAAAGAGAGAAGGACCCTTTGAAATCGAAGACGTCTTAGGACCGTTAAGTTATCGACTCAAGATTCCGAAAACCTGGAAACAAATCCATAACGTGTTTCATGCCACACTACTTAGACCATATGTGGAAAACGACATATATGGACCAAATTATCCAAGACCACCAGCAGAACTGATCGACGGAGAAGAAGAGTTCGAAGTAGAACGAATCCTCGGACACCGGAAGAACCATGGAAACTTGCAATATCTTGTACTATGGAAAGGATATCCGATCACGGAGATATTGTGGGAACCAGAGACACAATTCACACACGCCGATGACATGTTGGCACAATACAAACGACTTCACAAACTTTAGAAGCGACACTTCACATCTCGATTATCACATCATGTCTACCGCACCGCTTATGGACTTATCTGGCGACTATTCCAATCTATTCACTAGAATAGAAACTCCTATTCCTCATATCGTCATCACCAGCCATGAGGATACCAAGTTCTGAAGGATCGATCGAATTAGAAGACGACTGCGTCTTGAGGCTGCAGCAATGCAGTCAGACGGCCAATACCAAAGAGCTGCGCTACTCATGTCCATGCAACGACGCCTTCGCGTTCTTGCAATCAAATACCTCGACACTGCGACAACAAAAGGTTTAAAACCTTCGACAACCTTGGTTGAAAACAATAACCAACTTTCTGCGACTCGCAAACCCCGACCTCAACGAAACTCCTGCTAAATGCCAGCTGACCGACAAAATGCCACCCCGTCCTCGTCCTCCATTCGAAAAACTCAGACTGCACAAAAGACTGCCAGCCCACCACATTTCCCATCTCTCGATCGACCCTCTCTCTCATTTGGTGAATTTGCTCGCTATGCCAGCGACATTAATAACAAAGACTCCATCATGTTCAATATCGACCCCTACTCCGACCTCGCTGGCATCGTCGACACTATCTTCCACTATATATCCCGTTCTCAAGGCTATGATCATATGGCCAACCTCGACTGAGAGTCAGCCCGTAACTTATTCGAAGAAGCTATCAAAAAAGACCTCAAAATGTACGTCAAGAAACCCATCGACAAATTACACAGCAAAAACAAACTCAACAAATTCGCCCATGTCACCGTCAACAAGCCGCTTCGAAAGCGGTCAACTCGTTTACAAAAACCGTTTGAATACGGTATCTCTGGGTTTGGAACCCAACTCTCACCAATCATCGTTGACGATGGACCCGATGCGCCTGGATCGCGCTCCAATCCCATTTTTATCCGCGATGTCTCTCCCTTACCATCTTCCTATTCTTTCAATTTCCTCAACCTCAGACCTTGAAGATGCAATCAATTCAGAGCTGGTTTTGATGGAGATTTACGAGTTTTATGGATAATCAATTCGGAGAATTGATCTTAGTAGGGGGGTATTGTTACGAACGGACATTATTACTTCGTGCTAGACACATTCTTTACATGTGTTCGACACACTTACTTCATTTACTTGATACTTGTTTCATCCCTGCTGTGCAGCATAGTAACTACGGACATGCTTGATGCATACTACGATACATGTTACATTCTCATTACTTACACATGGTGACATTGAGGCTACTTACTATTTAAACTACATTTCCACTTGTATATTCTTTAGCTCGTTCTCGAGAATACTAGCTATTCGACCTTCAAACAGTTCGAACCTTCAGACAACACTTGTTATAATGACTATTCACATAGTCGCTATTCGAGAGCATAACACCCTGTCCCTGCATTAGGTGGTTTGGACGAAATCGGTTCCCTGTCCCCTGTCCCCTGCCCATGTGGCTGACATCGAAATGTGGTTTGAGAAACACATCAAAAAAGGGAATTCTCAAAAATCCTCAATCTGAAGTGTATTTCACAACCATTCGAGGTCTAATCGTCATTAATCAATTTTGTATATTAATTGCAATATATTTTCTATCATATTGACACCCAACCCCATTTTTTGTTAAATTTTCTTCTTTTGAGCATAGGTATGAACTCAATTACATGACACTTGGGGTCTATAGCCTTTGCAAGATCGCTAACAGCTTGGGGGTCAGTTTGACATCGCAAACTACTACTGGCACAAACGGCCGAACTTTTACTTTGGCCGAAATCTGGGAAATGTCCCCTGTCCACCCTCAGGATGGCCAACGTGCAAATTTTGGCCAGCCTGTCCCCCTGTCCCCCCCTGGCTGAATTGAACGAAATGGTACAGTAATGCACTTTGGCATCTTGGTCGCGACAGCCATCCACTAGACTGTGAATAGCGAATGCATTGAGATAACCAAAGGCGCCCAGGATATTCATTTTCATCTACTTAAAAACAAATGAAACAAAGTCTAAACCTCAGGACCAAGTGATACGAGACTCGGATTCAAGTTGTAGTACTCATTCTGGACCCCATTTGCATAGACTTCCTTCATATTCTGCAACATTGGATCTGTGACAGTTTTCAACATGTGCACCACTACGCATGGATAACGAGCACGATAACACAGCCATACTCTGAGCCAGGAAGCCCGAACTACCAAGGATGGAAATGCGTCAACTTCAAGCCATGGCATCACTGTGCCACTTTCCTCACATGGCTAAACTCCACACAAATAGTGATGTGCATGGCCTGGCTTGGCCTGAAAGCCCCGGCTTTGGCCTGGCTTTTAGGGGCTTGGGCTTTCCAAAACCTTGAGCCGAGCTGTTGATGGGGGCTCAGGCTTGGCCCGGCCTAGCTTTGGCCTGAGCCCCGGCTTTTTGCTTAACCCAGGGATTATCAAAATATTTACATGTAAATATCCAAAAGTTTGTTCTTTGAATGTATTTACATAGTGTATGATTTAAATTAGCAATTCCTGCGCACTGAAAACCAGTCTAGAGTGCGCATTAGTGAGCGCGCATTCTGCGGTCTGCTTTGGCAAAGTTTTAAACTCCGACTGAAGCTCTTCCCACCTGCACAGGCTGCACCGCAAACAAATTTGGCGGAGTTCAAATGAGCGTGGTGATTTTGGGAGCAAAATCGAGATGATCAAGTCAGAGTTTGGGCTCAACATGGTGCCGAAATGGGTGCTTATTTGTCACCCAAAAGCCCCAGCTCAGGCCACCGGCTTTGGCTTTTGCAAACCAGAAAGTCTGGGTCTCGGAATGACTGGTGTCCGCCATCCGCCAGCCAACGACGTGGCCGATCACGTGACAGTGACGCGGGCAGTGCAGTGCATTCTGCAATGAATGTCCCAGTCTTTCCCTTCACATTCCTTCACATTCTGCCTTCATTCTTCAGCAGCTGGCTATGAGACGGTAGGTACGTCAGATAACTGGAAGTATGCACTTTTACCAGCTCAGAGCTGCACAAACAGGGTTATAAAGTGTTAGGCGCCAAGGCGATGGCTTGCAAATCGTTCCCACTCGTTCTGCACCACCATTCATTCAACCGCCTATGCTTCCCCCCTCTCCACTCCCTAAAACCACGCCGTCTTCAAGTATCCAACTGATTGATGCTCGCCCAACCCTTGCATTGCCAGCCACATTCCTCCTATCTTCACTGAGCAACTGGCGCGTGGGCATGAGCTTTGTGAAGTCCACCACCACTCAGAGTCGAAAATTCTGGCAAAAACTACAAAGGCAAAACAAGGTGTTTACTGTGCGCTCAGTTAAGCGCCTGGGGCTTGGAGGATGTCCGTCTCCCTTCAATAGACCATAGTACATTTTCTGAGACGTTTTAATACTATCTGTGACAGTGATAAACTTTATTAATATGTGTGTTAACTGCCTGAGCTATTCCTAGTCAATTCACCTTTGCTCCTCTGAGCAAGAGGACAAATCGAGCTTCTCGCCCTATGTAAGTTTGGTCCCATCACCAAATTTAGAAATGGCCGCCAGCATCCAGACGGCGGAGATTCCAGGACCCACATGTTCTCTTGCAAACCACAGGCCAGGCCAAAAGCCAACTGAGGCCAAGGTAGTGGGCCCGGCCTGGCCCAGCTTTTTTTGGCCTGGCTTGGCCCGGCTTCTGGCTTCAGGCCGGAGCCGGCACATCACTTGGTGATGAAGGCCGTTGCCCCATGGCACGGCAGAACAAGTCCCAATGGGTGATTGAGCATAGTTGTGCTCAGAATTTCTTGTATTTCTGCTAGATAAATTACATACAAACAACTATGTATAGCCTGATAGCTTTAATCATCCTTATATATCAACTTCATCCTATACACCTCCTTGCAAACACGTAGGTCGTTCAGCTCGTGCATGGGGGCACTGAAAGGCAACAATTAGAGCTG
>Ga0247741_1002370_pt1 | contig 10483 bp, 14 predicted proteins | sample UWRJL213509R2_FD_180945 | JGI IMG/M metagenome (GOLD analysis project Ga0247741, IMG submission 180945) | Plant litter microbial communities from Arlington Agricultural Research Station in Wisconsin, United States - UWRJ-L213-509R-2 | ecosystem: Environmental > Terrestrial > Plant litter >...
CAAAGCAGTGTATCTCAGAATCTATGCTGACAAATAATATCTAATATAAATATAGTTGCTATTTTAAGCTAAACTGTACTAGAATCAACTGGAATGACCTGGAATGACCTGGAATGTACCTAGAATATAGTAGATAAAAATGAAAAAATTCACACATAGGTATATTCCAGTAGAATACAGTGGAATCCACTGGAATCCACTGGAATCCAGCTGGAATAGGTGGGGGACACTAAAGTACTGGAAACTACAAGGTTGTCAAAGAACTTCACAAGGTCGATTCCAAGTTATCTCTCTCCGATCCCCTTCCCGACGCCTCATCATCAGCTCGATTCACTCCATACAACAAACGTCCCGCTCTCGCACAACGACTCTCCTCTCCACCACGTGGATCATCCTCAAACCCCATCCTCATCGACATATTCTCCGTCAAGAAACCCCGTGGATTCCGACAAGCAATGGAAGCCATCCAAGAAGACACACGTACCGTCATCCCTCAACACAAGAAACCTCCCTGCGTCAACCCGAAGATGGTCTGATTCTCGTCCACCCACAGTACCATTCCTACTACGTCAACCGCTCCCCACTCTACCTTGTCCACCCCTTGACCTGATCCCAGATCGACTTCTCAACAAAAAGGAAAAACCCCTTGTCTCTTGTCAGCTGAAATTACTCGTCGTGGACTCTGCTTCAAATGTACTAGAGCCGGACACTGGTACGCTAATTGTGCCGCCTACACCTGCAAGCACTGCTGTCAACCAGCTCCTGGTCATCGCGCTGACGACTGCCCAATCCTCCAAAACACTTCGGAGACGGCAAGCAACGATTGGGATGACCACAAGGACTATAGCGGATGGGACACGGAATATGATGACGATATCTTCGGAGATGATGGATACGCCAACATTATGGGGGAACCTAACTGAGGTTGAAGGAAATCCGGTGAGATTTCTGGCATAATACAGGGGTAATGTTACAAATTTTATTTCTTCTTACTGTACAACACTTCTCGTGCACGTGACACATATGCACTGCCTCGTTTCTCTTATCTTGCTTCTCTCTGACTCGCCTCACTTCTATATGACTTGCTCTGACTCATGTGGCTGTGCCACCATTATGCATGACTCGTATGGACTCTTGGTGACTCGATCCTTATCTCGCACGGACCAGTGACTGCAGTATAAATACGGTAGAATACTCAAGCATGTTCTTTAGTTAATTCTTAACTGGAAATGTTCTACTTGCACTTCAAAGACAATACTGCTTCCAGCAGCATTCTTTAAGTCAGCTACAGAACTTAGACGATTTGACTGTCGTTAATACTTCGTCTTTGACTTAGTATTCAACTCAAGTCATAACAGTGGTGGGCTACAGCCCAGCTGGATATATGACCCTTATTGGGCTGTGGCCCAAGTGTCATGCATGAGACTAGCCACTATTTGTGGGTGTGTGTCTTGTCTGTTCCCAGTTGGTATCACAACGAGCTTTCTTTCCTTCCCCTCCGATACAGCACTGCAGCTGCGCCAATTTTCCCCTCAATTCCTGACCCATCTGAGTACACTTGTATATGGTCCCTGTTCCTGCGCTGCTCTTCCTCCTCTGCTCCCTCCTTCATTGTGTCTATTCAGATTTTGACATTTGGACGCCACTTTGGCCCTTCACGCACTGCTTTGATTGTTTCCATCATCTCTGGTTTGATGTTGTACCTATGCATGAGGTCGTGTAGAGGGGTTGGGTGCGTTTTTACCAGTCTTGCTGCTGCATCTCTGACTGGCTTGTATAGCAGGTGTGTGGGTGGAAGTGTTGCCAGTCATATAGCAGCTCTATGGCGTACTTTGTCGACAAGAAGGTGGAAGGGTAGGAGATTTGCATGAACCTCGGCAGTGTCATGTGGAGATGTATGCATTCCCCCTGCTATCATGTTTGCGATCTTTCCTTGCAAGGCTGCTAGCCTGTCTCTCGTTGCTCCTCCCACTTTCCGCCGTCCTCCACATCTAGTTGGTGGTGTTAACCAAATGTCTGCTCCGTACAGGATCCGGAGTATGGCGATTGAGAGGTAAAACTTCTGTATGTGTCGGTGAGCCACTCCTTTTGATGGTTTTGCGAGACGTCCAAATTGAAGTAGCCATGCAGCACCCTTTGCTATCGCAGCTGCCCCTTGCTCTTTCCAATATAGCCCTTGGTCAATATTAATTCCTAGGAATTTGACGTGGGAGACTGGTTTAATCCTCTGTCCAGCAATGAGGAGCGTGGGTTGTTGCATTGGGATTCTCTTTCCTATTCCAAGTGGGTTCACTATTGTCTTCCTTTCTGCATCCAACAGCTGAAATTTCTCAATTCCGAACATGTAGTTGTGCCTCCTTGCCCACTCCAGAACTCCTCCTTCTCTTTCCATCATCTCTTTCAGTTTGCGGTGTGTTTCTGCAAAGTCCACCCCTGTCATTACGAGCACCACATTGTCGACAAAGATGAAAGTCCACTCGCCGTTCTGGAGGACTGGGATTATCAAGATGTTTGCGTTGTATAGGATGTAGAGAATCAGGGATTGGGCATCGCCTTGGTCCAGTCCATTGTCAACATTGAAAGGGGCCGACTCGTAGTCATCGAATACGATCTTGGTTTTCCGTCCTGTGTTCCTCCTTCTTACCCACTCTACATGCTCCTTTGGCACGCCCCTCATCCTCAACTCATGGATCAGTGTGTCCATTGCTATGCTCGGGAAGGCTCCCTTCACATCTAGGAAGAGTACTGATGCCACCAGCTTTTTCCGCCATGCATCCTTAATCGTTTTTACAACCATGTGGATAGAGTCTGTTGTTCCCATCCCCGGGCATCTGTCATTCCTTGGCTGTGTGTCGTGCCCTTGAGCAATGGTTTGCCAATGGCGGCCATAGCGTCACTTTTGTCATGGTCCACTCTCATTTCGAGTGGGGACCTCACCACGAGGCTCACGAATTCATTCGGGGCCTACCACCTGTCGGCAGCAGATGCATGGCAACATCTCTAGACAGCCTTCGTAAGAAGGCTACAGCTACTTGCCTAGACTCATGGTCTACCATGTTCCAGAACGAGAAATACAGGGCCACAACTTCTTGTTGCTCCAGAACCTCAACAGAGGTATCGTACAGCCGACTTACGCTAAGGGCGGGTCCTGGCTAGGTGAAGTGGGAGGCCGCTTGTCAGTTGCCACATGCATGTGCTGATCTATACTCGGGCATGCACCTATTGGATCTTACTTCCAAAGATTCAATATCGACAAATCCCATTGGTGCGAGTGTGGAGTACCCCTCCAGACATGCGACCACATCTTTGTAGCGTGCACAAAGCACAAGCTGCTACATGGCGATCGCAGAGTCCCAAAATATATTGGGGAACTGTGGTATTTCCTGGATACGAATCTGAAAGCATTCGCCCAGTGAACCCCCGGGCCTCCACCCGAGGGTGTCGGATGAGCAACGAGGGGCGACCAGTTCCCTTGCGCCTCTGAACAGAGACTCGAAGCTGGTAACAGGGCGCCTGCAGGCCCCACGCACATCGCTAAACCCTTTGTGTGGGAGCTAACCACTCTCGATGCTGGCAAGTAACGATGCTCGTTGCACCTCACAGTGACGAGAAACCGGGGTGGAGAGGTTCACTGGGAGCTTCGGTGCTTGTACCAATGGACCACGAGTTGAGTTGTCAGAGTCTGTCTTTAGTGACTTACCTAGTAGGTTGGCACTTGTGGCGCTCAGTAGCCCCAAACGAACTCATGTCTCGTCCAGGCGCTGTGAAGCTTACGCTATCGGGCTGAGCGCCATTGGACATCTTACTAGAACTGGGTATTTATAGTAGTTGGATCTCTTTCATGTGGCCACTTCACTTTAGTAGCACCTAGACATAGGGAGTAGCGCTTTGTATCTTTGGGTATCGAGCATGCGGACTGCAATCGAGCACTGCAGAATAAATTTTTGATTTAAAAAAAAATTCCCTGGGCATCCGCCAAAATGGTTAGATGGGAGGAGCCCTTCCTTCTCTGCCATTTTTGCCGCATCCTCCGTTTTGCACATATTGAGTGCTCTGGTGAATCCATTGGATAGGACTATAGGGTGGTATGCTCCTGGAGCAGTGTAGTCAGATTTTCCTGGCTTCCGTAGTATGGGTGTCTCTGTTGTCTTCCAGTCCTCAGGATAGAATTTCAGAGTATCTGTCGCACCATAATATGGGTCCAAGGAATGGGATGAGGATTTTGCGGTTGTGGGTGAAAGCTGAGTTGGGCGCTGAGTCTGATCGAGATGCCTTGTATGATTTCATGGTGCGTATGACGCGGTCTATTTGCTTGTCTGTTGTTGTCTGGAATTCCCACTTGGGTGGCGGATATCTGGGTTGTTCAGCTGGTGCTGGTTGCTCCATGCGTTTTGGGAAGAAAGTCTTGAAGAACATATTGCTCTTCTGCTCATTAGTGCTTGCTCTTTGCTTGACCCGTTTAGTGATCTCATCCTTTACCTCCAGATCTGGGATCCTTGTCCGCCCCCCATCCTTTCCTCTGCTGCTCATCATTCTGCCCACTGCCCATACTTCCTCTCCCTCCAGATTCTCCAACCACTCCTCCCAATGATCCCGTTTGGTGTCTTTGATTGCCTGTGCGTAGTCATTTCATTTGCATCTGTATTCCTTGTGAGTTGGGCTGTTCTGTATACCTTGTGCTTGCCAGGATCTGTTAAAAGGAGTTTGACCAGTCTTGGGTTTGAACCAAGAACCTTCCCACTATCCGGGTGGACTGCTCTACCACTGAGCTATCCAGTCGTATTGGGTTATAGGTAGGTATTAACCTAGGTATGGTCATCCACTTGAGTACTCCTTTGTCACGTGCTGTATAGCAGAGATGTGGACATCTACTTGGGTACACCATAGTGTTCACCATGCAGAGTGCTAATGTCACACTCTAACAGGATCGTCTTGCTGACTTTTGCATGCTTGCCTTCATTTGTGATAGTTCCTGGGTCCACCATTGCTTGCTATGTGGGGAAGGTTTGGCCATTGGGACTTGTTCCTGAATTACCTCCATCACTGCCTGCTCCAGCTTCCTTCGCGCCGCCTCAAATGCCTCTCTTTCTCCCATCTGAAACTCCCTTGGTTTCTCTAGTCCCTTGAGCTTCTCTTTCAGCGCCTTCTGGAATTCCACCCAATCCATCCCTCTGAAGTTCCTTCGTTGCTTCTCTTTCGCTATCTTTGGACTGATATCTATTGTTGACAGGACTGGAAAGTGGTTGGTGTTTGCGGGTCGCAGTGTTGAGTCAGCGTCACATTGGATGAAATCTTGCAATAGGTCTGCCGTACAGAACACATTGTCCACTCTGGTCCAGTTTTTTGTTGCCATGGATTCTAGGGTGGTGATGTCTCTTGGTAATGCCATCTTCATCTGGTGGATCTCTAGCATGTTGAGCAGTGGTTGGGCATCTGCAATGGCTGCCTCAGTGAAGAAGTGACTGTTCCATATCTCATTGCACAGAGGGTGGTGTCTGTTGAAGTCTCCTGCCCATATCATGTATCGTGGTGCGGTTTGAGTCGCTCTATGCTCTGCCCTCCGAAGGTGTTCCACAAGGGTAGTGAGACTGTTGTTGTGTTTGCAGTCGTTATATATGTTGTAGGCATGTAGTGTCCCCTCATTGACGTTCAGTTGAATGGCAGTGATGTTGAAAGACTGTATATTTATCTGAGTCCATGCACTTGTCGAGAGATGTTTATTGACTAGAATTACAGATCGGCTTCGTCCAGGTGCATCACGATGGTGGGGTGGATATATCATGGCCCAGTATGTTGATGCCCTTGTCGCTCCAAGGTGGTCCATGTATGGTTCTTGTAGGAAGATCAGGTCATAAACCTTGGGGTTGGCTGATTCTAATACGTCGAGTTGGGCTATGAGTGATCGGTTGACATTCTGTTGCCAGATTTTCAGCGTTGACAGTGGTGTGGGGGTGTTGGGTGTCTCAGGCATTAATATTCCCATTGATGTTGCTTTCGTTTACTGCATTGGTCTGGTTGCTCCCTCCGTTAAGCTGAAGATTGGTTATGGTCAACTCGGTTTGGCGCATGCCATCTCCTTTCCATCTCCTTCCTCCTCTTCCTCCTCCCATTCTTTGGTATCCCCTGTCTGGTCCGCTGGCTCCCACCTGGTATGTTTTCCCTCCTCCTGCTCCTGCTTCCCCACCCACTAATCTCCCTGTTCCTTTCCCATTTCTTCCCTGTACCTCTGACCATCCCCCACCGTATGACCCGTCCTTATTCATCCATGTTGCATTCTATGGGTTTGCTATATGTGGTAGCCACTCCTGTTCTACCCAAGTCTCTGGGTCGTTGGTTGGGAAGTATGGGAGTTGGCTGGTTGGTTTCTGTTGCATGAGATTAATGCAATACTTTACCATCCCTCACGGAGTCCATGTGGAGTCCAGTGGACTCCAGTAGACTCCAGTGGACTCCATGTGGACTCCACATGGACTGAGCCAGAAGTCAGTATAAGACTTACTGACTACTGTTAGAGTTTACTGGAGTCCCTGTGGACTCCATGTGGACTCTATATGGACTTTGTGGTATTTTATTACATTGAGTTTACTGGAGTCCATAGAGACTCCCTGTGGACTCAACATGGACTTTGCAGTATTGTTTTAGTAGAGAGTTTACTGGACTCCTTGTGGACTCCATGTGGACTCCACAGAGACTTTGTGATATTTTATGATACTGAGTTCACTGGAGTCTCTGTGGACTCCATGTGGACTCCACAGAGACTTTGTAGTATTTTGTAGTAGAGAGTTTACTGGACTCCATGTGGACTCCATGTGGACTCTACAGGGACTTTGTAGTATTTTGTAGTAGAGAGTTTACTGGACTCCATGTGGACTCCACATGGACTTTGTGGTCTTTTATTATGTTGAGTTCACTGGAGTCTCTGTGGACTCCATGTGGACTCCATATGGACTTTGTAGTATTTTGTAGTAGAGAGTTTACTAGACTCCATGTGGACTCCACATGGACTTTGTGGTCTTTTATTATGTTGAGTTCACTGGAGTCTCTGTGGACTCCATGTGGACTCCACAGAGACTTTGTAGTATTTTGTAGTAGAGAGTTTACTGGACTCCACAGGGACTTTGTAGTATGTTGTAGTAGAGAGTTTACTGGACTCCATGTGGACTCCATGTGGACTCCACAGAGACTTTGTGATATTTTATTATACTGAGTTCACTGGAGTCTCTGTGGACTCTATGTGGACTCTATATGGACTTTGTGATATTTTATACTAGAGAGTTCACTGGACTCCATGTGGACTCCATGTGGACTCTACAGAGACTTTGTGATATTTTATGATACTGAGTTCACTGGAGTCTCTGTGGACTCCATATGGACTCCACAGAGACTTTGTAGTATTTTGTAGTAGAGAGTTTACTGGACTCCATATGGACTCCACATGGACTCCATATGGACTGTGGTATTTTGTTGAGTTCACTGGAGTCTCTGTGGACTCCATGTGGACTCCACAGCGACTTTGTAGTATTTTGTAGTAGAGAGTTTACTGGACTCCATGTGGACTCCATGTGGACTCTACAGGGACTTTGTAGTATTTTGTAGTAGAGAGTTTACTGGACTCCACAGGGACTTTGTGATATTTTATTATACTGAGTTCACTGGAGTCTCTGCGGACTCCATGTGGACTCTACAGAGACTTTGTAGTATTTTGTAGTACAGAGTTTACTGGACTCCATGTGGACTCCACATGGACTCCACATGGACTTTGTGGTATTTTATTATGTTGAGTTCACTGGAGTCTCTGTGGACTCTATGTGGACTCTATATGGACTTTGTGATTTTTTATACTAGAGAGTTTACTGGACTCCATGTAGACTCCATGTGGACTCCACAGGGACTTTGTGATATTTTATACTAGAGAGTTTACTGGACTTCATGTGGACTCCATATGGACTCCACAGAGACTTTGTAGTATTTTGTAGTAGAGAGTTTACTGGACTCCATGTGGACTTCATGTGGACTTTGTGATACTTTATACTAGAGAGTTTACTGGAGTCTCTATGGACTCCATGTGGACTCTATATGGACTTTGTGATATTTTATACTAGAGAGTTTACTGGACTCTTTGTGGACTCTACATGGACTCCACATGGACTTTGTGATATTTTATACTAAAGAGTTTACTAGACTCTATGTGGACTCCACAGGGACTTTGTGATATTTTATTATGCTGTGTTCACTAGACTCTATGTGGACTCCACATAGACTTTGCAGTATTTTTTAGTAGTGGGTTTACTGGATTCCCTGTGGAATCCACAGAGACTTTGTGATTGTACTGAGTTTACTATAGTCTCTGTGGACTTCCACATGGATCTTATAGTCTTTTATAATAGTGAAATTGCTGGAGTCTTAGTAGAAGAGTTTACTAGACTCTATATATTAACTATATATATATATTGTTTCGCTTTTTCTATAGATATACAATCTGTGTAATCTCTCTATACTCTGTTGAACTTTTATTATTACTACATTTTTCATTTTAGGAGAATCTACTCTGAACCACTTGTAACTTGATCACTAACAATCTCATTACTCTCTTCTGACACTTCATCTGATGTCTCTTGTGATGACTGCCCAGATGAATCCTCCTCCTCTTCTTCTTCTTTATCCTCCTCCTCCTCTTCTTCTTCTTCCTCCTCCTCCTCCTCACTACTGCTACTCTTCTCTGAGCTTTCATCATCTCTATTCATTTCTAACATATATCCTGAAGAATCACTGTTTGTGCTTAACTCTTCATCATCTTCATCATCTTCTTTGGCTTTTATTCTTGCAAGCACATGTTTGACATGGTAAACCAGCATCACATGCAAAAACCAATTGAAGTTCTTGGATGTCATACGCTTGAGAATTGATTCAAAGCCACCTAACCAAGCATTGAGTTGCTCGCAGGCTTCAGTATTGTATTCTCGAACCTAAACATTTGATTAGCAAGAAAGTTCTCTTTGAAACACATGCTTACATCACAAATAACACCATCTGGTCCAACTCGTTCTCCTATAAGATTTGGTGCTGAACCATCTGATGGAGTTGGATTACACCAAGTACGACAGAGAAGATCATTGGCCTTGTGATTGATATAGTGGTAGGAATCCACTATAAATCGTGTAGTTTGCTTCCACTCTTGCCAGAGTCCAGATGTCAAAGCTGTTCGAACAACCTGACAAGCCTTGTCAATACAGACATATGAAGGACGAGAGTCTTGATCTGGATATACCACTCCCAACCAATTAAGAATTTTAGTAGGTGATTCTGATTTGTCGAATTTGGTCCAAGCCACCACAACTCCACATGGTGCACAGAGTGTCTCGACACAGTAGAACCGGTTAGGAGAGAAATAATGTTTACGACCTTCTTCAGCAGGTTGATCAGCATCATGCGCCTGTACTGCTTGAGCTGGTTGTGGCTGATGCCATTCCTCTTGTTCTCCTGGTCTTTGCAGAATTCGTCGAATTCCACTAATCGTAGATTTGCTCTTCTCCTTGACATGTTTTCTCCAAGAGGATGCATGGATTAGACAGGCCAGTGTATCGTCCACTCGATTGTTGTCACATCCAACAACACGGCATTTTGCTGCAAGCTGAGTCTCGTGTATCGTACACAATGCACCGCCACGAGCATTCAGTAAATCATTGGTACAATCACCAAATGCACAATGCTATAGTACAAAGAAATATTAGTAGTTTGTTTTTTTAAAAAAAAAGAAATTGTAAAGCTACCACAGGCCCCATTACAATTCCATCCATTACTACCATCTTTACAGGAGATGCATCCTCAATCTCAGGCTCATCTGCCAGAGGTTTATAGGGTTTGGTACATTCAGAACATGAATGATCTTGAACCAAAGGCATAAGCCCATCATTTCCAAGTACATTGAAGGCATGTTCAGTGAGCTTTGAGATCTGTTAATATAAAAAGTTTATCAAACTAATAGACTAACTCACCTCATCAATAGCAATATTAAGATCTGCTTCAAAGTCTGTACCAGCAGTAGTAGCAACTGTACGTATTGACTCTTGAACAAAAGCTTGCCAGACTTGTCTGCGGCTAAGCTGAATAGAGCTAATAGCATTGTTGAAGCTATCATTCCAGAATTGTGCATAAGCACTAGCAGAAGCATGGAAGTTATACATTCCACTGAGTACCGCATTAGAGAAAACACGGTCTACCCATAGAGAACTGCCAATCTTGAGATAACGAGCAGTGTTTAGAAAGACTTCTCGTGGTCGATTAGAGTCAGGGACAGAATAGGCCTTGTGATCAGGATGATAGCGAGTATGACAGATAGTACACTCTCCCGTGAGTGCATATACATCATGAAAGACCAAAGATCCTTCGATAAGAGTAACTCTTGGAATATCACGAATTCGAGTTGTGAGAGAGACATGATATGGATTACAAGTCCCAGTAGTGCATGTCATGTTTGGTGGAC
>Ga0247741_1002371_pt1 | contig 10481 bp, 8 predicted proteins | sample UWRJL213509R2_FD_180945 | JGI IMG/M metagenome (GOLD analysis project Ga0247741, IMG submission 180945) | Plant litter microbial communities from Arlington Agricultural Research Station in Wisconsin, United States - UWRJ-L213-509R-2 | ecosystem: Environmental > Terrestrial > Plant litter >...
CTCTAGCTGAGGGAGGCGAACCAGGGCTCCAACAGTTTCGTCTGGTAACTTTGACGCAACACCAGGTAGACCAGAAAGGGTCACATGTACGATAGTACCGGCCCAGCGGCGTAGGGCGGAGTCGACAGTGGCCACAAATCGTCTTGATGGCGATGTCGCAACGCTCGACAAAGGAGATGGCTGCACTGGTACCATGTCCAGGGAGAGGAGACCCACAGACGCCGAATCAATAAGTTCAACTATATCCTGCATCATCTCAGCCCCGGCACGAATGGTGACCTCCAGCAACTTTGGGAACATGCGATATGACGGTTCTTCCCGAGGGTTGCTGGAAGGGTGAGCGCTGCCTTCGGGTGTGTACGAGTCATCAATCCGTCGGAAGTTTGAAGCGTTCACTTCACCAGTCACGTCTGCCTTCCCAACAGGGAAGTCCACCAACTCTTCTATGACTCCCCGTCTCACAGCCCCGACCTCCTCCATTGTTTCGTCTTCGTTCTGTGGTTCTTGGCCTTCGAACCCATTTTGCTGAGGAAATCCCAATTCGCACTCTGGGCTTGGTGCTTGTGGCTGGTCATCCACCTTCGCACTCCATTCCATTTCGAGCCTCCTCTGCTCTTGGATGCACTGCTCTTGGTTCAGAAAATTTTGCTTGCAAGAAGAGCATTGCGTTCTGCGAGTCCCTTTTTTGAATCGTTTCCCGCACATCGAACATACAGGATTCGGTCTGGGAGGCGCGGCTTTCTGATTACGCTCTTCCTCAACTTCCTCCAGTCTCCTTCGGCACTCTTGGTCCTCGTTAAATGTCTGGCGACGGCATTCTTCGTCTGCTGCAAGTCGTGCACGTTCGTCGTCTTCGGCTTGAAGGATAGCAGGTGAAGGTGCATATCCAACGCCCTGAGCATCAATCACCAACACCCCGAGATGTTCGAGACGTCCGAGGTCCTTTAGGAGTCGGTAATCCACCCCGGATACAAAGTCTACCAACTCCAGGCGCTTTAAGAAACTGAAACCCAAGCATGCGTCCACGACATCGCGAGAGAGCCGGCCTGGTCCAAGAATAAGAGTATTGAGATTGGGCACTTCGACCACCGCTGCCGATAGGAACGAAAGGAGGGTAGACCGGCAAGTATCGTCCAGGCCAACGATCTCCAAGGTTTCGAGCGATGGTGAGAGGAAGAGACGAAGGTAGTCCAGAGAGTAGTTGGCGTTGACAATGCGGAGGCGACGGAGGTTAGGAAACAGTGGCGTAAGGGAACTCTGAAGCTGGGCGAGGCATAGAAAGACGCTAGGACTCAGCCTCCCTTCTCCAGGTCGGACGTTGTCGGTAAGCGTGAACTCGCCCACACGCTCAGCGTACGAGCAGATTATGTGGCGGGCGGTTTCGTTTATCGACCCGTGAACACGCTGAGTTGAATATTCATTAGTGAAACTATCGAAAGTCGTGAAAAAACACGTACATAAACTGACTCGTCGAGCACCAGGAAACCTGGTACAAGTTGAAGCATAGGAAGTAACGAATTGATAACGAAGAGTGGATCCTCTTTGACACCTGATTAGGTCAGAAAGCAGCTAGAGGAAGATGCAGACTGAACTTACCTCGGGCATCCGATTGCTCGATATGAACAGGGCGGAATTCGTCTTCTTCAAAGACAGGGAACGGGGAGCTCATAATGGATGCAACTTCAAGATCGCAAGTGTTGAGGTCGGTGTCCAGGCTACTGATACTCATCCGTAGCGATGATTGTGGTCGAAGATGAAGTCGTGGGTAGCGTGCGTCGCGGCCGTCGCCTTATATCCTAGAATAGGCGCCCATGCCTCATGCTCGTCGCAGTCCCATGCATCGTGTTCATCGCCAGTCCACCCGCATGGACAAAGAAGTCGAATAAAGCACGTCAGCAACCTGGACCATTTGCGTTTAAACTCGTGGGCGACCGATCAACCAAGGCGGTTCCTGACCCTTTACGATTACTTGCGACGCAGTTAGTATCGTCGATCGAAATTGGCCTGGCGGCAGATAATGTCACGATAAAGAGGGGTGCTCGACATATTTGCTATGCTGGAGCACACTTCTCGTTCACCTGCCAACGTTTGACCCAAGCACGCAGGTGATCCCTGCCCTATAGAGGCCCAACTATCCTGCCTTCAAGGTACCATGCATTGCTCGCCCTAGATGCCGAGAATTCGCTTGGACTTTAATCCTAATCATGCATATTAGATGGTGCCGACAACCGAGGGGATTCCGTCAGCTGATATGGTCGCTTTCGAGAGGAGCTTTTTGCCGCTGAATGACTAACTTGAAGGTAGGAGGAGTTTGTGAATCCATGAACCGTTCTCCCCATGGAATGTTTCACCAGAGGGTTTGTATCTGCATGCAAGAAAAAAATGCAGACCTTGGTGGTTGAGAAACAGTGTTAGAATGTGCAGCACTGAGTGAGACCCCCACTTACTCGGTATAGGAACAAATGGAATCGCACTGTAACTGTTGCCTTTCCAGTTCCGCATGATTCGCCAACTCGTACACGTTGATAACTCCTGCCAAATCCCTGCAGCAGAACCCCACTGGTTCATCTCGCCAAACGACGCAAAACCTGACTGGTCGTGCAACACCGAAAGAATGAGGAGGGTCGAAGAAAAGACTCGGGCAGTGAGAAAACCGTGAGACTCGACAATGTTCATTGGAGAGGTGGCACCGTCAGTAAAGAGGATACCGAGCGCGATGAGGGAAGACATCTAGTAGCCGTTGTAAGTATCCGATTGTTGGAGGGGGAAATGGCGAAAGGCGTCGTTTTCAACACTGGAAGGAGCAAGAGGTGTCTGGGTATCAGGAGAGCTCATTTCAGATAGAACGTCCAAGTCGCGAAAAATCATGACCGTGTCCACTCATACTTACGCGGCAGATGAAGCAAGTAGGAAATCAAGCGGTGAGTCTACTAGCCTTATTTTGTGTTCCCACGCACACAATGATTGCGCTGAGGTTAGGAGTCGTTCAGAGCATTCCAAATCCATATTCTGCTAAATTTCTGCAGGACAGACTCTGAAGGAGCCATGAAACAGGCCCCTTAATGTACTCGGAATCATTGCAGTTGGTCACGTTCAAGCTGATACTCGAGCGCTTAGACTGAAAAGCGGTCTGCATTGACGATTTTATAGTTACAGAGAGGGTTAGTGTTGGTCGAGAGGGCTACACGGAGAATGCTCCAAGGCTTGTTTCCCAGCGTCCAGCCTGGCGGAACTTCACCAGCTGGTCAATCTGCCTCCACTGTTCAGTGTTCTGGGCCACCCCTTCGAGAGGCTTGATATCCTTGATCCTGGGGAATAGATTATCAATGTATCGAGCGACTTCGAGAACAGCCCCAAAGCCCAAGGACGGAAGGATATCGCCAACGGAAAGAGTCTCCAGCAGATGCGGGGAGGAGATCTGAGCCGGGACGGAGTAACCTGGGATGTGGAGGAGGTTGTCGAGGCGGCATCGAAGGGAAATAAGATTTGGACAAGCTCCGGCGATAATTTGGAGTTTGGAGAGTGGTATGGAGGCCGTATTGCCGTCATTGGGAAGATGGAGGGCTTTGAGCTTCGTAGTCTTTGCGGCTGCGGGGCTACAGAAATGGTCTGCGATGTTGGAGGCAACGTCCCAGCCATTGACTTCCAGGTGCTCTAGATGGGGGAGGCGTACCAGAACTCCAACGGTCTCGTCCGGTAACTTTGACGCGACACTAGGTAGGAGGCAGGAAAGAGTGACGTGTGCCATAGTACCGGCCCAGCGGCGTAGAGCCGAGTCGACAGTGGCCACAAATCGCATTGATGGTGATGTAGCAGTAATGCTCGATGAAGGCGAAGGCTGCGCGAGTACCATGTCCAGGCAGAAATGGGCAACAGACGGCGAAGTGATAAGTTCGACCAAGTCCTGCATCATCTCGGCACTGCCACGAACAGTGATGCTCAACAACTTTGGGAACCTGGGATGTGATAGTGGTTCCTGACAATCAATGGATGCTTGGGTGACGCTTCCATCGTCGGCCTCTGGAAAGCTTGACGTGGCTGACGTGTCCAATCCATCATCCCTTTCTTTACGCCTTCGACACTCGACCGCAGCTTCCTCACATCTCTTCTTTTCTTCCAGTGTTTCCTCCCAGCTTCTCCACGCGTCCTCCCTCTCCTGATCCTCTTCCTCCATTTCACGTTCGTTCTCCTCCTTACGAAGGCAAGACCTGCACACCGTGCCGATTGGCTTCCCTTTTGGGTTGGAGTTTTTCCGACACACCCAGCATGTTCCTGCAATTCTAGGAAGTGCGGCTTTCCGTCGACGCTCCTCGACTTCTTCAAATCTCCGTTGACGTTCCCGCTTGAATTCTTCCATTTGCTGGCGGAGAATTTCCTCCTGTGCTACAGCTCGTGCACACTCCTCTTCTTCGATTCGCTGGCGACGATGTTCCTCCTCTGCTATAACTCGTGCGCGTTCATCTTCTTCAGCTTGAAGGATGGCTTGCGAAGGTGTATATCCGACGCCCTGAGCGTCAATGACAAACGTCTCGAGATGCTCGAGGCGTCCGATGTCCTTCAAGAGCCGATGATCCACCTCAGAGACCGCATTCACCAGCTCCAGATGCTTCAGGCGATAAAAACCTAAACAGGTATTCACAACATCGCAAGAGAGCCGACCTGATCCAATAATCAAATTGCTAAGATTAGGCACCTCGACGACCGCAGCCGAAAGGAACGAAAGGAGGCTGGCCTGGCAGTCCTCTCCTAGGCCAACGATCTCCAATGTTTCGAGCGACGGTGAAAGGAAAAGATGCAGATAATCCAGGGAGTAGTCGGCCTTGACAATGCGGAGGCGACGGAGGTTAGGAAACAGTGGCGCGAGGGGCCCCTGGAGCTGGGCGAGGCGTAGGAAGACGTTGGGGTTGAGCTTCCCTTCTCCGTCTTGGACGTCATCGGTCAGGGTGAATTCGCCCACACGCTCCGCGTACGAGCAGATCGTCTGGCGGGCGGTTTCATTTATCGATCCGTGGACACGCTAAGAGATCGATTATGAGTGAAGGCTTAAGACTTGTGAAATAACACGTACATAGACTAAATTGTCGAGCACTAACAGACCCGGCACAAGTCGGAGCATTGGAAGTAGAGAGTTGATGACGAGGAGTGGGTCATCTATCTTCGTACCTGATAAAGCAGGTCAGATAAAAGTCAAAGAAACATGAAACATAGCTTACCTTGGCCATCTGATTGCTCGATAAGGACAGGTTGGAGTTCATCGTTCTCAAAACGAGCAAGCGGAACCTGCTGACTTCCGGGAGAGCTCATAACGGATGCAACTTCAAGATCGCAAAGGTCCAGGTCGGTGTCCAGACTACTGATGCTCATCCGTAGCAGATGATTGTGGTCGAAGATAAGCCGTGGATAGAGGCGTGCCGCTTTATATCTCAGATTAGGCGCCCATGCCTCGTGTTCGTTGCCAGTCCCACGCACAGACAGAAAAGTCGAAAGAAGTACAACAGCAGCCTCGATGCGTTTACGTTTGTGGGCGTTGTTATCTCGGCAACCATTGGCGATACCAACGCTAGGTTGGTATCCTACCCTGGAACGTGACAAGGAACATTCACTCCAGAAGAACATGACGCTCATGAAGGACACGACGAGAACCTATGGGATTTCATGGATCCTGGTTGAACTGTGACGCTTAGTACCGTGCTGACAACGGAAAATAGTCTGTCAACTGACGCTCGTTTCGAGAGGGAATACTGACTCACCTATGCCGACAGATTACACCAACCATCGTACTCTACTTTTAAGAGTCACGGGGGCAGTTACTGCCATCGCGTGGCAATGGAAAGGAACTCGATGAAGCTGAAGAGGTCGTGCTGAAACTTTGACACTCGCCAATGAGGTGCAGTGAACATTGAGGAACCAAAACGAAGAAATATGAAGGAAGGAAGTTGTCGGGCAAATTTTGAATGGTCCATGCCAATTTAAATTTGCCTCGTGATCCATACGGCCCGGTGATGGCACTTGCCGAGGGCGCTTAAAAGTGACTAGCATTCTTCAAAGACTTGGAATGACGTCGTCAAAGGCCAAATCATATGTTCTTCGAATTGAAATTTTTTGAACGCGGATTTGGACCCAAAGGACAATTAAAAAGACAATAACACCCACCTTTATTGTGTGCCCTTTTATTGTCTTCTACTCACTGACATATTCTGCCAATATCAACCCTGTTCCTGGGCGCGAAGATATGATTGGCGCCTTTTTTTGGCGTCACCCTTTATTCGTCAGCGTTGCACCTTCGATATTTAGCACCCTAAAATTACTAGCAAACGAATTCAATGACTCTTGGCAGGACATTTAATCGAGCATTTAGAGCCTGTAGATTCAGATGGGTTGAGATCTGGCCGTGGATAGTAATGGTTGAACTTATAAATACTGCCTTAAAGTCGACGTAAAATCCCCCAGTCGCATTCACAACTTAACCACTCACACCAATGGACACGTTCATCACAATCTCAGCCCCCGCTACCGTCGACATCCCCGCCGACCAAGAAGATCCAGGAGGACCTGGTGGTCAGGCCTACTGCGTCGTCTCGCAGTCCCCCGTCGATGTCCCCGCCGATCAGGAAGATCCAGGAGGCTCAGGCGGACAGGCTTACTGTGTCATCGCTTGAGCGCCATTTTGCACGCGATAACATGGCCAACCTTTTCGTTCCTTCGTGTGAGCCTTTAAACTTATCTTTAAAGATCTTTGATCTCCTACTGACGATTATTTAGTCCCTCCACCATCGCTATCATCGCCAACTTAATCCCGCAGGACTGGCCAAGGCATGGGATGGTTTCTTGACAGACTGATAAATTATATCACACAACCATCTTTTCAATCAAATTTGTTTATTTTCAATCTAAGTTTTGTGATGTCTGATTGGAGGAAATTCTGAAGAAACGCCTTTGAGAAGAGAATGTTCAAGATGATGCAGTTGAGGCTCGACGGCTTGCATCGCTCAGCGCAAACACCATCAGTCTCGCTTGTAGAATCTGTAGCACATCTTTCTAATTCTGTGCCATATTCAGAAGTTGATACGCATTCTACAATATATACATGTGTATTGTCAGAAATTTTTAATAGGAAGATTGATATCGTGGACGAGAAAATGGAATGTAGAAAACGGAATTGTTCGTGATACAGCTGTGTTTCACTAACGTAGTCGGTTCAACCAACCGGATTGACGAAACTTGACCAGCTTGTTAATGTGCCTCCACTGTTCAGCGTTCTGGGCCATCCCTTCGAGTGGGGTTGCACAATTCCCGGTATAGCCGCGGCCGCGTGACACCGCGTGACACAGCCACATCTAGTAGAAATTCTGAGACAGGCCAATTTCTCGACTTCCTGTGCTCCAATCCCCAATTTTTTTGCACACAATAAATATAATAATATTTTGGAAATTATTATGTGCTTTAAATGAGAGAAAGACAGGTTATTGTTCTCAAAATTTCTGTATTCAGAAACCGCATCAGAGTCACAATGGATATCATTTGTGGTGGGTACGAGCTGCCTGATTAATTTTTACATATTTATAGTGCTGAAGTTTTAGCTACCGTTAATCTGGTTCTAATGAATTTTTTTTTGTGAGAATCGGTAGAGAAATGGCTTAGCTACGCCTTCAGGATTGAAGAACGCGATGGGTTTCCACCTATTTCCCTTTTTGGCACTAGATCAGTGGCTGTGCGGCGCCTGTACGCCTTCAGTTTCGTACGCCTCCAAATCCACCCTCCATAACTCTTCCGCAACGAGATTTTGGCACTCGGTTTGCTGGAACAAATTATTTCTATACTGTTTATAAACAATTTTATATAGCTATATATTTAAATTATTAGTTAGAAGTTTATAAAATTTAATCGCAACACCCTCAGTGTGCTGGTACTATACGGGCCATAACTTCTCAACCGCAACACCTATGCATACGAGCTGCAGAAGGATTGCATTTGTAAAATTTATTTAAATCGCTCTATCAGACCAGATTTTTTATTTTTGGCTCCTAACCATGTTAAACTACCCATTTTGCATGTCTATCTCACCATATGACGACGAAATAAAAATTCTGGTCTGATAGAACTATTTAGATTGAAATTATAGGCTAAGTAGCTCTGCAAATCATATGCACAGGTGTCCTGGTTAAGAAGTTATAGACATCACATCCCAGAGGTCCTAATTTGGCAGGGGATTTACACTGATTTCGCATTTTTCTCATATACAAGGCATTTCAAAAAATTTAGCTCTGATAGGTGGATGCAAATATATTTTATTATTAGGAATACCACAAATTTTTTAAAGATATGATGCTGTGGAAACCACAGATGCGATGTATCAAGAAAATGGCGATGTCACGGACGTCACACGCATGTGACCGGGCAGTACGCTCATAGGGAATTGTGCACCCCCACTTCGAGAGGCTTGATTTCTTCGATTTTAGGGAATAGGTTATCGATGTATTGAGCAACCTCGAGGATTGCTTCAAAGTCCAAGGGTGAGTTAGCATCGCCGATTGTCAGAGTCTCCAGGGAATGTGACAAGGGTTTGGAGCTAAAGAGAGAATGATCTCGATTCGGGATATCGAGGAGATTTCCGAGGCGGCATCGAAGGGACAAGAGATTCGGACAAGCCTCAGCAATCGACCCGAGTTTCGAGAGCGGCATGGAAATCGCATTGTTGTCATTGGGTAGATGGAGTACTTTGAGTTTCGAAGTGTTGGTGTTCCCGGGGCGACAGAAACAGTCCGAAATGTCGGGGGTGACGTCCCAGCCGCTGAGCTCCAAGCGCTCTAGCTGAGGGAGGCGAACCAGGGCTCCAACAGTTTCATCTGGTAACTTCGACCCAATGCCAGGTGGACCAGAAAGGGTCACATGTGCAATAGTACCGGCCCAGCGGCGTAGAGCAGAGTCGATAGTGGCCACAAATTGTCTCGATGGCGATGACGCAATGCTCGATGAAGGTGATGGCTGCACTGGTACCATTTCTAGAGAAATGAGGGTCACAGACGCCGAATCAATGAGTTCAACGAGGTCCTGCATCATCTCTGCGCCGGAACAAATGGTGACCTCCAGCAACTTTGTGAATATGCGACATGGCTGTCCGTCCAGAGGACCACCTGATGCGTGCGCGCCACTTACACATGCGTCCGAACCACTCGTTTTCCGGAGGTTTGAAACACGCAATCCGTTACTGACATCCATCTTCTGAACGGGAAGGTCCTCTGGCTCTTCGATGCCACCATATCCCGTAACCTTGTCCTCCTCCATTTCATCAGCGTCCTCCGATCCTTGGACACTGAACTCGCTCTGCCTGGAATCCCATGCGTACTCTGTGCTCGACGCCCTTGGATCCTTGACCCCCTTTGCACTGCAATCTATTTCGAGTGTCCTCTGCTCCTCATGTCGACGCCTCTCATCTTTTAGCTCCTGGATCTTCTGATCTTGTCTAAGAATCTTTTTGCTGCAAGATTTGCACTGCGTTTTTTCTTCATCTATGAATCGTTTCCGACACATCCAACATACTCCCGCCCTTCTCGGAAGCGCAGCTTTTCGCTGACGTTCCTCGACCTCTTCCTCAAATCTCCGTTGGCGCTCCTGCTCCTCTGCTTCCAATTTCCGGCGACAACATTCCTCTTCTTCAAATTTCCGGCGACGACATTCCTCTTCTTCACATTTCTGGCGACGATGTTCCTCATCTTCAATTTGCCGACGACGGCATTCCTCTGCTGCAGATCGTGCACGTTCCTCACGTTCCGCTTTAAGGATGGCCGGCATAGGTGCGTATGCAATGCCCTGAGCACCAATGACAAATGTCTCGAGATGTTCGAGACGCCCGACGTCCATTAGGAGCTGGTAATCCGCGCTAGAGATAAAGTCCACCAACTCTAGGCGTTTTAAGCGACTGAAGCTCAAGCATGCGTCCACGACATCGCGAGAGAGCCGGCCTGGTCCAAGAATAAGAGTATTGAGATTGGGCACTTCGACCACCGCTGCCGATAGGAACGAAAGGAGGGTAGACCGGCAAGTCTCGTCCAGGCCAACGATCTCCAAGGTTTCGAGCGATGGTGAGAGGAAGAGACGAAGGTAGTCCAGAGAGTAGTGGGCGTTGACGATGCGGAGGCGACGGAGGTTAGGGAAGAGTGGCGTACGGGAACTCTGAAGCTGGGCGAGGCATAGAAAGACGCTAGGACTCAGCCTCCCTTCTCCAGATCGGACGTTGTCGGTAAGCGTGAACTCGCCCACACGCTCGGCGTATGAGCAGATTATGTGGCGTGCAGTTTCGTTTATCGACCCGTGAACACGCTGAGTTGAATATCCATTAGTGAAACTATCGAAAGTCGTGCGAAACACGTACATAAACTGACTCGTCGAGCACCAGCAAACCTGGTACAAGTTGAAGCATAGGAAGTAACGAATTGATAACGAAGAGTGGATCCTCCTTGACACCTGATGAGGTCAGAAAG
>Ga0247741_1002373_pt1 | contig 10477 bp, 10 predicted proteins | sample UWRJL213509R2_FD_180945 | JGI IMG/M metagenome (GOLD analysis project Ga0247741, IMG submission 180945) | Plant litter microbial communities from Arlington Agricultural Research Station in Wisconsin, United States - UWRJ-L213-509R-2 | ecosystem: Environmental > Terrestrial > Plant litter >...
TAATTACAGTCTGACACCCGGGCTTATTTATTTTTGGTTTAGAACGCCAGCGAAGTCGACAAGGTGAAGTCGACCATCGAGAACCTCCAACTTGCGGTTCAACAGGCAAAGGACAAGCAAAAACTTGCTCAAGAAGAGGTCACGAAACTTGAACGTGACATGGAGGAGTTCAAGAACAACAAGGAAGGCAAAATTGAAGAGCTGAAGGTGAGTTTCGCTCCAGTGCACCGGGTGGCTGGACCCCGTTCGTCCCAGGACGCCACGACAGCTTGACATGACATGGACTGACAATGCTAATTAACAGGCGAGCATCCACAAACAGAAATCGACGATGCAAAAACATTCGGTAATCGTCAAGACTCAACATAAGGATCTTCAAACGGCGACACTTGAACTTGGTACGTTCTATTTTTGATTTCCTTTATCTATCTCTACTATCATTATTCTTATCCTCCTCCACTCGCACGGAACGTCACTTTATCCTTCTTTACTTTTTGACACCGTACCACATGGTTCATGGCTGTTCATCACTAACTCTCCTCCTACCCCACATTGCCTGTCTCCTCCGTTTATAGAACAGATAGAGGCTGACATCAAGGGCGAGAAAATTGACCTTGAAGAGGCAAAGGCCGGTGTCGCGAAGATGCGAAAACAACTGGAGCAATTGCGAGATCAGGTTGCAGAGTCTGAGGTACGTGTTTCTCGGGTTCGGCCAGGAGCTTGTTATTCCCCATTCATTCGTCGTTCCTCTCCCCTGCTGACTTGGAAGCATGAGGGGGGAAGGTGGAATAGCAATCAAGCTCTAGACCGGTCCGCGAGGCTTGTACAGCCTGTCGCTTCTCATCATACTAATCACCTTTTTGATAGGTCGAACACGCCAAGGCTGAGGACAAGTTGCAAGAGGAGTTGTCAACTTTGAGTCGATTTGATACAGAACTGAAGGAGCTGGACCGAGTAATCAAGGAGAAGAAAGCGGTCATTTCGGCTGCGGACCTAAAGCTCACGCAGGCGGAACACGAGATTCAGAACCTGAATAAAGACAAGACAGCTGCGGTTAATCACGTCTCAAAGCTTGAACAGCAATACACATGGATTGTGGAGGAGAAAGCGTTAGTTCCGCTCGCTTTCTTTAGGAGATGCCATGCTAATATCCGACACAGACAATTCGGGAAGCAAGGAACCCAGTATGACTTCACTGGCATCGAGGTCCAAGACCTACGCCAGAAGTGTGAAGACTTGGAGAACTCCCAGAAAGGCATGAAGAAGAAGCTGAACCCCAAAGTTATGAACATGATTGATAGGTCAGTCACCAGCGCTCCATCATGACATGGATAATTGAAATGACATCGTTTGTGGTTCAGTGTTGAGAAGCGCGAAGCGGATCTCAAGAAGAACATGGCCATAGTGGAGAAAGACAAGGAAAAAATCGAGGAGACGATCGAGGAGCTAGATCGATACAAACGAGATGCACTTCAAAAGACTTGGGAGAAGGTTAACGCGTAAGTATATTCATCCGTTTATTGAACTGCTCGAGATTGACCTTTCTTTTGTCCAGCGATTTCGGAGGTATATTCGCGGAGCTCCTGCCAGGAAACTTTGCGAAGCTCCAACCGCCGGAGGGCCAAGACCTTATGGATGGCTTGGAAGTCAAGGTGCAGCTCGGGACCGTATGGAAGCAAAGTCTGACCGAATTGAGTGGTGGCCAGAGGTGCGCGTTTCCAGAATGGGCTGTACACCATTCATTTATTCATCGCTCGTACTTGGAATACAGGTCACTCATTGCTCTCTCGCTCATCATGGCCCTCCTTCAATTCAAGCCTGCGCCGATGTACATTCTTGACGAGATTGACGCAGCCCTAGACCTTTCGCATACGCAGCACATCGGGCAGCTATTCCGGACACGTTTCAAAGGCTCGCAATTCATTGTTGTGTCGTTAAAGGAAGGCCTCTTCACCAATGCCAACGTTTTGTTCCGAGCCCGCTTCCGTGATGGAACATCTATCGTCGAAAGAACAGCACAAAGGTCGACTTCTTCGTTGTACACGAATGGCGACAGGGATGGTGAAGAGGACGATCATCGGAATCCACGGAGACGACGAGTTGCTGCTAGCTGATCGGTGAAGGATGTGGTTGGTACTGTGTTGGTTATTTCGCATAATTATTTATCTTCCATGTCCATATTTCCTGTGCTAATCGTGTATTTCATTTCAAGAGGATCGTAAGCGCCATAGCTATACAAGCCAGTCCGACATAAGGTGATAAACGTTCTCCTGAAAATGCAATGAGCGAGACAAAGAACCGACGTGGTAACGCCATGTCAATCCCAACGCACCTATTCTTGCCGCCTTGAACAGTAAACCAGGGAACCTAGGCGTGACAGAAAAGTAAGCACGCGTCGTATCTTGTCCTGGTTGTTTCAACTCACCCGACCTTATTCCTATCAACAAGGCTTGGTGCTACAGCGCGTACATACGTGCATGTGCATATGAAAAGGAGGACGACTAGTAACAATGATTGAAAGTTGAATAGAGCAGACTGGTGCGTTGTATTCAGCCGTAATTCAGGTCCAAACGATGGAGCATGCTTACCATTGTCCTATCTGCTTCGCGACCTGGAGAAAGTGCGGTGGAAGTTGGGATACAAAGTTTGTCGTGTGCTCGCTATCCCTCACGTTGTCGAGGTCATGTGGAACAGTGAACGATGTTGACACGTACGTCGGCGTATACGTGGGAAATATCAGCTTATGTAATGGCCAAGGTTTCCTTGGCTGCCAACGGTACCGCCAACACCGTCGAGCAAAATTGAGATCGCCCCCAGGCCTGTGAACGCCAACTCTGAGACAGTGAAACTCCTAGATCATTACTGGCGCGTACACTGTTCGCGATATGCATCAACACTCTCGTTCTTATCTCTGTTTGTGCCTCCGATGCTACCGAATCTCGGTCCTCTGCACATGCTTCTTACAAGTGCACCACCCTCTTCGTGTGCTTCAATTGAGTTCGAGGATCCACGGACACACTGAGGAGCATGATCATACAAGGGCCCACTCCATGCAGCCGAAAGCATCTTCAATGAACTGTTATGCACCTGTTCGTATCCACTCTTCCCGGAAAACATTTGCCCCACCGCCTGTGGCTCGTTGTGTTGAAGGCTGTTGAAGGAATAGAAAGCAACATCGACCAGCTATCTTGCGCAATCTGAATCGTGTCCAGTCTAATTTTAGCTCAAGCTGCTTACCTTGGCTTGATGTCTGCATGGTTGCTTTCCTTGGAATCCCTTGGTATCGGGTAGGACTTCCACTTTCACGACTCCGTATATCGAGAGGCCTGAACGTTTGAACTGCAGTATCTGGTGTCCATCAGGTGCAATCAACTGGAAACTACACGCACGCTGCTGGTGTAATTTTGGTCAGGCACCTGTGCTCAAATGCCCTACCAGCTGAACGATCCTAAAATGCATCGTCCGATCACAGAAGAACAATCAGGATAATGAATTCCGACCAGTCAAGGAAAATCAAGTGCAGTCCCACCCGAATACGCTCTAAAGATAGGTTTTTCCGGGGATCGACTCAACACCTCAGCATGTGCAACCTATACATATCTTATCTAAGCTTCAGTTAATAATGCAACGGGACGTCCAAGCACCATAAGCATCTGGCATTCAACCGATCTTACGCCCTCGCATCTTTCTAATTCTACACGAGGTATGCTTCCGGTTAGAGTCGAACGGCCTTTTACTCAGTGTCCATGTTTAGAGTGTATGTACGGATGTTCTTCGAAACTCATGAGCGCCCGAGGCAATGAAATGATCGAAGACGGTGGTAAGAAAAGCACAAGGTGAATCAATCTTCACCCAGGTATACTCACGGTTTGTCTGTGAATAGTGCGCAAGGAAGAGCACTTACCCATATGCGCTCACGCGGTCACCAGGGGTAGACATCTTCGCCATTCGGGGATCAGTGATAGTGTTTGGTCCAGCGTCCTCTGTCGGGCGATGCATACTCCCACTTCCATTGATGCAGTTCTATAGGTTACCATGTGGAACACCCATCGTGTGCAGATAACCTCAGATGCCGCACACGATCATGGAACACACGATCATGTAGGATTAGCGCAAGATATACCGAAATTCCTCATGGTGATTTCTCCTAATGCATGTCCGGAAATGGCGGCGCTAAAGGACCAGTTTTGCCACACAGGGACAGCCACTGAGGATCGACGCATTGGATAATTATAGCAAGATATGTGTGAGTGACTTATCGTCCTATGCTACGGTTGATACATGCTGAACAGAGTACTGTACAAGAGACAGATGGATGATACTATGTGCTGGCAAGCGTTCTGCGCCTCACAATGTCCGTAAGATCGCTTTTGCCGTTTATATCCAAGCCCAAGGCGGCCAAGAACTCCCAAGTCTCAAAATCTGGTATACAGTACGCTTCTATGCCAGCCGCTTTTAACTCTGAAAGATTCCGTTGACATATCTAGGAATGAAATTGGACATTGCACGAGCAAGGGGCTTGGTATTTGAGCCCGATTTGTGTGCGCTCATCCAAGATCGACCTCTGAATTGAGAACCACAGATCCAATTCTGTTGTTCTAAAAGTTCTCTGGGCAGTGGTCAAGAGATCCTGAAGAAAGATTCCACTCCCAGATATGGGTTCCACTTCACGGAGGGTTATTCGTTCTTATCTCGGGACCCACATGTCGCATATCCAGAATTCATACAAGTATCTGTGGTTCTTGTGGAAGAACTCAGGCCCTCCTGCTTCAGCTCCTCAGCCATGTCTTCCCTCAGAGACGAAAAGCGAGCTAGCTCAGACATCGAGAAGACCGATGCTTACAATGGTATGGCCTCGTTTATCATTATTGCGGACTTCGATTCTGACAGAGGTCTACAGAGGATGTCGCGGCACTCGCCATGCCCGACTTCGATGACCCGAACATCGACAAGGAGGCTGCTATCGCCGGCGTGCTAGGTAAACTTATTTCTTGTGTTTTTGGTTCTTTCCCCCGCTAACCCCTGCTCAGAGGACGACTCTCCCTACCCGGAAGTACGATCTGCCGTCGCTAATACCGACGACCCCGACATCCCAGTGTCGACCATCCGCTCATGGGTGCTAGGTGTTATGTGGGCCATCATTATCCCGGTAATGCAAATAGGTCTATCCATGGTCGACATTCTAACCAGTTTACTATAGGGCCTGAACCAATTCTTCTTCTTCCGTTACCCCTCCGTTACAGTCACCGCTATCGTCGCCCAGCTGTTGATTTTCCCTCTGGGTCGCCTCTGGGCTCGTGCTGTCCCTAACATCAAGATTTTTGGCCACCCGCTCAACCCAGGACCGTTCTCGATCAAGGAACACGTCTTGTCTACAATCATGGCCGCCGTAGGCGCCTACAGCGCCTACGCCACAGATATTGTAGCCGTCCAACGGGTGTTCTACAACCAGAACTACAACTTCGGCTGTGAGTATTCGCGGCGCTTCGTTTCCCGCTCTACTGACGATAAGCCCAGACCAATGGATGGTTGTCATGTCCACTCAGCTCATTGGCTTCTCTATCGGAGGTATTGCTCGCCGCTTCCTGGTACAACCCCCTTCCATGAGTGAGTATAGATTGTAATATACACAGCATTTCCTTATCGTTATTCGTAGTCTGGCCTACCAACCTGGTCACCTGCGCTCTCTTCAACACCCTTCACGCACAGACATATGCTGGTGTTGGTAACCGCGGTGGTCTCAGCCGAGAGCGTTTCTTCTTCTACGCTTTTGCTGCTTCAACCTGCTGGTACTTCGTTCCAGGTTACTTATTCCAGGCACTCAGCTACTTTTCATGGGTTTGCTGGATTGCTCCGGACAACATCCCCCTCAACGAGATGTTCGGATACGTTCATGGAATGGGTATGAGTCTCATCACCTTCGACTGGGCTCAAATTGCGTACATCGGCTCTCCCCTCGCTACGCCATGGTGGGCTGAGGCCAACATCGTCGCTGGATTCGTGTTCTTCTTCTGTAAGCGCTCACTTTTGATATTTATTACCCTTATTGGAAAGTCACTGATCCCCTTTAGGGTTCTTGACGCCCATTCTCCATTTCACCAACACATGGAACAGCAAGTACATGCCGTGAGTCATGCCGCTTACTTGACTATAATGAAAATTTCCTTAAAGCGCTATTTATGCAGTATCTCCTCCCGCGGCTCCTTCGACAACAAAGGCAAGAAGTACGACGTCACCAAGATCATCAACCCCGACGCGACCTTCAACCAAGAAGAGTACGAGAACTACAGCCCTTTGTTCATCTCAACGACCTTCGCTATCTCCTACGGTCTTTCTTTCGCCTCGATCACGGCTACCCTCACGCATGCCTTCCTCTACTTCCGCAAACAAATCTGGACTCAGGCTCGTCGCGCCATGCACGAACAACCTGACATTCACGCTCGTCTGATGTCTCGTTACCCTCAGGTCCCTGAGTGGTGGTACGCAATCATCTTCCGTGAGTTCACGAGGCTGGGTTTGGAGAAGTACTTCTAATTTGCCTTACCAGTGACCATGTTCGCGTTCGGTATCATCTCGATCGAAGTCTGGGAGACCAAGTTCCCTGTTCAATACTTCATTCTCGCCTTGGTCATCGGTAGGTGTCGCTCATCGTCCTGTCATGTCTTCCGTCTAAGATTTTTCTTCCAGCATTCTTCTATGTGATTCCTATCGGAATGATTCAGGCCATTACTAACCAGCAAGTCGGTCTCAATGTCATCACTGAGTTGATCATTGGCTACGCCCTCCCTGGACGCCCCGTCGCAATGATGATGTTCAAGACCTGGGGTTATATTACCATGGCTCAGGCTTTGACCTTCACCTCGGACTTCAAGCTCGGCCACTACATGAAGATCCCTCCTCGCTCCATGTTCTGGGCTCAGGTCGTCGCAACTGTCATTGCTGGAACTGTCCAACTCGGCGTGCAGGCATGGATGTTCACCAACATCCCGATGATGTGCGACCCCGACCAGAAGGATGGCTTCATCTGCCCCTCTACTGAGGTGTTCGGTACGGCGAGTATCATCTGGGGTGTTATCGGACCCGCTCGCCAGTTCTCCAAGGGCCAGGTGTACTACGCTCTCACCATCTTCTTCCTCGTCGGCTTCATCTGCCCCGTTATCACCTACGCCTTCAGCTTGAAGTTCCCCAACAGCTGGCTCCGCTACCTCAACTTCCCCGTTATCTTCTCCGGTACTGGCTCCATTCCTCCGGCCAGCGCCGTCAACTATGTTCCCTGGGGTATTGTCGGATTCATCTTCCAATATGTCATTCGCAGGCGCCACTTCTCTTGGTGGACGAAGTACAACTACGTGTTGTCAGCTGCTCTCGATTCGGGTGTAGCCGTCGCTGCTGTGTTGATCTTCTTCATCCTCCAATATCCCAAGAATGGTGATATTGGTATTGACACCGTCCAAAATTGGTGGGGAAATACGTAGGTCTTTTCTTCAGTTGTCTGTCTTATCATCACTGATTATATCAAAACACTATAGCGTTCCTTTCAAGACGGCTGACGCACTCGGTACCCCACTCCTCAAGGTGGAAAAGGGGTCATTCTTTGGGTGCGTAGTACCTATCTCTCTTGTTGAAACCCCTTTAATAAAAGCACACCTCTCTAGTCCCGCCACCTGGCATTAACGATGTTTGGGGGGAGGTGTCATCACTACTTCACTTTTAATGGTGTTGTTTGTCGTAGGGTGGATTGGATCCCACATGCGTGTATTGTACGATAGCTTCAGGTATTAGACTCCGTTCTCGAATGTCGGCCCACAAACTAAGTGCTCTCCCGTCGACTGGACGCATAAGATAATGTTCCCATGGATCTCGTCAAAATTGCTGACAGTTTTTAACTTTGCCATTACTCCGACCTTTATTTCCAACTTTGAGCTTCTTGTGCCGGTCTCGACGGCGTCGAACTGCGGCTATTTCACTTTCGAATGCTTGCCCAATCGTGTCGCTGGTTCCCAGGATATTTTAGGCAGCGATGGTTTGATGGCAATGTTGGTCCCACAATAATTACTCAATGAAGGTGAGTTTCTGGTGATTTGTCGACTTTCACAGAAGGGGCAAAATTTATTTTGTCTCCTTGCGGTGTCTTTGTGGCTCTCCCCCACTGTGACAACGATGGCGCTGAATGCGTTGGCTGGTTGCATTCTTGTCGACCATATGCTAGGGGATCTTGATTGAATGATTTTCGGTATTCATTAATCAGTATGTTTCCGAGGCCAATAATTCCGTATCTCTATAATGTTGACACTCGATCGCCTTTCTAGAGGTCTCCTGAGGCATGAGAATGAGATCTATAGGGTCGTAATAACGCCACCCCATGCTCAGCAGCCCGCGAAAGCAAGCACACGGGAGAAGGAACAAGTCATCGCTTTGTCGGCAACACGGCGTCTCCGGGTGGTTTAGCCCACACCGCATGCGCGTGAGGATCCATCTACATGGGCGCCAGATAAACAGTTCACCACGAGGTCGCCAGAGGTTGTTCACTGGCAGAATTGCTATCAACTCCTTTTAGATGGTTTCCGCACGTCAAAATGGGGACTCGCTCCAGTAACTATTATTAGCGTGAACATCAAGATCCTCCAGATGAGCCCAGCTTCCACATGCCCCCGTACATGAAATCCTACAAATATCCGCGTAGCGAGGCGAAGAACCTAGGCCCCCTTGCTTCAGCTCCTTAGCTATGTCCTCTCCAAGAGACGAAAAGCACGAGCAAAGTTCAGTCTCGGACGTCGAGAAGAACGACAATTACCGAGGTATGTTTCTCATCTTCTCATCTTGTTACTCTTGTTCTGAGAATTTGGGAAATAGCGGACGCCGAGGCAGTTGCCTATCCGGATTTCGACGACCCCAATGTCGACAAGGATGCCGCTATCGCTGGCGTCCTTGAGGACGACTCTCCTTACCCAGAAGTCCGTTCTGCCGTCGCCAACACCGATGACCCAGACATTCCAGTGTCTACTCTCCGTGCTTGGGTGCTTGGACTTATCTGGTCCATCATCATTCCTGTACGACTTGTTTTACGCTTTTGATGGCCGTCTCACTGACTAGTATCCTGTAGGGTTTGAACCAGTTCTTCTTCTTCCGTTATCCTTCGGTTCAAGTTACTGGAGTAAGTCAATGACGCTTCAATATATGATAAGCCACTGACAGTAATACGCTTCTAGATTGTTGCCCAGCTTTTGATCTTCCCCATGGGTCGCCTTTGGGCCAAGTTTCTCCCGAACATTAGCATCTTCGGTGTCGCAATCAACCCCGGACCATTCTCTATCAAGGAGCATGTTTTGGCCACTATCATGGCATCGGTCGGCTGGCAAAGCGCTTACGCCACCGATATTGTTGCCGTCCAACGGGTCTACTACAACCAGATCTACAACTTCAGCTGTGAGTACATATTCGGCTCATTTGGTTTCCTTGACTGACAACTGCTTCTTAGACCAATGGATGGTCGTCATGTCCACACAGCTTATTGGCTTTGCTATCGGTGGTATTGCTCGCCGCTTCCTGGTTCAACCTCCTTCCATGAGTACGCTAATTTAATATCATCTTCTCGATCATTCTTGTGACGTCGCACACAGTCTGGCCCGCTAATTTGGTCACCTGTGCCCTGTTTAACACTTTACATGCTCAAACTTATGCTGGTATTGGTAACCGTGGTGGTCTCAGCCGAGAGCGTTTCTTCTTCTATGCTTTCGGTGCCTCCACCATCTGGTACTTCTTCCCTGGTTACCTGTTCACGGCGCTGAGCACCTTTTCATGGGTCTGCTGGATCGTTCCCAACAACATCCCCGTTAATGAGATGTTCGGATATGGTCACGGAATGGGAATGAGTCTGATCACTTTTGATTGGGCTCAGATCGCATATATCGGTTCCCCACTGGCCACTCCCTGGTGGGCTGAGGCCAATGTCGCTGCCGGCTTCGTCTTCTTCTTCTGTAAGCGCGCCACCTGCTTTGTTGACCCCGGAATTTTACTCATCTGCGCTCTCTCCAGGGTTCCTCACGCCGCTTCTGCACTTCAGCAATGTCTGGAACAGCAAGTATATGCCGTGAGTATTCTTGAAACATATAACTTCAGCAAGACATTGAAATCTCCTCAGCATCTCATCTCGCGGCTCTTTCGACAACACTGGCAAGAAGTACGATGTCACCAAGATCATTAACGATGATGCTACCTTCAACCAAGCAGCATATGAAGCGTACAGCCCCTTGTTCCTTTCCACCACATTTGCTGTCTCCTACGGTCTTTCATTTGCCTCGATCACTGCCACTCTTACGCATGCGTTCCTTTACTTCCGCAAGCAAATTTGGACCCAGGCTCGCCGCGCCATGCACGAACAGCCCGACATTCACGCTCGTCTGATGTCTCGCTACCCTCAAGTTCCCGAGTGGTGGTACGCTTGCATCTTCGGTACGCTCCCCCATCGGTATCATGC
>Ga0247741_1002374_pt1 | contig 10477 bp, 17 predicted proteins | sample UWRJL213509R2_FD_180945 | JGI IMG/M metagenome (GOLD analysis project Ga0247741, IMG submission 180945) | Plant litter microbial communities from Arlington Agricultural Research Station in Wisconsin, United States - UWRJ-L213-509R-2 | ecosystem: Environmental > Terrestrial > Plant litter >...
AGCTGTGCGATATTTGGAGGAAGCATGGGAGTGGATGGTGGTGTGTTCGAACGAATCCGCCCTCATCCTCGTTGGTGGTACGGTCTTTGCTTCATTATTTTCCGTGTCCGTGTCCAGTTCTCTGAGTTTTGACCTTCATGCCCTCTTTCGACTCGCCACTACCAGACGACCGCAGCCTAGAGTTGACATTCGCCCTCCGCTCGATCTCAGCAGCCCAATCCCGTCAACACAGCATCCACCAGCGGGTTCTTGAGCATGCTCGACCTGACCCAGAACGAGATGACCGATCGTCTGTTGCTCTAAGTCTAGAGAAAGAAGAATGTTAGTTGTTATAATGTAAAAGTGAGACCAGGAATAAGAACGAATAAAAACGTGAACAAGAACGAGGGAAAGGGAGATGAAGACGAATAGAGACGAAAATAGGGACGCGACCAGGGAGCGGGAAAGAAAGATGTTCGTTCCATTTCCATTACAAGTAAGACGTGAGCTGCGCAGTATGACTGGTGGATGGGTGGGCCGTAACCAAGAGAGAAAGAAAAACCGAAACCGACGGAAAGAACTCACCGGAACAGCATACCGACAATCCCATTATGATGTATCGATGCCAATACCGCCAGCTATGGGCGTCGACATTATCCTCCGCCGCTACTCTGTGCTACTCCCCAGCTGCGTCGACCTTGACTGTGCTCGCGCAGTAAGCCTCGTTATAAAACCTGCCAATTATTCTGTAGGGGATTGGTGCAGGAGGCGGTAGGAGGGGAGCTCGCGGTTCGGGTTGGACGTTGAAACGTCAGTCATGTGATGTTGAATAGCGTCGGATTCGCCTTCAGCTAGTCGTTTGGCGGCAGGGGCAGAGGGTTGGACAAAGCTCAGGCGGCCCACGAGTGATGAGGAAAAGAAAAGCCAAGCCATGGATGAGACTCAGAGAGTCGAGGTCAGGCGCCTGAAGGGCCAGAGAAGAGGAGAAATCGGATTCGCGTGGTAAGCGGGCCACATCGCCGAACGCCGGACGTTGGACGGGCGCGTGCCGTGGACGATGGTTCTTGACGTTGACGTTGAACTAGGTGACGGTGGTTCCGAGCTTCGTGTCCTGGTCGTCGCGATCATTGTTTCCGCGGAGATGCGTCCTCGTCGACGTCATCCTCTCCTTAGCCCAACAAGCGTCCGCCCCTCGTTGTCGTCCACTGCCAGTACTCTCAGGCTCCAACCCAGACCCGAAAGGACGGACGTGTCCGCTCAAGTCAGAGTGCCGAATACTGATGATTCCTCTAAGACTTCGGGGCGAACCAGCCCTTCCATCCATGCAAGTACCCCCGCCACACACTGAAGGCTGTTGAGAGGGTTGCACCAGTTTCACTGACACCTCCTGCAAGTTCTATCGAGCATTGTCGGATTTTCACAGAATGAAACTAGGCGAAGGCAGAGTTCATCGTCGCGGTGGTCTGAAGGTATTGGTTAGCATGGAAGACGGGATGGCATTAGTACGACATACCCGATACTATCGACGGTCTCGTTGTGGACGCCAAAAATAGCGCGAGGCTTTCGACTAAGGTAGCGGCCACCAGGAACCGACTAGCTTATGTCAGCAGCTTAGTAAGCGCCAAGGGTGGCCAAATCTGAGGTTTGGGAAAAAATAAATATTTTGAGCAAACATTTTGGCTACTAAGGGGGGTTAGGGTAAGGTCCTAGTAATATATGGACACACTTTAAAGTGTTTATAACTATTATTTATGGTCCTGGTGCATCATCCTTGCACCGATCATGAATTGGAAGGTGGATAGGAGCCGGCAGCTTGAGCCGCTTGGGCCGACAACTCCGACAGCCGACCTCTACCTGTATAACCTAGAATAGCCCTCCGGGCAGACCTGGACACTGACCAGGGACCAACGAGCCCGTACCTGCAACTAACCACGAAGCCCGACCAAATCGGTGACAGCCGACACACCTCACCAACTGGCGTTATATGAGACGCTCCCTGGGTCTATGTAGTGTTGCCACGGCTCGGTTCACAGCGGCTAGCGGAGCTGAGCAGAGCCAGAATGGGAGCTGAGCGAACAGACTCTGCCGCTTGCCGCTCCAACCAGCTTGTAGCGGCGAAACAAGCCGCTTGCCTTGGCTTGCCAGTGGCTCAGCAGTGGCTTTGCGCCTAATATGGGAATGTGGGCATAATTGAGAGCCAGACCATTGCCACGTTGCGTCTTCGACCTCTACGTCGATAACCTACTTATCTTCCACTTGTTCCTGCTATGTCTTGTACGAATCGAGTTGTTTGAGGTGCGCAAAGGTCAGAGATTCACCTCTTGCTTCATATCTTACCAGTCTGAATAGAACCAACACTGTCTCGGTATCTGGTGCTTCGCCTCCCATTCCAAATATCACTCAAATGGAAAGCTATGAGTGGGGATAGTTAGGATGTGTCTACAGGATGGGGATTACAGATAGATGACCTGGAGATGAGGCAATGGCAAACAGTATGTCTGCTAAACTTTCACTCTCGTCTGATTTATTCATATTCATTTCTGCACCTCAGTTACACACTTCCATGTAGGATGATTTTATTTTCCAATACAACTCAACCTCGTTCTTCGGCGATGAACAGAAAGCTATGCATGATGGTCAGCAGACATCGAGAGGAAACCAAGTAGATGGCGAAGAATTTATTGCATTACAAGCGCTTGCCACTGCCGCAGTCTGACCTTCTACGCCGATACATGAGGCTTGGAGAGTAATCACGAGTTCATGTTAGTGTGCCTCAAGATACCCGTGTGATCACCCGCAATGGTGTAGACCGGCCTGAGCATACCCATTCCAGAGATGGTCAACATCCTGCCTTGGTATGTTTTTTTATGCTCTACAAATAAGTTTCACTAATTATTGCATGCAGCGGCAAGTCGGAAGATTCATTCACTAACTTGCTGCCATTCCACCGCCTTTTCTCGGGGAATAAATTTCTTGTAAGCTCCACTATTGCTCATCGCGGCAATCTATTCGGTGATTTTTTAATTATCCAGCATTTCTTTGGTATTTTGCGGTAACCCTGCTGCCCAAGTCTAGATGACTATCCTCAATTTGTATTTGCAGCTGCCGTCCGAATGCAACGTGTTTCTGCCCTAGTTCACAGGAATCCCCGGTGCAGTGCCCATTTCTTGTGAAAAAGGTGGTTTTGAAATGTATAAAAGCACAGGTAGCATGAGACGCTTCCCCACTCTTCCTCAATGGCTAAGAAGAAGAACACCATCACCAACCTCCCAGGTGGTGCACTGCAGACCACCTTCCCCGTCGAAGGTAATGCTGAACTACCTGTCGTAAATTATATGTACTGAACATCGAGCTAGCTCCCGCCCTACCCGCACCACGCAGAGGTCGATCCACGCGCCAAGCAGACCCAGCGTCCACAAGTATTCCGCAGGTAGCCTCTGCGTCTGGCGGTACAGGTTTACCCCACGCAGCATCCGAGTTGACAGTCCTAACTCATCAAGTTGAGGAACGGCATGTTACATTCAATGTCAACGAGGTAGCGCCAGAGGCATCACCTGTAGTAGCTAATAGTGGTTTCATACCACGTAAGTGTTCTTTAATTTCACTTGTGATTGTGTTGACTCTTCCCATTAGGACCTTGTCATCCGGAACATATCTCCACAGCTGCTGCCGATCCACCTCCACAACAAGAAAATACTCTTCCATCAACTCCACTGCGCAGGGCTCGTCCCTTGTCTGCTGACTCTCCTGGCAAAGAATTCTCACCCGTATCTTCAACGCTCTCAACGCCCTCCGCCCCGCGAGCCCATGGTACACCTCGGGCTGGTCCCCATAGTCCATCTCGTAGAGCGCAGAAGAAGTCGAAGAAACCTGTTGGAAACAAGAACGATTACAAAGCTAGGGATATTTGGACCTTTTTTAACGAAGTTGGGGGTTTTAATGTTTGCGTGTTTTGTCAGTATGTGTCAATATTCTTTCTTTCCATCGATACATTTTAATATTCCTCAATTCTCCGAAGGCAAGCCCACGTTGCCAATCCTGGATATGAGGTGGCACGGTATGGTCCAAAGACAAGCACCACTGTCCTTCGTAAGCATATGTGTGACTGCCATGCAGACAGCTGGATTGGAGGGTGCGATAAGCTTGGTATTGAGATTACGGCTAAGGTTGCACAGAGCACTATTCGCTCGTACCGTCACAGGTGTGGACAAGCATTCAAGGAGTCAAATCCATCGGCGCGCACTCCCTATTCACCCGAGGCATTCGTGGATGCAATTGTAGACTTCATTGTTAGCGATGACCAGGTAAATCGTCTCAAATCTCTGGTTGTTTCTACTGAAGTAATTTTACTTTATAGTCCATCAACGTCATTGATAATCCCAAGCTCAGAGCCATCTTTCTGATGCTGCGTGAAGAGCTCAAAGACTCCGACATTCCCCATCGCAGCACCATTCGCAAACATGTTGAGGAGGTATGGGAAAGTTACCTTGATCAACTCGAGACTGAATTAAATGTATGATTACTTCGTTATTATCATTACTTATATTGGCACCTATCTGACATCTGCGCCTTGTTGTAGGGTTCCCTGGGGAAGATATCATTCACTATGGACCTTTGGAGTGACCCGAACCTTGTCCCATTCATGGCTGTGACAGCACATTGGATCGAAGCGAAGACGGTCAAAACCGGTGAAGGCATGCAACATGTCCTCACTCTTCGGGCTGATTTGGTTGGATTCCATCATGTCCCAGGCCACCATAGTGGTGAAAACCTTTCCGAAAGGTTCCTGCATGTGTTGGAGCGGATCAATGTTGCTCACAAAGTATGTTTTATTTGACTCGTACTTGCTTTGGGACTTAAATTATTATATCAGATTGGGTGGGTGACCCTCGATAACGCGTCCAACAATGACACTTTTGTGACGAAGTTGGAGGAAGAACTCCGTGAACTCAAGATTGCCTTTAGCGCAACAAACTGTCGTATCAGGTATGATACATTTTCACTCATATGATTTTCTTTCTTATATAGTTTAGGTGCTTTCCGCATGTTGTTAACTTGGCCTGTAAGGCTATTTTAACATCTATTTCTCGCGCATTTCAATTCAGCGCCAATCCGGACCACGATCCTGGCCAAACGCCCACTTTTATGGACCGCCTCGAGACTGATCCTGTTGAAGCCCTGAGGAAGCTGATCCGAGCAGTAAGTATTACAGACACATTGAAGGGTAACCTTGCTAATGTGGGTTCAAGATTCGTGCATCCTCATTTCGACGACAATGTTTCTCAGACATTGTACAAAAACACCTCGGGTTTGAGCTACAGCTGCTCCGTGATCTTGACACCCGATGGTCATCAACTTTCTTTATGATCGAACGAGGCATTGTCCTCTGCCCGGTATGTTTCACTGCAAAATATTTGACACCTGAGACTCACTATTGGGTTAGGCCATCACCAAATTTCTCGATCTTCCTGATTTTGAAGATCTACGTAGATACCGGCTTTCCAGTACAGAGTGGGAGGCCTTGAAGGCAATCAAAGACATTCTTTCGGTATGCAGATTCTTATTGAAAGCTGACATCAATTAATTTATGGTTTTGATGTAGATACCTCATACGTTCCAACAACGCCTTTCAGCAGAAAAGACCCCCACACTCTGCGAGGCCATCCCGAGCTTTGAAATCTGTATAGATGTATGGGAAACCTACCAGCAGGAGCACCCAGAGACAAGCCGATTCGTTCAAGCTGGCATTGACAAGCTCCAAGAATATTATGACCGCACAGAACTCGCCCCTGCATATGTAATGGCTATGAGTGAGTATACACTTTACTACGTATACTCTTTAGCCACAACTCAAATCTTTTCAGTACTAAATCCGTCACGAAAACTTCATTGGCTCGAAGAAAATGCTCTGGACAGAGTTGGTAAAGCTTGACAGATATTTTTTGAACAGGTAAGCTCTACGTCTGCCAGTGCGCACTTCACTGACTTAAATCTGTGTTTGTTAAGTTGCAACCATATTATGAGTCACGATGGCATGCAAACCAAGTGCTGCGTGGACCTCAGGGTGGCCATGTCCAACCATCGACGCCTCACAGAATGCGTGCTCCTACAACTCCAGGGTGTGCACATGGGACACCGCGCAGACAACAGCAAACTCCACGCCGCCACCAGCAAACGCCTCGACGAGATCGAGGCCTTCCACTGCCAAATACTGCTTGGGCCGACAAGCTGCGTGGTTTGATGGACCCTCCGACGACTCAGACCTCCTCATCCCAATCCATCCATAGTCTACAAGAAGAAATTGCAGCATACCTTGCTGACGACCAAGTAGGAACAAGTGTGCTGAATTTCTGGCAGGTATGTATATTCGTTAGTGAACTAAGACATGTCATTAATCTACCTTTGTTGGATTTCAGGAGAATCAGCTACGATATCCAACACTCTTCACAGCAGCCATGGATATTCTTCCCATCCAAGGCTCATCTGTTCCCTGCGAACATGTATTCTCGTCTGCAAAGGAGACAATGACTGCTCGTCGCAATCGCATTGGCCATGTACTGATGGAGGCGCTGCAGATGCTCAAGTTTTCATGGCGCAATGGTCAGAGACTTGATTTCACACAAGGTATAAGTAGAGAGGATGAGATTGCTGAGCTAGAATTACTTTCAGAAGGCATGAGTGACACCGTAGAGCCCTCTGATTTCTTTGGTTGGAATGTATTCGAATAAATTCAATGTTTATCCTTTTCTGGCATATGTTCACCGCTCAAGCAGTGAACTAGCGGAAACCGAGCTGAGCGACCCTTAACAGCTGCCGCTCGGCTCGACTTTCTGAGCTGCCCATGTACCTGAAGCGGCAGGAGCGGAGTGGAGCCGAACCGAGCTGAGCGGTGGCAACACTAGGTCTATGTGGACATTTCCTTGGAGGTCCAGCATCTTCACTGAAGCCCAACCCAATATCTTTCAATGGGGTCATATACTTTCTGTCATTCTGGAAACAAATCTGGATTTTCATTTAATTGAGTCCTCGGCTCTCGTAGTTAACTTGGTCGTTGTCATTGTCATTAGTCATGTCATGAGCGATGTTACAAATATGTGTAACTCTCTGTTCTGGTTGGGTGTGATCTGATACTAGTCAAGGTCCATGACTGCTGCAGACCTTATGCTGTGATCACCAGATAACGACGATATGCTCTATCAATTTATTTGAGTATTACGTCCTTCAAAATAGAACAATACTCACCGCAACAGTCTTGGGAGGAGTGACTGGGTACTTCATTTCGATGACACGGCTAACCACCTCTGTCCGTCTCGCCTCAAGAAGCGACCGCAAATCTGACAGACGTTCATGCATCTGACTGTTTGTTACGCTGATATTTCCCAAGCCCTGAAATCCTGACTCTCTGATACGTGGAGGGGAGGGTGATTCCAAGTTCGGCATGGACGAGTGAACTGAAGTGTCGTCTGAACTATCAAACGGGTCTTGAACTAGGAACCGTCAGTAAGAAATTATAATGAATCCTTTAAGACTCACTGATGCGAATTTGATATCGCTTATATTCCATTGTACGATCCTTAAGTAATTCTGTAACATTGACTATTGAAAATGTTAGTGAACTCTCCGAAGCATAGTCAAGAAGACTTTACTTAGGAAGTGGCAAGCTGCCCTGCCAGGTCCACATTCTTGGCCATTCTTCAGCGCACATTCAATGGTGACAACCGAATCTTTATTTTCGGCTTCGTCAGAGTGCTCAATCCTCAAAACCGCCATCTCTCCGTGGTTACACCTGGGGAAGGAGAACATATGGCTTTGCAAGTGGAGAATAAGCAGCTCCGGTGCTAGAGGTTGATTCATGTAGTTAATTGGACTAGAAATTCTGTTAGAAAGATCCAGTAGAAGGTCTTTGTGTACCACTTACTATGGGATAGTAACTAGCTTCGGTGGAAATGGGTAACATTGGAACGATGTTAGATCGGTCGCGTTCTTCTGCTGTTCGAGCAAAGCATCTTCTGCGAGGTTCAGTGCCATATCGATCAGGTACCTGCTTACCATAAGTACAGATAGTCTCTCTTTTTATGCATGTGCTGGACTACAGCCACCAATTGGGGTACAACAAGGAAAGTAGAAGCTGAATTCAAGACGAAGTCATGACCGGAACCGCCAAAAGGGGATTCAGCCCAATACAGAACATGTCCGATTGGCTGCTTCCCAAATTGGATGGTCCTCTGATACCAAGAGAGCTGTTCTCCGTTTGGGGCTGCGAGCCAATTCCCATTTCACTTTTCGCCATTCAACTGCTCGCACCTAGACTTGTTCTAAAATGGTGTCAAAGTTTCACAGGCATACTGTAGCTACGCTCTTGCCTCCTTAAAGAAGGCAAAAAGTGGGCTTCAAATTCAACATTGGTAATCATGGCTGATCATCGTTCCTGGTGGGTTCTCTCGTTTTTACGATAGGATGAGATTGGTTGTCTCAAAATATTCTCTCAACAGTGTGACTTCAGATTCGGATCCCCGTTTCTAAATCTGCCCACGGAGACTCTTGATGAAATATCCGGGCTCTTACCCTGGAGGACTGTGCATAGCCTGACATTGCTCTGTCGGCGAACCCACGCCATTGCCGCTCGTGTTCTTTACCGCAAAGTGGCCGTCAGTCAAGGGACCACCCGTCATTTTTTTTCAGCAATAATCATGCCCTCAATATCGGAAAGGCTCCCATATTCCAGCTATATTCAGACACTTACAATGAGTGTCACTCACGAATGCGACATCTATCTCACCTACCCCGTGTTCTGTTTGGCCCTCACACAGATGGTCAACCTCTCATCTTTGACTCTCGTTGTGCCACAAATCCATGCTCCATTTTTAATTCAGCACATGCGGTCCACAAATATCATCTGCTCGTGCAGCCCCTTCATGGAATCTATCTACCGACGTCTTAAACCCTCTACGTCCACTTACCATGCTGCCCCCACTCTCCCACAACTCTCATCGCTTACCATCAAAGGCGACATTCGGCTGATTCAAATCGCCAAATTTAGAGGACTTTCCAGCGTTCATATTGCACAGCTACTTGGCACCAGCGCACTACTTCAAGTTCTGGAGGCATTAACCAATGATGGACCAAACACCACCCTGCAGCACCTGGCAGTTATATTTGCCTTTCATACTACTGCCGAAATTCAAATGGCCTTGAAGGCCATTGATGGCGCTCTCGCCAACCTCGAAATCCTGGTGTTCTTCGTTCCTAACGCAAACACTTTGGTATGTATATCAGTTATTTTATGCCATTCTTTCTTAACCTTATATATAGGATATATCCAAGCTCCTCGCAACAACGGCAATTTTCCCTCAACTTCGCGCCTTCGGTGTGAATATGATGACAGCGGAATTGCCCCCAATCAACATGCCGAGATTGGAGGCGTTCTTACTCCAGCAGCAGCAACTTCGCCTCGCGTCAAAGTGCCGCCCTAATCTAAACCTTGTTTACTTTGGCGCTGTTCAATGGGAGATGGCGCGGGGAGACTGGCGAGAAAGAAGCCAGCTGCTATCTTATACTCCACAGACCAAAGTTCTTTCCGACAGAACAGCTGATACTCTCCAGCTTTCAGAATCTGTCAATACGGATACCAGCGTCAACGAAGACGATGTCAGTGATATCGACGGTTTCGACACCATCAACTCAGATGTTGATAACCGCTCATCTTCCAGCAATGCTCAATATGATGCTGAAAATGACAGGGCTGTAAATTTCGTCATACCCACAGACTTTGTTGATACATGCTCGCGAGGTGTTGACGGAACCGGGAACGGACCATTTATTAACATGTACGACATATTCCCTGGATATCCTGTGGTATACAACCTCGAATGATCGTGCCTTACTGCACATTAGTACACTGTGAACTGAATAACGATCTAGTTAAAGTGAAAATAATGATACATAGTCAAGTACATGGTTTTTACATATAGGTAGCTGTCAAGAATTGAAAAATCTTCTTTGTGCTGGACTGTTAATTTATTCTGTGCTACCAACTCCACCAGAGATCGTCAATTGATAACAGGTGAGCAAGCTGCTCTTGCATAGTCAATTTAATGGAACGATTTGGATGATAGAACCCTCCAATACCCCATGGGTCTAGATGAGGGAATAACCATGCAAGAATAGACGGGTTTTGGAAATCGGGAACCACCGAGGATCCTGTTCCTGAGATGACAACCGGCTCACGCTGTAAGCACCTTTTGAGTGCCATTACTTTCATTATATGGTAATTAACCGGAGTATGATCTCCATCAGTGTACCCAACATTCTCCATGAGAATTTTGTCACCTTGAACCTGGTTCACAGTAGAGGAATCTATATTCCGGGCAATAATTTTCACTGGCCCATGTAGTCCGGCCAGAGTCCGCCAGACTCCGGCGGACTAAACCGGACTCTGGCCGGACTGGTACCATATATTACCAAAATAGGAAATTTTTTTATCCAACATCATAGACCC
>Ga0247741_1002375_pt1 | contig 10472 bp, 8 predicted proteins | sample UWRJL213509R2_FD_180945 | JGI IMG/M metagenome (GOLD analysis project Ga0247741, IMG submission 180945) | Plant litter microbial communities from Arlington Agricultural Research Station in Wisconsin, United States - UWRJ-L213-509R-2 | ecosystem: Environmental > Terrestrial > Plant litter >...
CCTTGCCCCAGAGAGTGAGAAAGGTGGAAAGCTTATCTCTGGGGGAGAACTCGAGAAGGCAATCAAGCGCGACTTTGGCTCCGTGGAAGAATTTAAGAAAGAAATGAACACCAAAACGGCCGCAATCCAAGGGAGTGGATGGGGTTGGCTCGTACGTGCTTTTGCAAATAAAACTAACCACTGATGACGAGCAACACCCAACAGGGATATGACCCGGCTTCAAAGAAGCTGGAAATCGTGACGACCGCTAATCAGGACCCACTTCTCTGTGAGAGCCTCTTCACATGTTCCCGCTCATCACCTATTAACTTTTTGACCACAGCGCATGTCCCAATCATAGGCATCGACATCTGGGAACATGTAAGTCAAGTGCCAATTTAGCCGTATATTAATTACTCAATCCCACATCCATACATTTAGGCTTTCTACCTCCAGGCAAGTCCATCCTGATATTTGTACACTAATCGTCATAGCTGACGCTCTTCCGTTCGTTCGCACTACAGTACAAAAATGTTAAACCTGATGTGAGTTGCACTCTTCTGTTTCGAATTGACTCGATATCTAACTCTCCGTCGCTGTATATAGTATCTCTCTGCCATCTGGAATGTCATCAACTTCGAAGAGGCCGAGAAGCGTCTTGTCGACGCAATTTCGAGGTAACTGCATCTGCGAATGTTGAGGTTGCGATCAATGCGTAGAGAAGGCGCCTAGGTGAAAGCAATATTCGTATATGAAAGGTCATGAGACCAAAATGAATTATCATTACGTTGTATCATCTATCATTGTTTGCAATTCACATTCTTCAGTCTCTCTAACTTGGTCAGATATTGACTGCTGGATCTTTGGTCTCGAACATCCTCGCACTCGACACCCTGATTCGACATTTTGAATCTCATTGCCAATATGCTGGATTGGAGAAGCCCAAGTTCTCATCCGTCACCAGCCAGCGCGCCAAAATATCAAAGACCTGAGGGCCTTTCGTTCGGCTCCGACAGATCTTGAGACAATGGTCGCTGTTGGATATGACGCAGGATCGTCATCACCAAAACTCAATTCGCTCTACTAACCATCTGCCTGCCCATGCTAATAGAATTGACCGATCCGGAGTGCCTTGAGGGGGTGACTGTAATCAGTTCCCCGTTGTTCCTGGTTCTCGGAGCTGTCGATCTCGGGGGTTGAGAGTTGTTTGTCTACTGTGTAAGATACTTCCAGGTGAGCCCCGATCTCTGACCTATTGGGGGCTAGATGTCCCATACGGAATTTGCCTTCGTCAAGGCGTGGCAAAGCCATCGTAGCAAGTGATTGTTTTATTACAGGATACGGCCACCGAGGATTGTTTCGTTTAACAGCTATTTCCGCTTTGTCATTCACTTTACAGCGTTAAGCGCAACTCCTGTGCTAGTAAATCACTCCACTACGGCCATTCCCCTGTTGTTTACGAAACAATAATATTTGTAGGGATCATTAGTCAACCACATTTGACCCCTCAAACCCAAATACCTACTATTGCATCAAATTGCCGCCATCCCTATTTTCGCTACGCTCTCCGCCCCACCTCTGGGGTCGCAAGATCACAAAGCCACTGAAGCTGTAGTCTCATCGTTTTGGATGTCGATTTCTTCTACTCATCGCGCCACGCCTTGCTCATGCGTTGGCAGTTTGGTCGGCCATTAAGTGGCGCTCGCCGCTGGGCTTCAAATACTACTTCTGCGTTTTCATTGTTCCAACTGAACTTTGTAGCTGGGTCTGGGCTCCGATGTGTACCCCCTTGTACTTTGGTTGTAACATATGACCTTATCCATGTACTCAAGTTTACCATCATCTGTCAGGATCTTCCAGGCTTTGCCTTCAAAGACGCTTGGTCTACATGGCCGATACCGAGAATGCGCGATGACACTTCACACCTTCTTCGTGAGGCAAATCTGCGGTAGACCTGCCAGGATTCCTAACGGAGGAATTTGCCTGCCCTGAAAGCCTCTGCTTTGAGGCTTTCAGGTATTCGCATCTGGGACTCGTATTGGACTGTTCTGAGCACGTTCACCATGAAGCATGGCATGAATCCTGACATATGTTGTTGGATTATCATCCATGCGCTGAATCATGATGAATGATACCATCCAAATATGCTGAACATTGTACACTCGAATTTGGACCGCTTTCAGGTCAGCCTATACGCCTTAATGGTGAATTTTAACGCTTCACCATTCGGCGTAGCCTTCGGGGATCTGTCATCGCATTGCGGAATGGTGAACTTGGACTCCGTATCCTGCTAACAATATTCATGAATTGCGGCCTAGAGCGGGGGTCTATATCTGGTGAAACGCGATGCTCAAATACTCTTCGAGGGTGCAGGTTCGTGTTTCGAAGTTTCTTATCTGATCACTACGGTCCGAATTAAGCGCCGTACTTTTAGTACCGGCTCTCGGATTAACCTTCAGAAGCGAAGTCGATCTGTTCCACTCTGCACAACGTGGCCGTGGGCGACTGAATTGAATATTATGAGAGTAAGTGCTTCCAGACACGGATTTTGTGAATGGTCCGAAGATAATCAAATTTTCCCACCGTTTGTCAAATAGACTAGCGGTGGATGTTCTGTAGCGGCGTGGATCCTAGCGAAGGGGCAGCAACGGGGGCCGATGAATGTAAATGTTGCAGTCGCCGTGTCTATCCAAGTCTTGGCCTAAGTAGGTAGTCGTCCGTTTAACGATACCCAGCATTCGATAATGCATAACAAGCAAATTTTAGAACTCTACTTATAACATTGAGTAACTGGATCGTGAAGATTGACTTCAGTGAAGGATAATGTAAGGTTTCCCATCGTTCGTACATTGTATGTTGATTGAAGATCTGGCTCCATTCGGTCGGTCCTTAAAGCGCGAAATGACGGTCCATATCGAGGGGAGATCTGTTGAATAGCCGATTGGCCGACTCACGAATCAAATAAAATCACAGTGCGCCTTGGTCCTGGAACACAGCCCCTCCCCCTGATTGATTCCTTCCCCGTCGTTTTCACTTTCGATTCGAGTTGGAGAAGGTGAAGATAATACAAAAATTTCTCTCGGTAAGTATCGTACATTAGCTTCAACTTATAAGGCGTTCTCAGGCCTTGCAGACTACTTATTTCCCAGACGCTGCTCACTCTCCTAGGCCACCAGGATGTACTCGCAGTATCATTTTCAGGAATTTCCTGTGCAATCTCAAATAGTACCTGCGCAAGAACAGACGGGAATATCGTCATATTCTTCGCCTCCCCTGTCTTGTCATCCGAGCGAGACCGGATCACCTTCCTCAACTTTTAGCAACAGCTCGGACCGTCATAACGAGCATTATTCAAAGGATCACGTCGGAAAAGCAACTCATTTCACAACAGGCCAGTTTTCTGGTATGACTATTAGAATGGAACTCCAAGAGATCCAAAAGGCGGATCTCGGTAGAAAGTAAGTCGGATTTGGCCAGCTAAAAATACTAGAGTGACTCATATATGCTCGCGGCAGGTATGCCAGAGTGGACCGTCGACCCCTCGATCCACCACCAGTAATACAACTCAAGCTCTTCCGGGTTCATGACATCGGTACAGACCATGAAGAGGAAGAGGAAATGACATACGAGTTGAGGATTATTTTTCCACTTCTCTTTGCTTCGCGGATGCTGGCCCGTCAAATGGTGTACTAATAAATTGCGTAGCGACGTACAGATCCACGGATTACTCTGCACTGTGGACTTATTTCCCATTCCAGGAAGAGAAAGTCTAGTGACTTCTCAAGCAAGCCGTGTTGCCAACGGTGAGACTCGTTGATATGTACTTATTTGTGGTGCAGGCTGAAGTATTTATTTCCCATAAGCGTCAAGTTCTTCTAGTTCTGAAGGATACCAATATCATTCCGGAGACTTGTCGCCTAATCGGAGTCAGTCGACATATTCCGTGGGCCTTTCGTCTGCTACAGGTTTCCCTTCGAGGATCTCTGGTCCGGCTAAAGCAAGCCATTATTCAGGTTACATACTCCCTTCCCAATCAGCATCGGATACTGTTTATCACCTTGGTGAACTCCCCATAACAGAGAGCTCCAAGCAAACCCAAGCTCTCGTTGGAGCGACTTTCGTGCAACCAACAATAGTTGATTATCAGGGCAAGAAGACGGTCCTGTTCGTCTTTTCCGTGAGTTGTTTGTTTTTCATTCAACCTCAATGCCCTTTTGAGCTTGCTCCTCATCAATTTTCAGGATCTGGCAGTCAAGATCGAGGGTACCTTCATCTTGAGGTATCGCGTTTTCGACATATTCTCGCGTCCGCATAGCACGGAACGCGATCTAGCCATCACGGCCGAAACGTTCGGAGAGGCATTCCGAGTCTATTCTACTAAGGAGTTCCCTGGACTGTCTGCATCGACTGAATTGACCAAGGCAAGTCTAAGGAATCAGTATTCGTTGCCTCTGGAATAAATGTCTTGCAATTGCTGTATGTAGCATCTTGCACGCTGGGGCGTACGGCTGAACATACGTGAGACTCCGCGGAAGAGGTCAAAGAAAAGGTCGAACTCCGAGACAAGAAGTCCCTCTCCTTAGTAAGTTTGGTAGTGGCTTTGGTGGGTTACAACCAACTGACAAATGCTCTCTTGCAGGTTATACCAAAAATTTTAATCAGCGCCCAGTCGCCAATGTATCCCCTCCTAACACACCCCTGTAGCTGCTAGTATCAACGACGCTATCTCATTATCGACACGTGCTTTCAGAAAAAACTGCTGATTGCTGTCTATGTTTTCATACTTCTGATATACAGCGGACGAACTCGGTTCGACAGTACTCCAACATACGCCTTACACATCACTCGAACATTATAGATATACTATACACACATATATGCGCGCGATCTTGTAATTGGTATCGCATCTCACACAATCGGACGTCCTACATAAACCCCCATTGTACCTGTAAATCAACGCTGTGGCACCGTAAAATGGGTGTAATGGGAATCGTGTTTATCGCGCGGCGAGGCGACGGCGTCCCTCTCATCACAATAATCGCGATATTGCCGTATCCGTCCATACCCGCCGAGTGTAGCGCGCGTCGCCAATATGGCAATTAATTACAAAATTGGATATTGCTCACCAAAGGCACGAAGCGCGTAATTCGCGGAGTACGGCATCAATTCGGGGTACCGACGCAATGGCCAACATAAATGATCGTCGCCGAGAACATATGTGGCAGGTGATAAGTAAAATGTACTAATTAGCAGCATATGACAATGACGCAGATGTACTAGCACACCGATCGAGCCTCGTTGTATCTTGAAGGAAGACCTTCAAAAATGGCAAGTCCTGATTCCAGTCATGATCACGGTGAACATTGATCATGAGATTGAGCTTGACTGTAAGCGCCTTTGAAACATTAAGAGCTGAGCATTTTCTCATGACGTTGGCACACAAATTCTCCCGAGATCCTGGACTCCGGCTGAGGGCATCCTTGTCACAGCGTGTATATGGAATCCGTCATGGTTGTTGTATATGCCCAGCCTATCGGGTGGTTTGTCCAAAAAGAAGGGATCGTCGATTACCATGTAAGTATTCTAGGTTTGCTGTGGCCGCTTGGGCTTGTCAACCGCTGACAACCAGTGTTTCTACTCAGTACTCATCCATATTCTAGTAGTGCCGGTCCTCTCAACTTTTAATGTCTTTTAACGAGTGATTCACCTCAAGGATTTATCTTAACTACGAGAAGCTTCTTGGCTCATCGATACACCGTAGTCTCCCACGCGTTTGCTGCCTCAAGGTACAGCCAGCGCAATCCCGCTTTTGCGTTGGATGTTATCTTGATCATCTCAAATGCCGTGACTAGTCTTCATCTCGGTAGGAATTTAGAACCTCTCATGATATTTGTCGACTTTATCAAAGGTGAAGCGGGGCAGTATCTGTGATGAACTAATCTTCATCAGTAATTCTTGGTCTGGGTCAGGAGCGCTCCAGAGCGCTCTATAGCATCATAGCATTATAGCAAGGGTCCCCCTGTTCCTGGTCCCCTGCCAAAGCTAGATAGATTGCCGGTGGCGCTACAGAGTGCTATAGAGCACCGCATAGCGCTGTGATTTTGCTACGTAACACTCACCGCACCGCATGTCGGGTTCATTATCCTTGGTTCCAATAGTTTAATATTCTTTTCTATCCTCACATGTTTCGTAGTAAAGTTCATAGAAAAATTATATTATGACGCTATTGTACAGGCAGCAGGTAAATAAACTACTGGATATACTTAATCGGTGCTCAGCGCACACGGTCCAGCATGGGCGGTATTTATGTGGGCCTGAATTGAAGATGCCTGCGCCGTGTAAACGAAGTGATCTGTTGAAACGGAGGTGAGTGAGTTAGTGATGATTTTTGTGGAGGGCCCAACGACACACCTTGTGGGCCTCCCCTAATGGGTCCCTCCTTCCAATTCTCCCCACCCTCAGTCTCCGAACGCACATCCTCATGAGAGGGAAAGGGCACCCGCGTTGTTGGTGTTCATGTCCTGGCTCACCAGCTGAGCCGACTCGAAATTGGAGCTAAAATTTATCATAAGTGTCCGTATGCTGCGTATACAAATGATTTACTCACCTATTTATGGTGTTTCTGGGGGTCGTACAACCAGAGGGATGGAGGGAGGAAGCAGTTGTGGTGGTGGAGAGCCATCAAGCTGGCATGCGAGGAAATCCTGGAATGCCGACGTGCCCCATGCGTAAGACTTGTCAACTTTAGGGCAGGTAGCGAAGGACTTAGGAAGAGACAATTCGTCTGTGAATGTGGTACCACGTGAGGTAAAAAATCTGACAAGCGCGTGAAAGTAAGGACACGGTGTCCTCAGAGAGGTAAAACATTACCTCACGTGATGTTTCCTGGTGACAGGACGCCGTAAGAGATTTTCCAGAAGGCGCCATATGCTGCGTCGAGGATGCTATAGGGCGCTACATAGCACGCTGAACGGAGTCCGTAGCGTAACTTAGTACCCAGATGCTATAATAGACTATAAATAGCAAATATGTTGCTATGCATGTAATAGACCCCTGCTATGGCTTGCTAAAAGCCAAAATCAGGAATTACTGATGTTGGTTGTGTCAAATTGAAGAAAGCTGGTCTAGATAGACCCTAGTCTATATAATACGTGCACTGACGACGCCGTGCGCACTGGAATGCGACGAGGGATAGAGTGCGTCATTTCAGGCCAGAGGAGGCAAGAACAAGTTAGTTCCACCGGAGCACGATTACTTAGGCTTGAGCTCGGACTGCGGCTACTACATGTTTTCTGTAAATTTATGTACTGAATGCCTGGACACCGCTGTGTTCAGGTCTTGGAACATATGTGTGGTACTTCCATTTATGGTATTGCGATTTGGGTGTTGGGAATATCCGAGAGAACAGAGAATTTTTCAAAAAGACAACGATGACTCATGGCAACGTTGAATGTGTGATTTTTATCGCAGTTTTTTAAAATTGTGAGAATTGCTGGTAGTATAGTATCCGCGCGACACAAGGTAGATTAGCGTTTTGTCATATACCCCGCTACGGCGCGGCTTTCGTTAGTTAAGGTGTAGCCCCCAAACAACTCAGGAGCAAGATATAACACATCACAAATGTACCGTCAAATTACACCCGTATTTTGGCCTTCTCAATCTAATACGGTACGGTGCCGTCTTCCCATCTGAGTCTCGATATGTATGTCAGCTCTACAAGTGTGTACTATGTGCCATATGATTTAACAACATAATTTTCTTCGGTGGCTTAGATATAGTGTCCAGGCCTGCCCGGAGGGAAAATACCCGCGAATGTATATATAGCTGAGAGTGTTGACATACTATGGGTAACCCAGTTAAGGTATATAGAAACACCATACTTCCTCTTCAACCAACCAAAGACACCACTTTGGTCCTCTTCCTCTTCTTCATCCTCGACCACCTGCATTTCAAAGCTGCTATACTCGAGTAGGCGTTGGATGTGTCTTCGAATTCTCTTTTTCAGCAACTCCGACTCTGAGTTGGTGCCAACTTGAATCAGAAGCCTAGCCAGAACATCAATGCTCAACATTTAACATCTAAATCACATCTGGGACTCTTGAAATTCAAAATTTTCTGTTATAAATATCTCAAAAGCTTGTCTAGATACTTTTGAACCCTACCCCATCCATGCCTCAATGCACCGCGGCCATGTTTCTACCCAAGCGCCTATTTGCGGCTACGCGGCCCGGTCCACGCACGCTCGCTTGCGCATACCAATACCAGTCCCGCACAACAGATTTTGCATATACCAATAGCCCTACCGGGCAGACCTGGACACTTGAACCAAGAGCCCAACCCAGAACTCAGAACCCAGAACCCAGAACCCAACTCAGAACCCAGTCCAACCTTTGAGGCTTGAGCAGTACGAACACTAAGCTGCCTAGATCACCCGATCGTGTGAAGTGGCTGTGCCTAGTCACTTGTGAGTCTGCGTGGATACCCACATGCGCGCGCGTGCGGCAGTCACGCATCGTGGGCGCCTTTCAAATACCGAAATGATGCAGTCATCGTGGCGCCTAAGGTGGACCTGCTAAAAATACTTTTCACAACAGACTTATATGCCTAAATTTTTGCCATAAATCCCCCGATGCTAGAGTGTTGAAATTTTGTTACATTCTGAGAACGAAAATCTCAATACTGAGAACAATACACAATCAGAGTCAGCCAATGGTGGACGCTATGTAAATTGGACAGATCTAATACACAGGTACCAAATGCCACTGTATCGTGTTCCGGCTATTTTACTTCCGGCTACAAACCTGAATTAGACTCCACAGGAACAGATCCTGACAATGCTAACCTGAATGACCCTGGAAACCTGTCAAACGCAAAAAGTCACCGGCGGTGAATTGGTTGTACCCCTAATTACATCACGTCTCTTCAGTTCTCCAACAACCCCTCTCATCGTTGCTACTCTAGAGAAACGTCCTGCATTTCTGCTTCCTCTAGGTCTATTCTTGAAGTTGAGGACGTGCACAGTACCATTTTCTGTTGCCAAACCTCCTTGGTCCAACTCAATGGCGTTCACCAGTTTATCGACTACGAGTGCTTCTGAAGCAGAGATCATAGCTCATCAGTGCGCATTTCGACATACATATGCCACCTGGGTGCCCACACCCATGAACTCCTCTTCCACTACATTCTCGACAATCAACCCAAATGCTATCTTTACCCCAGACTCATACTTTCGGAGGCCATCCCAGCGTCGTAACAAAATTACCACGTCTACCTTTGATACAGCATCCTCTGTGAAGAATGGGTACCGTACGATCATTCCTCAAACACCTGCAGGACTTGCCCGTCCTGTTTTTCAAGGTTTCAAGCAACCCCCACTTTATCTCAAGCCCTATTTTGAGGACGACCCTTTTGAAAAACCACCACAGCCATTCAAAAACTACATTCCATTGCTCATGCAGCAGCCAATGCCCTATACCAACAACGCACTTGGCCACTGGAACCTCCCTAACTATCCCCCTAATGTAATGCCACCCATCGATCTTCTCACTATCAAACCCAACCTCGAAGAGATATCCCACTCTGCGCACCCATCTATTGTATATCGCCTTCGCTTCCGAAAAGCCAATTTCCAGGGTCAGTGCCTTTCAATAGGGCAGGAAGTCCATTTCCAAGCTACCGGATCATCAACCATTGGCTACTTTTTGATGCAGTTGGTCTCCTTTGATGCGGATAATGAAGGCCAGTATGGTTGCGTCCTTGCCCTATGCCTACGAAAGGATAGGAGTGGACAATATTATGACTGTGATACATCCTGCCCACCAGTAGAGATCCTTGTTCCCTTAATTCATTTGGGCGCATCGATCTTGGCTACACATGATGGTCAGAGTACTTCTACCAGCACCATCAGGCAAAAATGTCGCAATTTTGGTAAATATGTATGCCATCGCCTCAAAAGATTCGCTCGTCATTGGTGAGAGATATTCTTTATCTAATCTTCACGTTTTCATGAATTTTATCAAGAATATATTGGGAGAAAGAGTTCATTATTATGCTTGCCATTCATTTCTTTATCTACCATCGTTCTTTTCATCTATCATTCATTTAATCTACTATCATTCTCTCTATATCCTTCTTATAACTTTCGTTCCTTTACAATCACTCTCTTTGATGTTTCTCTAAGATTTGAAAGTTATATTAGCACTAGAATATAATGAGACATAATCTGCATATGCTATTTGTCCACCTCATTTGCATACACTATCTGTCTATCTTCATCTGTGTGTGCTGCCAGTGTCTGTCTACTCTGTCTGCGTGCGCTGTCTGTCTATTCCGTCTGCGTGCACTCTCTATCTACTTTATCTGCGTGCGCTCTCTGTCTATCTTCATCTGCGTGCACTGTCTGTCTACTCCATCTGCGTGCGCTGTCTGTCTACTCCATCTGCGTGCGCTGTCTGTCTACTCCATCTGCGTGCGCTGTCTGTCTACTCCATCTG
>Ga0247741_1002376_pt1 | contig 10467 bp, 17 predicted proteins | sample UWRJL213509R2_FD_180945 | JGI IMG/M metagenome (GOLD analysis project Ga0247741, IMG submission 180945) | Plant litter microbial communities from Arlington Agricultural Research Station in Wisconsin, United States - UWRJ-L213-509R-2 | ecosystem: Environmental > Terrestrial > Plant litter >...
TTTCCTGGTCTGAAAGGGTCAATGAGTAAATGATTGATTTGAAAGAACAGCAGTGAGACTTACATCCGTAAATAATCGTTACAGACATGAGGATACCAGTTCCACTTCCGATAGCACCTGAGAGATCAGCGGCGACGGAGAGGAGGCCAAGTATAGCACCGCCGAACGCAGCAGCGGTAGGAATGACGCGCTTGAGTTCCTTGTACATTGATGCTTCACGATGACCAGCCATGATTTGCACAATATGATCAGTCGTGACGGGAGAAAAGGACAAGACGAAGACATACCATCTGCTGATCCTTCAATTGCTTAGCAACGTCCCGAGGGCCAGAGCCAGAAACTTGAATCGAAATCTTCGAGAAAAGAGCACAGGCGGAGAGCATGAAGACGGGTCACGGCAGTATGAATGAGGCCCAGAACAATTCCTTAAAGATAGATGGGCAGCGACATGTAGTAAGCGATGCCAGACTTGGCGACGAGTTGGGGTGAATCGTCCATAGGCTAATCGTCGCGTTAGAAAGGGTATAAAATAACGATTGAGTTGAAGATTACATACCTCCCATACACCGAGTATCTTGACGAAGAGATTACTGGGGAAACGAGTCGCCAACATTTGAGAGACAATGAACATGTTGGAGGTTCATGACATTCGGGAGACGCTCGCGCCAGAAGGTCTCATGGAGAGCGTGGCCTTTGTCGTGCTAGGTGAAAAGCAAGTGGAAGAGGGAGATAACGGCGCCTTCAAACTTGGAGCCATGTCCAACGTCCATGGTGGTGGGTGCTTTCCAAACGATACTGACTCGCAGATGTTGATGGCAATGGACGAATTGATGCCTGAACCGAGGCCGTATTCTTTTTGAAGGAGTTTGTTGAGGAGGATGACGATAAGGGTGGCGACGATGATTTGGATGATCAGGAGGAGACAGACATCGGCATTGAGGTCCTTGGGTTGGCCACACAATCCAGTAAGGACGACAACACTCGATTGGCCGAGAGCGATGATGAGGGCGATGACTGAGAAGAAAATCATCAGTTGGGGTTGAGTACGTTGAGTAGACACATGATGTGAGCGCAGGAAAGGGAGCATCGACCGGACATGTAGCACCAGAGGTGGTTACGACGAAGGGCGAGAATGCGAAACAAAACGAAATGAAACTCACGTTTCTGGGCACCACGGTCCTCCTTGGGGCCGAAGTTGACGTCGATGAGATTCGCACCAGCGAGCAGCTGCATGATCATTCCGGAGATGACAATAGGTGTGATTCCAAAGCTCCATGAGGGTACCGCGGTTAGATGTCAGGATGAGGACAGAGATTTGCGAGTCGGACGACATAATGCCATAGAGGGGTACTTATGAGCAGGAAGGAGAATAAGGAGGGTAAGTGGAAGCATACTTACGCTCTAGGCCTTTCGAGATTGTTCTAGGCCTAATGTCTGATGACTCAGATACTCTGTGTCAGCTCCCATCAACACTCGAGAACGTTTGATTGATGTCTCGGCCCAAGCTGCGTGCATCTGGCCGTTCGGCTATGCTCGGTCCGATTCTGTCCGTGTTCTGTTTCGTCTTGTTTCGCCCCGCCTTACCTAGCTTGTAAATAACTATTCGCCCAGTTCCTTGGATGCCGAGCTGCTATCAGACAAGCTTCGCCATCTTCCACACACCCACCTCCCAACAGAACCCCTGGAGAAAGCGCTGGAGGTGAAACGAATTGGTGATCTGATCGAAAACTACCTGAAGGTTGCGATGAAGAAGCAAAAGCACCTTGTTCGATGCTATGGCTTGGACAGTCTGAGTGGTAAGTGCTCTTTTCAGATCGATTCCCAACCCACTGACTGGCGATCGCTTCCAGGTAATCAACCATGTCAAAAAGGTACGCTCTTTGCATCTTGGCAGCTTTCTGCAGCTGACACCGGTTTTAGACTTTAGGTTGTGTTACGCTTGTGCAGCTTGGGATGCTGAACGTGCTCTGTGGCGGGCTGTCATCCAGCTGAACATTATCCGGTCCATCATCAACATAGTAGAAACGTTGCTAGCCTAGATGGATGGTGATGTCCTCAAGGAGAACATTCCACATACACCAATGCCCCGAAGACTGGTGTTCCGACCTTGTCAACTCGAATACGCCAGCAGCCGAAACAGCCTTCAACTATGATTCTCTGTCAGGCTCTGGCGCATCTCCGAACACCGTCTCATTCTTTGCCATCAAACGACCAGGCGCAGTCACCCAACCCGCATCTCCTGCCACTATCTCGCGCACAAACTCGACGGCCCCTCTTTCCTCTCTCACTGCCAAGCACCAGTTGCTAAAGCTTCGACTAGAACCTCTACAGCGAGTCGAAACCGACCTTCAAATACGATTAGGAGCCAGCGCTTGGATGAGCCGGATGGTGCTGGTGCCCACCTTAGCCACAGAAGCGAAGTATATGCGTTGAAGGAGACGGCTCGGATAGGGTCCGCAAGCTTTGCGACATCGTCGAAAGGTCAGTAACTGAGTTTTATAGGTTTCTCTCATTCATGCTAATTCCTTCAAATTAACGCGTATATTCACAGTTCGGTCCCTGAAACTCGTCCGGCCATTCCTTCCCGTTCCTCCTGAGGTTTTGCCGGATTGAAAGGTATATTTCTATTTTTTTTGCAATACGTTCTTTTCATGTGTTCCCTAGGTACTATGGACCGCCGTTACTCTCCTCATTTTCCTGGTCTGCTCGCAAGTACCCCTCTATGGCATTATGTCGTCCGACTCGTCCGACCCCCTGTGTTGGATGCGTATCATTCTGGCGTCTAACCGCGGTACCCTCATGGAACTTGGAATCACCCCTATCGTCACCTCCGGAGTGATCATGCAGCTGCTCGCTGGCGCGAATCTCATCGGCGTTGACTTCGGCCTCAAGGAGGACCGTGCTCTGTTCAGTGGTGCCCAGAAACGTGAGTAGAGTTCCGTTTCCTTTCGCATTCTCGTCCTGCGTCGTAACCACCTCTGGTGCTACGTGTCCGGTCGATGCTTCCTTTCCTGCGCTCGCATGATGCACCTATTCAACCCTAACTGACAATTTTTTTTCTTAGTCTTCGCCCTCATCATCGCTCTCTGCGAAGCGACCGTATATGTCCTTACTGGGTTGTATGGTCAACCCAAGGACCTCGATGCCGGTGTCTATTTCCTCATCACACAACTCATCGTCGTCACCCCATCGTCATCCTCCTTGACGAACTCCTCCAAAAGGGTTATGGCCTTGGTTCAGGTATCAACGTGTTCACTGTCACCAACATCTACGAATCTATCGTCTAGAAAGCCTTCTGACCCACCACCGTCAACATTGTACGTGGCTTTGGTTTGAGGGTGCCATTGTCTCCCTCTTCCACTTGCTTTTCACCTGGCACGACAAAGGTCGTGCCCTCCACGAGGCCTTCTGGCGCGAGCGTCTCCCAAATGTCATGAACCTGATATCTACCGTCGTCATTTTTGCCGTAGTCATCTACTTGTAAAATGAGACACGGAATTCAGGTTTCCGAATCAAGATCCCTGTCAAGAGCAACCACTCTTCTACACCGAACATGTATATTATGCTGCAGTCGGCTCTCACTTCAAATGTGTTCATCGTCTCTCAAATGTTGGCAACTCGTTTCCCCAGCAGCCTCTTTGTCAAAATTCTCAATGTATGGGAGGTATGTGACTTCAACCCGATCGTTATTTAATACCTTTTCTGATGCAATGCTTAGCCTACGGACGACTCCCTCAACCCATCGCCAAGTCTGGCATCGCACTCGACACGCCGCCACCACACACCTTGGAGGAAGGTGTTCTGGACCCCATCCACACCGCCGTCTACATTACCTTCATGCTCTCCACCTTCGCTCTTTTCTCTGAGACCTGGATTGAGATTTCTGGCTCTGGCCCTCGGGACTTCGCCAAGCAATTGACGGGTCGACAGATGGTATGCCTTGGTCTAGCTCTGTTCTTTCGTCGCAAATGATCATATTGTGCAGGTCATGGCCGGTCATCATGAAGCGTCGATGTACAGGGAACTCAAGTTGTCGTTCCCACTGCGGCTGCTTTCAGGCGGTGCTATCCTTGGCCCCCTCGCCGTTGACGCTGGTCTCTCAGGTGCTATTGGAAATGGAACGGGTATTCTAATGGCTGTAATGATGGTCTATGGATGTAACTCCTGCCGCTTTTTTATCAATCATTTACTCATTGGTCCATTCAAACTGGGAAATTGGCATGCGCGAGTCTGGTGGACCCGAGATGGCTGCCTTCGGCAATTTTGGGTAAATCCTTGAAATAGCATACGACTCATAGTTGATATAGGCATCTGGAAGTGACGTCGATGCCTCAGTGGAAAATGGGCGCGGCCAGGGGTATGCGCAGTGTTGATATTGCATCATTGTCTCGGTCGGAAGAGGGAACCCGCCTCCCGAGTAAGAAAGACGAAATCCATACATGCAAGAGTCAAATATACTAGCTGGAGGAGTACTTAGAAGAAATCGAGTCACTGTCCGGAAAAGTAAAACTACGGGAATGATAAACGATAAAAATGATACAACTTAGGAGATGTGCATGATGAACGGCGTTTCCGTGAGGGCACCTAACCCGTATATAACCGCTCGGGCTATACTTTTAAGCCAATGGATAATATTTCTATGCACTTCCGTGGATGTCCATATCATCGCCTTAACCACCCTCAACTCATCACCGAACGAAGGCATCAACTAGCGCTCCGCATTCAACGCCCTCAAAGACACCTTCTTTCCTGCTGTCTTTACCAACATTTGCTAATCGACTTTTTCTTCGATTACCTCCCTCATCTTCGACGTCAAACAACTATCCCATTACTTACGCAGGGGTTCCAGTTATGGCTCGATGCATGATTTACCATCTTCAATGCAGGACAGCTCAGTCATTCCTGCTTTGTCGGTATCCGTTGAATCCAAGCGCATGAGCGTATCCATCGCGGCCATACCGACACACACCAATAGCAACGAGAGGGCGAGAAACCAGTTGTTCGAGCGTTCAATCAAGGATGCCGGAGACGGGTTCGATAAGACGACCTTCCGCTTCTCGGTCCACTTCTGACAATGCTGGGAGATAAGGAGCGCGGAACCTCAGCAGACTCCAACGTCCGCTGATACGACAATGAAGTCTGGTGGTGATGATATTCCGCATGGGTGCCAATGAGTGGAGCACCACAGTGACATGGAATCCTAGGACCTTCGTTTGGTATTTGGTGCGCTTGTGGCTAGAATCTGGAAGGATGCTGATTGGCCTATCCGCACGTCGTTTCACACCCGCTATGGTGTCTATGGCCTTTCTCTGACCTTCAATTTCTAGAAATTATAAACACTCGGCAGGCCTATATCATATTGCGCGTAGTCACGGTGGGTTATCCAGAGTGTTTTCCTGGGGTAAAAAGCTCGAGTTGTTCGAGAGTTGAACATGTGGTGCTGGACTCGGACTCGGCGCGTTCAGCTGAGCCTGGGCACAAGCTCCGAGACTGGGTCAATATCGACGTCGACGTCGACACCGGCGGTGGTGTGGAAACCGAAATCGAAATGTCCAACACCCAACGCCCAACACGCTAACGCCGAGTCTTTGAGCAATATCTTGAACTTGACAGAAGGGCGACTGGGAACTATCGCTCAACATGGAACGTGCGTTCAAGTTTGTGCTGGCGTTGGTGGGCATGTTGGCTAAATCGTTGGTTTCGTCGGTGATCTTTATCGTAGACAGTGGCGTCGTCATTATCGTACTCAAGTGGTCACGGATCTCGAAATAGGAAAACCCAATGTTGAGAGAGGACAGGCACCGGTAACATGCACCGAGGGAGGGCAATGAGAAGGACAATATTTGACGTCCATTAATGAAGAGGACGCGTATCGGTTATATCATAGGTGTGGGTGCTGCAACGACAGAGTTGGCACCAAGCACTGGTACTGGCGTTGAAATGAGGCTCTGGTTGCGTCGGTTAAGGATTTTCGATAGCTTGAAGAATCCAATGGCGATATATGATGACTCGTTGAGGAGGAAGAGGAAATGCTGCGAGATCAGAAGGGGGTGGGATGGGAGGCATTGAAAGCTTTGTGTGTACGACACCGGCTATTGCGACCGAGGGACCTCACAGCGAGGAGGATTTGCCATGACACGCCTTCAGATCAGACGGGGACGAGACGAACAGGTTTGAGGAGTACTGGAGCAGCTTGGGTCCTTGCACATCAACCAAAGCCGCAACGTCAAACAAATTTGGCTGTAAGTTGGAATTGGCGGGGTAAACAGCGAGGAGGGGCTGTTGTATTTTGTGCCAGCAAAGAAAAGGAGGCCATCCACGTCATTCTGCAACAGGGGATAAGTGGATGAAAAGGCAGTAGGAGGAACTGAAGACATACGGAGGCTCTCATCGCAAGTTAGGCGCGTCACCTGAGGCCTGGGCCTGAGCGCTGAGCGCTGAGCCCCAGAGTTAACCCAGAGTCCCAACTACTCAGCTATACGCCGGTCGTCATGCATCCAGTTCGAGGACTTGGCTATGCTGGCGCGTCTTGAGAGTTAGACTGGCGCTTGCGTTGCCAGGTTCGAGAAGGCCTCATCCCGATTTCGCGACTGGAAGAGAGTTCGCCTCATCTACCCATTGAATAAATTTCAGCGTTTTAGACACATGACTTTCTTTAGATCAGCAGTAGTAAAAGACATAGTTTGAACCCAAACTCCATTCATATTGAGCTTAGCACTTGGAGATAACGTGGTATGCGAATCAAGGAGATAAAAATGCTGCCTTCACATAAGATGTGAAAGGGCTCTGTGGGAACAGTATTAAGAAAGGAGTGGCACGTAGGAGTATCAGATGCGTACCAAAACTCTGGATCCTCCCGAGCATAATACCACTTCGGAGGATCCGTCAAACCAAGGAACTTTTGGTAGTGCTTGATCTCGTCAAGGCGCAAAGCATAATTGAGGTCCTTTTCGGTCTTGTTTGTCGCCACCGCCCATGCAAGCTCCCACTTCCCAGGTTTGTACTGCACACTTGCCACATTGCGTCGGTGTTCTGGGATGTGTTCATGGATATAAATCTGGGCAGAGATATCTCTCTGGCTTGGAGAGAGATCGACGTCGAGCTTGTGTCTGTCCGCAAAGCGCATTCGCTTTTCAAGCGGCATAGGAAAAGCAAGGACCAAGTGGGGCATTTTCTTTCCCCTGTAGATTGTTCCCTGAATGGGAGGTAAGACTGGGATGTACTCATTCGGTGAAGTGGGCCTAAGAAAAGCAGATCAGTGAAGAATGCCGGAAGTGGTTTACTTACACCTACATGTCCTTTGGGTGAGCGACTGAACGTTGCACTGCCAATGCTGGCGCTACTTGCAACTCGTGACTCGTGACGATTCGTGACTCCCATGATCTCGACAGCTACCGAACACGATTAATGATCGCACCTCCCCCGATGCTTCGCCACCGCTCCCATATTTCCTCACCAAACAATCGCCTTATATCGAGGCTGAATGTTGCAACTGCCCTTGCTTACAGTGGAGAACACAACAGCCGTCTTATCGAGAATCACTCATACATTTATGTGAATCTCTTTCTTCTCGATCTTGTGGACGACCTTGGCCCAGAGGTTCTTATAGGACCACAATATGTCCTAGATCTATACCCAGGTCATGGATTAAAATCCCAAGGGCATCAAAACTCTCGATCCGGCAATAATCTCCCCGAAAGCGGTTCAGAAGACGATATTAGCTCTGTAGGCGAAGGGTCTGATGACCAAAACTCTCGACACTACCCAGGCGATGTTACTATGGATTCGGTTGATACCATTTCGCAAAGAGCAAAATATATAATCCCCGACTTCACGATTCTTGCATGTCTGCTCCGCCAGCGGAAATCCGTATCCGAGCCATTTGACTATCCAGGGGACTTTCCAAAATGGGCAGATGATTTTGACTTTTGGCGTCTGTTCCGTATTGAGGAGGTCTACTATCCCGCCTTGGTAGAAGTAAAACGTCCAGTATCTAGGACACTTCAAGACCATGTCGAATTTCTGTCCCAGCTACGCGTAATGATGTTGAAGGCAACAGTAGGTCTCCGAAACCAGGCAAAGTACGCATTTGCTTTGCAGCCGAAACTCCGGCGCCTGTTACTGATTGCGTCCGTTGGTGAATGGTGGAGCTGGAGGATTCTTCGACGGGAAGCCTTAGAACCAGTCTCTGGGGCAGATGGCTCGTCCGACTTCGAGAATGATCCATCCCAGGAAGATGAACACACCATGGCCGTATCACCCCCAACCACTCGTGAAAACCCTGTTTCATGGGATGAAACGGACTTCATGCCTTCAAGCGACGAGGACCTGGGTTCTACATCTCAAAATAAGCGCCATCATCGAACAGACAAATTCTATGGTTCAAAATACACTGAAGAAGATGATATGGGACGGCCTGAACCACATGAATTGATTGCTGCTTTCGCTGAACGTGGTAAGGGAAAGGCACATAAAAAGACGGGCACAGATCCGAACCCCCTTCCATTCAACCGACACGCTGAAGCGCAGGCAAACTTGAATCATGCTACTGATGACGACACCATCCTGGATAAATCGACCCGGCAATTTCACGATCCCATACTCTATGGTTCTGCCATTTCCCACCAGCATGCCAGAATTGTGCGTGTCCTTCTTCGAGAATTCGTCAATGAAACAATCGGACCTTCTGTTATGGTGAGTGACTGCAAGATATTTTCTTCATCCGCCTTACGCACTTCTTCCATAGGAACAACCTTTTAATTCTGCATCAGAGAACTTGGAAGATCGTGAGTCCATGTATAATCAGGATGTTGAGGTGAGTAGCATCCCTAACCTGCCCTCGAAGCCGTTGCATACGCGTTTTTTCTAGATGCAAGGCTTCGAAGATATGGACTCTGATACAAACACATATGGACCTGGGGAATGGGATGGCTCAGCTCCACAGGCGGAATCATCTCCATACCGTGGGGAGGTTTCGGGAGATGAGGTAAGTCATATGTTTCCTTTGAATTGCGTCAGTACCAGCGCTGACTCACTTTGTATCTAGTAGTCCTCAAGAAGGCCAAAGCCTCTTCAATTACATCAAGATGGCCCAACTCAAAGCTTCAATATTCCAATCCTTCGCAAGGCTGTCTGCCTTATACTGTACTATTACGACCGATCGTTCATGTAACGTGTAACGCCAAGGTGTGAACTGAACAATATTGACATATGTAACGCGTAACATGGCTGAGTGAACACTTCACGAAATGACCTCTAACACGTCTTAAAAACCCGATTTTCCGCTCCATATCAATGTACATGATTAGTACATGATCATACTAACATTTTCACCACCCACATCGCCTTTTTAAAATTAAAAATTTTAGGCTCGATGACCGTCTGAGTTGTGCCCTCGGCTTCATCGAAAACGGATGAAGGTTGAGCGAAATCTGACAGAAAAGGGTGCGGTTGGTTTTATAGTGATTTTAGAGGGCTTCAGGAGCTTGTGGGTATATGTCTTGCAGTGGTTCTACCCCTCGAGGAATCGAACGACATACGACTTTAAAAGGTATGCCCCTAGAAAAAAAGGCTAATTCTTCTGGTTCATGTTTGGGTTGAAAGTGGGAGATACATGAGCTCTCGAAGCAAATAGGCTGGCATCGGGGACATAGAATGGGAGTGGTAGGCGCACCGCACGACGGCAACCTCATTCCACTTCGGTTCCACCCAACCTCACTACTGCAGACTTGGCAGTCAGCCAGGGATCTGGTCGACCAACCAGTGAACTTCGGCTCGAAGTGAACATTTTCTTGTTCGGTAACGTGTAACTTTAGGTCGTGAACATCTTGCTCAGTGAACAATAGGTGTAACATGTAACATAGCGTGAACATTCGGTCGTAATAGTACAGTAGTGTCATTACATAGGTTACTACACCGTACACATATAATGCACGCTCGCGCCATATTGTTTACTAGCCGTATTTTTTCCAGCATATCCTCATCTGGGCTACACTCTTGATCTACCGGTCAATATACGTAGCTCTCCAACGAGCTGATGGGAAATTTGTGGCTGATGACGCCGACGTCGCGTCGGCTGAAGTGGGGGAATGCCCAAGATGTTTGTATACAAACTTATCTTAACATTGAGTGCAGTTTACAATATTATGAGAATTGACTAGATGTACGAATACTCTAATAAAAGTGATGCTATTACTAGCGGTGTTCCTTTCTCTTCTTTCCTGATCCAGTGTGAATCGAGAGTATTCCGGTCTAGGTATAACGGCAACACCCTAGATATATATTCGTCCGGGCCTCTCCTTCTACCCGAAAGTAATAACGATCAGGTCAGGTAGCAGACCGCATGGGGAACAGGCGACGGTAGGTAGACGCGGAAGCGGGAGGGTGTTATGCTCCCGACTTGTCGACGGCACTTAGGCACTCATAAAGGTATTGTGCGCCGCGCGGTGGGTGTTTGAAGCGATGAAC
>Ga0247741_1002378_pt1 | contig 10460 bp, 11 predicted proteins | sample UWRJL213509R2_FD_180945 | JGI IMG/M metagenome (GOLD analysis project Ga0247741, IMG submission 180945) | Plant litter microbial communities from Arlington Agricultural Research Station in Wisconsin, United States - UWRJ-L213-509R-2 | ecosystem: Environmental > Terrestrial > Plant litter >...
ACACAGCGCAAAGAAGATCGAGTACGGCGCGTGGGCGGCGCACTTCTTCGAACACGTGATCGAGCAGGCCGACGAAGCGTGCGCGCGGATCTTTTACTACGCGAACCAGATCGTGATGGCGCAGCTCCTCAACGCCTCGCTCGATGCGGTGGAGCAGCGGCAGAAGAACATCAAGGAGTACGAGAAGGTCTTCGCGATTCTCGTCAAGACGCAGCTCGCCGATCAGGTCGAGATGATCATGCTGCGCGATGCGCTGAAGCAGTTCAGCAGGATCGCCGGGCACAAGCGCGGCGAGAAGGCGTACGACGCCGTTCGCTTCAGCCTTCACCTCACCACTGCATTGCAAGGTCCGTCCGTTCGCACAGCGCAAGCCTGGAAGCTGCACGAGAACGATCCGGATCTCTTCCTTCGCCTTGCCGCGCACAGCGAGTTCATCTTCGGCCGCGCGGCCGCCACCGTCGAGGACGTCGCCGTGACCGGGGTCGGGCAGATCGTCGAGAACGACCAAGGTGTGTGGGCGATCCGCGGCAGTGACGGGACGCTCTACACGGTGGAGCTCCTCGACAAGATCATCTCGGTTGGCCAGCAGATGGTCACGCAGATCGACCCGCTGATCTCGCAGCTCACCCACAACTTCGCGTCCACCATCCGTCCGCTGGCGCAGGATCCATCGAAGATCCCCGACTTCCTCGCCGGTCTCCTCGAGGAGATGGCGACGAAGAATGCCGACGTCACGAAGAAGAACCTCGCCGACATCAAGTACGCGTTCCAGCACGGGCAGATCCATCAGGTCTCGACCGCCAAGGACGCGCCGGAGATCATGAAGATCCCGACGATTCCCGACGGGCGCTACGTGTTCGCCGGCATTCACGCGATGGCGCATGGCCTCGTGGGTACAAAATTCGAGAACGATCCGTTCTATCGCAGCACGGTCGATAGTCTGTTCGCCCACGAAGAGGGGATGAAGGCGCTGAAGAGCGACCTGGTGTTCTTCGGCGGCGTGGTCCTGAGCGTGATCTGTCCGCCGCTCGGCGCCGCGTTCGGATTGATCGCCGGGCTCGCCCTCGCGATCTCCGACTACCGCCACGTGAAGGAGCAGCAGGACATCTACGGCGCGCTCCTCGATCCCGATGCGGTTCTCGACTACGCCCAGATGCAGGTCGAGATGTTCGTGGCCAAGCTCAGCATCGGGCTGTCGTTTCTCGCGTTGATCCCCGAAGGCATCGCGGCCGTGAAAGGGGTGAGCGCGGCGGGGAAGCGGCTCGCGGAGAAGGGTCTCGAGGCCACGGCGAAGCGTGTCGCGATCGATCTGGTCGAGCGGCAGCTCGTCCATCTCGAGGAGGTGTGCGCGAAGGGCTTCGCGATCGAGATCGCGAAGGAGCTCGCGAGCCAGGAGATCCAGTCGATGATCATCGAGACCGCCCTCGACAAGATCATCGACCTCGAGATCGAGGCGGTCGAAGCGGAGCTCGCGGCGGAGGAGCTGCGATGAGGCCTCCCTCGTTCAAGCTCTCCGACCTCGATGCCCACATCGGTAAGCCGAAGCTCAAGCGCCTCTTCGAGGCCCTCAAGAAGAAGTACAAGAAGACCGGCGAGGTCGACCCGGAAGGCCGCGCGAAGATCGATGTCGCCCGCTTGCTCACGCACGCGTTCGAGGATTTCGCCGACAGCTTTGCAGGCGTGAAGAAGGCGTCGCTGAATCGGCTCATCAAGCTGCAAAAGCAGGCCTTGGCCTTCTACAAGTCCGCGATGGCGGGCAACGAGCCGAGCGCGGCGAAGCTCCAGGAGATCCTGAAGCAGATGGATCGCGAGTTTCGCGCGATCAAGAAGTCCGCACAGCAGCACGCAGCGGAGCCGCCGGATCCAACGGTCGTGGTCAAGGTCGACCCGCACACCGGCGCCAAGACCGTGGTCGCCGACGGCGGAGTCGCGGGCGGTGGGGGCGAGTTCCTGGTCGATGCTGACGGTTTGAACGTACAGGGCGACGTGGTCATGTCCGGATCGCATCCGGGGCGCGAGAAGGGAAAGCTGAAGCGCAAGGCGGGAACGCGGCCGAAGGATCAGCAGGGACACGGCGCCGGCGAGGCGGGTGTCGAGAACCCGAAGCTCGCGAACATGCCCGAGAACTACGACCCCGAAGCGGCCGCTTCCAACCTCGGTCCCAAGAAGCGGCTCGATAACCTCGTGCGCAAGACCGCCGATGCCTTCCACGACGAGGTGGTGGTGCAGACCACCATTCGAAACCGCAAGCCGGGCGACGCGCGACCAACATCCTCGACGTACGAGGTCCGCGTTGGAGGCATCTTGCTTTGGAAGGGTACGATAGTGAACAAATGACCACCGACGATGCGGCAGACAAGAAGCTCTATGGCGGCATGTACGAGATCGAGCGAACGATCCTGACGGAGCTCGTGGCGGGGACCCCCGAGGAATGGACCAAGATCCGGCTCGAGGTGAGCGCCGTGTGGGAGGGCAACGTTCTCAAGCTCGACTACGACATCACGAGCCCCGAAGGCCACGACGCGTCCGATGCCGACTACACCGACGACCTGAAGGCGGCGGTCGAGAAGATGATCCTGCTCAACAAGGAACACGGGCTCCTCGTCACGCACTACACCAACCTCGCCTCTTACGACGGAGACGACTGGCGCGCGAAGACCAACTACACCCGCACCAAGGCAACCGGATGAGCCATCAGCTGAGCTTCCAGGCGACAACGATGCCATCGGCGGTTCTCGCCGATCCACCGGTCTTGTTCGTGCCGCTGTTTGCGGTCACCGCGATGTCGCTGACCGAGACGTACTTCTTGCCACCGCTCGGTATCGGCAAGCAGCGCATGGTGGTGCCGGCTCACGACGACACGATCACGCTCTCCGCGTTGCTCGTCGGGCCACTGCGCTACACGTGGAAGTACATGCTCGAGACGATGGCCGATATCAGCAAGCGGGGCGGGGCGCTCGAGTCGATCGCGAAGGGGCGGGTGGGGGGACTCGTACTGCTGACTTCGATGGCTCTGCGCACCGACATGCAGATCCAGACCCTGTCGTTCAGTGCCAACGCGATGCGGCGGGACGTGCTGGAGGTCTCGATCTCGATGGTGCATGTTCCGCGGCCGAACCCCGTGGCCCGCGTGCTCGAGATGGCGTCCGTCGCCGTCGGTGCGCTGGCGGACTTCAGCAAATGACGTCTCTTCCGAAGATCGGAGCGGTCGCCGGCTGGTGCATCGACCTGGGCACGACCGATCCCAAGGGCGGGATTCATCCGCGTCCCGGCGCCGAGAAGTGGTCGTTCGCTTCCGATCAGTATCGCGGCAGCGTCGACGTGACGCTCTCGAGTGGTCTCGATCCGGGGAAGCTGACCGTGGTCGTCGAGGACATCAACGAGGCGGACTACAAGGAGCTGGTCGGCACGGCGGCGAAAGACGGGCCGCTCGTCGCGCGGCTGTGGATGTACTGGGATGACGCGCGGTCGATCGGCACGAGCTTCGATCCACCGGTCGCCGTCGTGCGCGTGACGTCGCTGCGCCGTCGCGCCGGGCAGTGGCGCTACGAGCTGGTGATCGAAGGCCGCGACTGGGTCTACGATCACCTGCTCGGGACCCAGCTCCCCGTGCTCGCGACGGGCGCGCTCGATGCCGCGCAGCAGATCGCCGAGCTCTGCAACATCGGGTACGAACCTCGCCGCTCGCCGCAAGGGGCTCAGCCGAAGAGCACCGAACAGCGCACCTGGGGAAAGACGGAGACCGCTCGCCTCGCTCTCGAGCGCATGGGCGACGCGATGGTCGAGCAGGCGAAGGCAGCCGGTCGCAAGCGCGGTGGTCTCGGTATGTACCTCGTCAGTCGCGGCCGGCTCCTCATCGGTCCCGATCGACTCGATTCGATCACAACGGCAACGGCGGTCACGGCGAGCGAGGGACTGCTCGCGATCGAACGCACCGGCACGCTCGGCGAGCTCGATGCCAAGGAGATCAAGGAGGACGACGGCAAGGCCAAGCGTCGTGACCTCTACGCCTTGACGTTGCGTGGTCGCCCCGATCTACAGCCCGGTGATGTCATCGATATCGCACCCCCCGAATCCAACGGCGGCATCGAGGACCTCGGCTACGCGCTCGGTCCAGCGCCGGTCGTCACGCACGCCGCGAACCGCGAAGGGCGCGTGAACTGCTACATCCAGGAGGTTAGTCATCGCCTCACGCGCGCGCAGGGATTCCTGACCGTGGTCCGCTGCGTCTCCGAGTCGAGCGACAATCGGCCCACGCTCGCGGACCGGCTCTGGTTCGAGAGCACGGTGGCCGATCGGACGGGCGAAGCGGGCAGCGCGGAAGCGAGGCTCGCGAGCCGCCTACGGACTCAGTCGCGCGAGCGCAGCGTCGAGGTAGCCCAGGTTCGCTCGCTGTTTGTCTCCGGCGAGGATCCGCCGCCGCAAACCGAGAAGCTGCGGCGGGGCCTGGAAGGAACCGATGCATTGACCTTCGCGGCCGCGCGTCGCGCCTTTGCGAAGTCGCCGGAGCTGATTAGCGCGGCACCCTACGCGACGCCATTCGCGTGGGGAAAGTTCGGTCTCGTCGTGCCGCGCTACCCGGGTACCCGCGTGCTGCTCGTGCATCGCAACGGCGATCCCGATGATCCCGTCGACGTCGGCGCTCTGTGGGAGCGTGGAAATGCGCCGGAGGCCAAAGCCGGTGACTGGTGGTTGAGCCTCCCGGCGCAGATCTCTACGGATGCTCGGGCAAGTGTGGACGACAACCGCGATCCACCGGCCCCCACGGGCAAGGCCTCGAACGATCTCACCGACGCCGATGGTAACCGGGTGATCGCCGTCGGAAAGTTGACCGTGAAGGTTGGCTCCAATGCGTTGCTCGATGCCGGAACACGTCCTTCGGTCTCCGATCTGCATGTTTCGATCGAGCACAGCTCCGGCGCAAAGATCACGATCGATCAGGACGGCGGAATCGTGATCGAAGCGAAGAAGAAGCTGACGCTCAAGGGGCCCGACGGAATCGCCCTCGAGACCCAGAAGGACATCTCGATGAAGGTCGGGACCACCGTCGCGATCACGAAGGGCGCCTGATGGGGAAGCTGCTGACCGCGGGCCACGAGCTCAAGTGCAAGGTCCACAGCGCGAAGATCACCGTCGTTGGTGACTCCACCCTGACGATCGCGGGGAAGGATGTGGTGACCGTGGCGAACGCGTCCGCGGGCAGGTTCGACTGCTCCCGGACTCAGACGCCGTGCCCCGCGTTGGTGGCAAGTCCTTCGATCCTGACGGTGAACGGTAACCCTGTCGCATTGCAGGACGGCCTCGCGGTGAGTACGACGATCACAGCGATGCCATCCGTCGACGATCTTGCAACCTCTGACTAGGCAGGTCCTGATGAGCAGCGATCCGAACGACTTCACGCGCCGCGTCCTGGGCTGGGGCCTGGCCGCACCGCTGATCGATGGCGGCGACATCGGTCGCGACATCGTCCTCGTCAAGCGACCGGGGTCCGGCAAGCTCGACCTGGGCTGTGTCGTCGGCGGCGACAACCTCGGTCAGGATCTCGCGATGGCGCTGACCACGGCGCGCGGCTCCGACCCATTCGACGTGTCGTTCGGATTCGACGGCCTTCTCGCGCTTGTCGAGGAGACCGAGCCGGTGATGATCCGCGAGCGTCTGCGCGCGAGTGTCGCCAAGCTGGTAGCGGCGGATCCGCGGGTCCGGACCGTGACCGCGGTCGAAGTATCGACGACGGGATCCGGCAACGAGCGGACGCTCGGGCTCGAGGTATCGGTCGATACGATTGCCGGCGACCAGGCGGCGGTCAGTACGGTCGTCCCGCCGTGAGATCTCGGTGAAGGTTCCACGGGGTGCACGCTCCCTCCAGAGCCGCACGACCGTCGAGAGCTGGACGGCCACCGCGTCATCGGTCCTGATCAAACGTCGCTAGAGATCCAGTGGTACCGTGTCGGCGGTGATCGAGACCGAAACGGTGATCGTCGGCGCGGGGCCAGCCGGGCTCAGCGTGGCCGCGTGCCTCGCGCGTGCGGGTCGGCGCTTCGAGTTGATCGAGCGCGCCGAAGCGGTGGGCTCGGCGTGGCGCTCGCACTACGAGCGGTTGCACCTGCACACCGACAAGACGCATTCGGAGCTGCCGTTTCATCCGTACCCGCGCGACTACCCGAAGTATCCGTCGCGCGATCAGCTCGTCGAATATCTCGAGTCGTATGCGGCGGCGATGAAGCTCGCGCCGCGCCTCGGCGAGACGGTAACGAAGGCGCAGCGCGGGCGTGAGCACTGGGATGTCACCACGTCGCGGGCGACGTATCGCGCGGCGAACCTCGTCGTGGCCACGGGCAACGCGCAGGTGCCGGAGCTTCCGGAGATCGCGGGCCGCGCGTCGTTTCGCGGCGAGGTGATCCACAGCTCGGCGTATCGCAACGGCGCGCCGTACCGCGGCAAGTCGGTGCTCGTTGTGGGCTTCGGCAACTCGGGCGGCGAGATCGCGATCGATCTCGTCGAGCACGGCGCGAACACCGAGCTCGCCGTGCGCAGCGCGGTCAACGTGATCAAGCGCGAGATGCTCGGCATGCCGGTGCTCTCCGCCACCAAAGCGCTCGGCTGGTTGCCGCCGCGGCTCGCCGATGCGCTGTCGTGGCCGGTGAGACGCCTCACCGTCGGAGATATCCGCAAGGTCGGGCTGCGCGAGCTCCCGTACGGGCCGATGGTGCAGGTGAAGCGCACGAAGAAGATTCCGCTGATCGATATCGGCACGCTCGCGCTGATCCGCGAGGGGAAGATCAAGGTGCGCACCGGCATCGCGCGCATGGACCGCGACGAGGTCGTGTTCGACGACGCATCGCGCGGCCGCTACGACGCGGTCGTACTCGCCACCGGCTATCGCCCCGGCGTGGCCGCGTTCCTCGCGAGCGACACGCTCGACGAACAGGGCAAGCCACGCTCGAGCGGCGCGCGCACCGCGGAGCCGGGCCTCTACTACTGCGGCTTCTACGTGTCGCCCTACGGCATGCTGCTCGCGATCGCCGAGGAAGCGCGCGCGATCTCCGCGGCCATCGCTCAGTGAAGGTTCCACATGCAGCGCATGTTGGCTTCGGCCTCCACGGCCTGCCAGTTGTCGAGCCCGCAGATCGTGGTCGACGTGAACTGCATCTGCTGCGTGCCGTTCAGCATGCAGTCGCATAGCGAGAAGCGCAGCGAGCCCGCTGCCTGGATCTTGCAGTTGACCTCGTGATCCGACGGCGCGGTGCCGGTGCACTGCGACCACTTGAAGTCGCACGTGTAGATCAGCTGCACGACCGGATCCTTCATCGCACAGACCGTGGTGGTCGGCGCGGGCGGCGCATCGGGCGTGGGCTTGCTATCGGGCGTGGTGACGCCGGCATCGACGTTCCCGCTCGGATCCTCCGTGCCTTCAGTGGTGCAAGCGCCGAGGAGGAGGCAAGCGACGAGAAACGAGCGCATGCCCCGAGAACGGGCGAGCCGCCGGGAATGGGCAGCATTTCGACAAGGTCGTGACATCAAAGGCAGAAACCGTGACATCGCGCGCGGGTCCTCGTCGCATGCGCACCCTCCTCCTGCTCCTCCTCATCGCCGGCACTGCCGAGGCCTCCACCAAGCACGGCCCCCGGCTCGCTCACCGGGTGGTCGAATCGATCGACGACGACCACGCGGTCCTGTCGTTCGTGCTCGGCACGAACAAGCGCGGACCACAGGAGGTCACCGTTCCGATCGAGATTCCGATCGGCATGGCCGCCACCGGACTATCGATCGCCATGGGAGACGACGCCGGCATGTCCGCGGTCCCGCTGCGCGCCGAGCTCGCGCGCGGCGTGTACAACGACGTCGTTCGCGAGATTCGCGATCCGGCGCTGCTCGAGATCGACGCCGACGGAACCATGATGCTCTCGGTGTTCCCGCTGACCCGGGGTCTGCCGGCGCGCATCACGATCGAGCTCACGGCGATGGAGAAGGCCGAAGGGCACGTCACCCGTACACGGTCACTGGTCGCCGCCCCGGGCGCGCGAGAGCGGAACCGCGATCCGTACGCCGACTACTGGCCGGAGCATCGCCATCCCGAGGTCGTCGCGGCTAACGAACCGTAGTCCACGCCGCGTCGCCGTTGGCCCACTGCGTGATCCAGTCGGCGAGGCGTACGCCGCCGGGACCGACGAGCGTGCCGATCTGCGCGAACATCGTGTGGCCGTTGCCGGCGAGCACGAACGCGTGCGTGGTGGGGAGGTCGTACTGGTTCGCGAGCAGCATGTTCGTCGCGGCGACGAGCGAGCCGGTGTAGCCGAAGTACTGCTTGATCACCGCGTCGTCGTCGTAGGTGAGCAGCGCGATGCGCGACTTCGGATGGGCGGCGGTGACCGCGTCGATCACGTTCGGCAGGTTCGTGGTGCAGCCGGTGCAGTTCGGCGGGAACTGGAGTGACCACGCGCTCTGCCACGTCGCGTACGCGGTGACGACGGGCACGTACGGCGAGCTGTCTTGCAGCACGTGCACGTCCACGGTCGGCCACGCGGCGGCGAAGCGATGCTGGTTGAACGTGGCGCCGTATCCTCCGGCGCTCGATCCGGCGACCCAGATCTTCGACGCATCGGGGACCGTGGCCTTCAGCGCATCGATGAAGTGCTGCGTGTTCGTGGCGCCGGTGTGATGCACCGTGTGCGCGCCGTACGTGCGCGTCTCGATACCCGCGTGCAGATCGCCGGTGCAGTATGGCACCCACACGAGCGTGGCGCGGCCGAACACGTTGCCGGCGGAGCGATCCGCCTGCGCGCCGCCCAGATCTGCTGCGAGCTTCGCGGCGTCATACGTGGTCTCGATGTTGACCGCGGACTTCAGCGTGAAGCACGTGGTTTCGTCCCAGCACGCGCCGCCGCCCTGGAAGTAGACGAACAGCTCGGTGCTCGGCGCGGGAGGGAAGTTGATGCCGAAGCCGGCGGGCGTGCCGTTCGCACACGTGGTGCCGGGCATCGAGATCCACGTCCACACGTTCGGCGGGGCGGTGATCACCGACGCATCGGCACCGGCATCCACGGGTTGATCGTCGCCCGAGGACCCGCCGCACGCCGCGAACAGAGCCAACGCCATCGATACGCGCATCATCCCGCCATTCTACGCCCGACTCGGTTTACCCTGGAGGTGGGTGAGGACCTCCTGCGTCTGGCTGATCGCGCTCGCGGGCTGCAACACCGTGTTCTCGCTCGAGCCCACCACGCAGACGTACCTCGACGCCCAGTACTTCGACGCGCCGGTCGATGCCCCGTTTGCGTGTCCTCCGCTCGGCGCGAAGCCGCCGCGGTTCGCGAATACGTTGCACCAGATTCCCCGCAACTGCGCCGAGTACAGCGCGAGCCCGAGCACGGGCCTTGCCACCGTGCTGTGTCAAGAGATCAGTGGTTACCGCATCGAGGAAGGTCCGCTCGAGGGTCCGTTCGCGCCGAGCGCCGGCATCGACGCGGCGCCCGGCCTCAGCATCGCGCACCCGCGCCTCGCGCCCGAGGGCGACGAGCTGTTCGTCGTGCAGGCGCCTTCGGGAGCAGCCACCGGTGCGATCGTGGTGTACGCGCGGGAGACAGATGGGTCGTGGCGACACGCGTACGAGCTCGCGCTGGCGTTCCCGCTCGCCCCTTCGGCACGCATCGGTCGCGTCAGCCGTGGTCCCAGGCGCCGGATGATGCTCGATACATTCGACGGTTTCGCCTACGAGCTCGAGATCGACCGCACCGGCGCCACGCACGAGGTCGCACGCTACGACGCGAGCAAGCTGGGCGGCGGTACGTATACCGAGGCGGCGCCGAACCTCAGCGCCGATGGTCTGCGCATGGTCTACGACACCTACGGCGCGACGACGCCGTTCTTCATGGGCTACGCGGATCGATCGAGCATCGATCTTCCGTTCGGGCCGCCGTTCGAGCTCGAGACCGTTCCGGCCGTGCCGGATCCGGTGATGACCGAAGACTGCTCGCGCATCTACTTCTCGGCCGCATCGTCGCTTCTGTGGATCCAGCAGCTCTAGTATGACGCTCCCATGCGCCTGTTCGCTCTGTCGTTGGTCGTCGTCGCGGGTTGTGGCCGATGGCGCCACCGTTGCCACCGCCGACTACTACGGGCACGACATCGATCTCGCGGCGGATCGCAAGACGTTCGTCGTCGATGGCTCGAACGAGCTCGCGCTGTTCGACGTGGCCACGCTGAAGCCGACGTGGACGGCACCGCTGCCCGGTTTTCGCGGCGTGAAGATGAAGGCCGACAGCGATGGCTACACCGAGTGGAAGCCCGTGCCGAAGCTCGGCCCCGACGGCAAGTACATCGCGGTCAACGATAGCGCCGGCCGGCTGTGGCTGATCGATGCGAAGGACGGCAAGCCCGTCATCGCGTATCCGATCGATCTCGTGGACTTCGTCGAGGACGTGGCGTGGCTCGACGGCGCGAACCTCCTCGCGCTCGATAAC